>ERZ772876.1125-NODE-1125-length-29381-cov-32.179943_pt1 | contig 29381 bp, 24 predicted proteins | sample MGYA00580584_ERZ772876 | MGnify/ENA primary metagenome ERZ772876 (study PRJEB29015, sample SAMEA2737728) | human gut metagenome | biome: human gut; feature: human-associated habitat; material: faeces | place: China | collected 2012 ... | reverse complement strand
CCATCGCGCGCACATAGGGCAGCGCCCAGTTGGAAATCTCGCTTCGGTCGGAGAACGCGGACAGATCCGTTTTGGAATACGAATCGTAGTCCAACTCCAGCGCACGGGCAACGACCGTCATGGCTTCCTGCCGCGTGATAGGCGAATCTGGTGCCATTGAGGAAGAACTGCGCCCGTTATAAGTACCCATCTGGACGGCGAGCGCAACATCTTTGTAATACCACTTGCTCTTGGATACGTCCTTATACTGCGAAATATCTGCCGCCTTGTAGCAGCCGAAAGATCTGTTGATGATTGCGGCCATCTCCGCGCGGGTCATATCGCCGTTCGGGTCGATAATGCTGCTGGATTTACCGTAAAGCAAGCCGTTATCCACAGCGGCGCTAACCGCTTCGGCGTACCATGCGGTACGGTCATAGTCCTTGAAATCTGTTGCTTTGCGGGTAGTCGTTCCTGCCGCCGACGCGCTGACTGCCAGCGATAAGCACGATACTGCCGCAAGGAACAATGCGAGGATTCGTTTTTTCTTCACGTTGAATACCTCCTGTTAGATTTTAAGGGGAACGCTTGCGCGTTCCCCTGTGCGATAGGCGATTGAATTAGACCGCATCCCAAGCGATGATGAACAGGATGCTTGCGATGGCGGTGTTAGTCACGGCTTCGCTGACCGGCGTAACGATGGCATCATACGCAATGCCGATGCTGTTCGCGGAGGTATCGCCCACGCCGGACATGAAGCAGCCCTCAATGGCGTCAGTCAGGAGCGTCTGCTTGCTGGCGTTCTTGCTGTCGGTCAGCTTCTTTTCACCATTGCCAAGGGCAATCTGGAAACCGAACTTGTTGGAATCAACCTTTTCCTTTGCGAGCGTAGCCTTGTCACCGAACGCGGTCAGATTCCAGCCCTGCGCAGCTTCGATGGAGACGTTTGCAACCTTGACAGCCCCAAACGAGTTGTTGACAATCTTTGCATCGGTGGCCGTAGAAACAGTGCCGTCCGTGCCGACAGCGATGGGCAGGACGGTGGGCACGGTCACGGACATCTTAGTGGCTGCGGGGTCGCCGCCGATGCTGCCGTCAGCGGTGGACGAGAGCGTGACACTGGATGTGCCGGTGCCTCCCGAAGCGTCAACGGTGTTGGCAGCGGAAGCGGAAATGGCGAGGGATGCGAGCATACAAATTGCGAGAACGAGGGAAATAATCTTCTTGGTGTTTTTCATAGTTAAAATCTCCTTATTTTTGATAATCAGTTTTTGATGGTAATGTTGATGATTGCCCCGGCCGTGCCGATGATTGCACCAGATTCCGGGTCGAGGTTATGAAAATATGCGGTACACTCGTATGTACCGGCGGGCAGGGTAACGTCCAGCGTCGCGCGTTCAATCTTCGAGCCAACTGGAATTGCGTTGCTCTCGTAAATCTGTTCGCCGGTATCGTTGCGGACTATCTGGACTTTTTGCGGGTAGTTGTTGATCGATTCGTTTACGATCATGACATTGCCCTCCGCCGTGCCGTTTTCAAAGTACGGCGCGGTGTTCATGGAAATGTTGATCATGCCCTCGGCTACTTTCTCATTCAGCTTCTCCGCGATTTCTTCCGGACTGAGATTATCCCAGCCGCCTTCAACGGCGGACGAATCATAAATGATCCCGGATTTGCTGTCTGCAAGCGCCGCATCTGCGGGCTTATGCAGCAGCCTGACTGCGAGGAAAATGCCCGCGCCGACCAGCAGGACGAGGAAAATAATCGCATAGACGGTGATGTCCTTGGAGCGTGTTTCACGAGGGTCGTCAATGTATTCTTCTTTGGCTTTCATAGAGAAAACTCCTTTGTATATTAGTACCGTCAGGGAGGCACCCTCAGACGGCGCAGCAGCGGTTCCAGCATGGACGCTGTAGGGAATATGAAATCAGTCATAGGCAGAACGCTGCCAAGTTACAGGTTCCGCTTGATGATCCGCGTGATAATGCCGACGGCAATGCCGTGTTCTTCATCCAGCCGTGTGACCGCAAAGCTGACATCGTCCTTTTTGCCGGGCATTCTGGAATCATAGCAGGTGTGCGCAATGGCATTGACGCCGTTGTTCAGACGGATATACACAACGCCGCCGCGAAGATCCGTGACCTTGCCGGCATACTTGCTCTGCACCTGACACTTCTTCAAGTTATCCACGCTGGTTTCGGAAAACGTGCTGCGGATATCCGCCCGGATGGAAAGATGCTCGGCATCCTCGCCGCTGATCTCCTGCACACGGACCAGAACCCGGTCGCCGACACTGTAAAGGTCGCGGACGTCGGACACCCACTGCCAGGACAGGTCACGGGCAAAGATGGCGCATTCAATGCCAAAGGCTTCGACGCGCAGCACCTTCTCCGCAACGGCGATCACGCGCGCTTCGACCAGACGGCCGGGATAGATGTATGGATTCCCAGATGTGTCTTTTCCAAGATAGAACGTCTGCCGCTTTCGGAGCATGGCTTCCCGGCGGCTGGCGACGGCGCTGTGCGTGGTCGAGTCAATGCCCTTGACGATGAAATCGATCTCCGCGCCGAGCATTGTGCCGAGGATGCGGTTCAGCCGGTTCATATAGTCGGCATACGCTCTGCCGGATGGCATCCGGTCCTCCAGCACAAGCATCTCGCGGATCGGGATAGCAATGCGGAAGCCGCGGAAGCTGACCGTCGCCAGCGTTTTGCCGCCTGCGGTCTGCTCAATGCCGTCCAGCGTGCCGGTTAAGATCCGCCGTGTCCGGTAGGCGTTACGGATCTCGTGCCAGAGTTCGTCGGTGGCTTCGGCCTCGCTTTTGATGCGCGTTCTGGCAGCAATCGTCAGAACTGCGTCATTGCGCGGCGAGGGCGGAGATTCCGGAGGCGCAGGTTCACTGGACAGTTCTTCTGTGGGAATGGTCAGTGCCGGTTCTTCTTCCGATGGCAGCGGTTCTGCTTCGTCAGATGGAGCAGGCTGCGGTTCTTCCTGTGCAGGAGCTTCGTTCAGCGCCTGAAGAAATTCCGTGTATTCCTCCGACGGCGCATCGTCATCCAGCGCGCCCTCATCGGGCGGGCTTTCTGTGGGGATGGGTTCCTCCTGCGGTTCGGGGAGGGGGGTGTCGGGAAGCTCCTGCGTTTCAGCGGAAAGCAGGTCGTCCTGTTCGCCGCCGTCCGGGGCAGGCAATTCCTTTTTTCTGGGCATGGGTCATTCCTCCTTTTTTGGTTTGGATAAAATGGATTCCTTGCTGGTGGTTATGATCTTCTGCTTTTTTGCAGGAGTATCCTTTTTGGGCGATGGGGCTGTGCGGGGAGCAGGGGCGGCCGGAGTCGGCGGCGCTTCGCTTTTCCAGCGCGGAATATGTGCCGCCGCTTTGTCCGGGCGCAGCTTCTTCGCTTCGTAGTGCTTGGAGTAGTCAAATTTATCGACCTCCAGAATATTGCGCCCGCGGATAATGACGAGCGCCTTATCCACGTCCAGCCGTAAGACCTCATCCATCGTGAGAAGCCGCCTGCGGCCGACGCCGCTCGTTTCGCGGTATTCCGGGGTGTAGTTGGAAATGCGCCAGGTGCCGAGCTGCTTGGCCTGACTGGTCACAGCGACGCTCGCTTCGCCGGAGCGTGAGGAAATGAATTCTGCCGTCAGTGCATCTGTGCAGCCGAGGAACAGCTGTACATCGCAGTTGCCGAGGATCTCCTGCCATTGGTTGTTGGGATAGCGGTTTTGCAGACCGGCGAGATTCTGAAACACGCAGGACATACTGATGTTCCGGGAACGGATCACGGAGATCTTTCGGCTGAGATCGGGGATAACGCCGCAGGCGCAAAGCTCCTCGCCGAGCACATGAACAGGAACCGGCAGACAGCCGCCCGGACAGTTCTGGTCGGCGTAGCGGACGAGTTTGATAAAAATGAACGACAGAAACAGCGAGGACAGGAAATCAAAGGTACTGTCCTGATCGCTCGTGATGCAGTAATAGGCACATGGCTGCTTGCCCGGCAGCTCCAGATCAATTTCATCGTGGCTGGTGATGGCGCGGATGTCCGCGTTCTGGAACACCTGCAGCCGGGAGCCGAGACCGATGATGACACCGCCGCGCACGCTCTCCGACGATTGTCGGAAGATGCTGTACGGCGCTCTGGCCGGATGCCCCAGCGGAAGTGCGTCAAACAGCTCGTTCAGTTCCTTTTCCGAGCAGCTTACAAGCAGCTGATACGCTTCGCCAATGTTTCGCCGTTCCGGTGGATAGCTGCGCTCGACAAACAGGACAAGCGCCTTGAGAAGATTCATCTCGGCGCTGTCCCAGAAATGGTCGCCCCGGTCGCTGCCGGTGTTGCGGATGATAACGTCGCAGAAAAGCTGTGCCATCAGCTCCTGTCCGTCGATCTCGGACAGGCAGTTCCACGAATCTGATGACGCAGGCGTGACCAGATTGAACACACGCACGGTATAGCCCTGATCACGCAGATACGCGCTGGTTTTCTCGTACAGCTCTGATTTAGGATCACAGATGACCAGTGAGCTTTTTCGCGCCGCGCACTGCAAGATCATATTGACGCAGAACGCGCGTGTCTTTTTCGAGCCGCTTGCGCCGTAGATCGCGAGATTGCCATTGAAGCGCGTCTTCTCCGGGATACAGACCACGCGGCCATCCACTTCACCGAGAATCGTGCCGTGGTGCTTGCGTAGGTCCGGTACAAAGTCGAGTACCTGTCCGGCTTCTTTTGGATTGAGAAAACCGGCGGTTCCGTAGGTTCCCTTGTGGGAATAGGTCAGGTTTCTGGTCTTGTCGTACTGCCCGTCGCCGCCGGCGCCCATGTGCATGATCGCCACGACAAGAAGTACGATTGCCGCCAGAAAGATGCCCATGCCGTACAGACCGTATGGAAAGCGGAATACGAACCGGAGGCAGACGCCGAACGCGGCGTCCGGCATCGGCGGCGAGGTGCCGCTATACGGCGTGCCGCCTTCGGCTGTCCATGCCTGATAGTTGTAGATGAACTGCGCAAGATAGCCGCCCGCATAGAAAAGCGCGGCCAGTGCGACAGGCAGAAAACAGGCCAGCGTGATCTTCTGTTTCTTATTGATGGAGCATCATCCTTTCATAAGCGGCAAAGTCGATGCTTGTGATATTGACCTGCGCGCCAAACACCTCCCACAGCGCCTCTGCCTGATAGTCAAAGCAGAGAATGCTGCCGGTCTGATTGTGCAGCGTCAGCGCACAGCGAAACCGGTGCAGCCTTGGCAGATCGCAGAGATACGAAAACAGGACGGGCGACCCGTCCTGCTCCAGAGCGTCATGTTCGATTGGCATTGCGGAGGACGGTGGCAGGAGGTTTTCCGAGAGGATTTCATTCAACTGCTCCTGCGTATCTGGTTGACATAATTTGATTGCACCGATCTCACCAAAGTGGTCGAGCGTCAGAAAATAGAAATGCGGATAACTGCCATCCAAAAGGAAATGGTTCTGCGTCATGTCATTCAGGATCGCAGGTATCTGCATAGGTGAGCTGCCGAATACAATGCCGCCGATCGCGAACTGTGCATTGCGGCAAAATTCTGTTTGTAAAATAGCTTTTAATCGAATCTCGGCATTGTATGCCCATCTCGGAAAGGTCGAAGCCATGTTGTAGATCGGGAAGATGGCCTGTTCTGTGAACAGCACGCACGTCATGCGGGAATTGCGGATTTTGGTGCAAAGACTGCCGAGAGATTTGAACTCGCGGGAGGAATAGTAGACCGGAAATAGAGTGGGATTTGAGAGCCAGTCTTGAATAGATGGCTTTTCCCACGGCAGCGACGGGATTTGCGCGTTGTGCAGGATCAAAAGCGCCTCGGCCATCCGGTGCAGCCGCAGCCGGCGCTCTGGTTCTGACTTCAAAGAGTTTGTTTCGGACGTGCCTGTAAGATAGGGCGCAAGGTCGACCGGATATTTTTGAAGCAGCAGCCGTTTGGCGCTTGTGGTCAGCCTGAGTCCGCGCAAACCGTTCTTGGTATACGAACGGAGCAGCCCGTCCTTTTTGAGCTTGCCGATCACGCTTTCGATATAGCTGCTGCCGCCCGGAAAGCGGCCGGAAAAAGCGGCCGGGAACTCGCCGGAGATGGATACTATTTGCAGCACGAGAAGGGGCAGCGTACCCTCGGCGGGAAGTTGCGTCGGATTCATAAACGATGACCTCTTTTACCGTATCGGCTCTTAACTTCGGTAATTTTTGCGCTGTCGGTCAAGCGAAAACGCCTGATGTTTCAAGGGAAAACGCCATGCGCGGCGGTATCTGAAAAAGAAGGACGAAAAATGCTTAAAAATCCGACATGGTTTCCAGCGCATTTTGATGCTCTTCCAGCCAGCCCGGAAACATATCTTGATCCATTACAAAGAGCTTTGTGACATCTTCCTCGCCTAACTCCGTGGTGTTATAGACGTTGCACAAAAGCCCATTGTCATCCATCATAAGATAGGCGCAGACAACGTCCAAAATCTGCTTCATTTCCAGATTGTCATAGTCCCGGATACGTCCGCGCCCGCCAGATACCGCATAGATATGGCAGAAGCAGATGATGCACGACTCAAAATGGGAAAGAGGATGATCTTTGACAAACTGTCCGAGCGCCTGCTCCAGCGGGTCGGTCAGATATTCGGCGCTGCGCTGCTTTTTCTTGGGCAATAACCCCGGCAGCGTGATCTCCACCAGCCCCGGCTGCGCAGTGATCGTGATGCCGAGGACATTTGCAGCGGAGGTCAGGTATTCATGCTTTTGCACGGTGGTAAAGCCGTACACCAGATGCCGCATCCGGCAGGCGATCTGCTCTGCGCGGAGCGCCGCGTCAGTGGAAAGCAGCTCATAGTTTTCCGGATACCGCTGCAAGTCCATTGTGTTCATGGCGCAAAGCGCATTACTCAGCCGCGAAACCTCCGCCAGCAGCGAGGATATTCGCTTGGATAAAAGCGCACGGTTCATAGATAACCTCCATAGTGTGAAATAGAGCTTCAAAAAAAGAAAATTGATTTTATTTAGAATCTGGGCTATACTGAACTGAGAAAATACGATGTGTGAAAGGAGCGGTTGTTATGGATCAAATACAAAACCGCCGGATTGCTGCGGTCAAGGCAGCCGACGCGATCAATGCGATTGAAGGCGTTCCGGTTTCTGACTATGCCAAAACGCTCTCTGCTTGTTGGGCAAGGGGCGAGATCACAGATCAGCAAATGAAATCTGCGCTGCTCGCTTCTCACAGAAGGCTGGTGGCAACAGTATATAGCAACGACTGAAATGTAATTTATATAGTTTATTTTCTGAACGGATGCAGACGCTGCATCCGTCCTTTTACATGAGTTCTTGAAGATATTGAACACTTCCATCACCATCCAGCAGGCAGTATGCGCGCACATTTGGAATGGCAAGCAGATCAACCTGCGCGGCATCCTCCAGAATGACCAGCCGCGCGGGCGGTTCTTGTTCCGGACGTGGAAGCAGCAGATTCAAAATGGCTTCTTTGCCCGGTTCGGCGTAGAGAATTTCATAGACCTCGCCGCCGGCAAGGAAGATGATCTTCACGGGATATTCTCCCGCAGCATGGTACTCGACCTGCTCCATAAAGTCTGCCAGGACGGTCACCGCTGCTTCCAAACCACGGTCGCGGTCTTTTGGCAGCTCCGGCGTCAGGGAATAGAAGCCGTCCACGAGGAACAGCCGCTTTTGCTTGCAGAGATAGGACAAAAGATTTTTGATCTGCTCGTCTTTCTGCGGATACAGACCAAAAATCTGTTTCTGTGTCAAGACACCATAGGTCGAAATTTCCCGCAGGATGCCGCTGGCTTCGTGCGAGTAGATCTGGGCGCGAGTTTTCATAGTTGTCACCTCTAATTTTTGTGCGTATAACTGCCGCACAGAATACGTACAAACTGTAGCCGTCAGATCTGAAGATGGCTGCTGTACGTATAAAAGACGTATTGTGTACGCAAAGATGATTTTAGAGAAAAGATGTTGCTTTCAAAGCTGCAAAATTGATTGCAATTTTAGGCGTATTCATATATGCTGGAGACAAATGGGAGGCGATTCGTTTGGATACGAGAACGGTAACTTTCACGACCCACGCAGAGCCCAATGTAGGAAATTTGGTAGATGGGATTGAGAAGCAACACGATATTTCAGAGACACTTGTCCGCGTTGAAATGACGGATGCTGAATTTAACGCCATGATGCAAGATGGGCTGAGTGCTGCAAAGGCTGACCATTCCAGCGCTGTGTCCGAAGTCTTTGCAGATTTGCGTAGAGAACTCTGTATATGAATGGGCTGCTCGAATTTTTGAGCGTTTACAGAAAAGTTAAAAACCATCCTGCGTATGCTCCCTTGATAAAATGAGAAAACTATGATAAAATACGATTGACCATAGATTATCCTAAAAATGTGGAGGGCGTTATGGCATATATCACACGAGAGCTTGAGCGTAAGTTCTTAAAGCTCAATGATTTTTTTAAGGTCATCCTTGTTACAGGTGCGAGGCAGGTCGGTAAAACGACGATGTTAAAGCACCTTGCAGAAAGCAGCAGAACCTATGTCACGATGGACAATACAATGGCAAGAGAGCTCGCACAGTCTGACCCCGTGCTGTTCTTTCAGACCTATAAGCCGCCGGTCCTTATTGATGAGGTGCAGAAAGCACCGGAGCTGTTTGAGCAAATCAAGATCATTTGCGACGAGAGTGATGAAAAGGGCCTTATCTGGCTGACTGGTTCTCAGCAGTACAATATGATGAAAAAAGTGCAGGAAACCCTTGCCGGAAGAATTGGCATTCTGGAGCTATACAGCTTATCCGCAAGAGAAAAAGCAGGGTTTGTATTCGATACGGATCTGGATTTTTCGCTTGCCACGCTGCAGGCAAGGCAGCAGAAAGTTCCGAAGAACGATGTAATTCAGGTATTCCAGCACATTTGGGAGGGCGGTATGCCGCAGGTGCAGGGTGTGGATGATGAACTCAGACAGGAGTATTTCAGCTCCTACATCGATACCTACCTGATGCGTGATGCAACCGAAGCCGGCGGCATCACCGATGCTGTGCGTTTTCGCAAGTTCCTTGTTGGATGCGCCTCGCTCGTGTCGGAGCAGGTCAATTATTCCACATTGGCTGAGTCGGCCGACATTGCTCCGAGTACGGCGAAGGAGTGGCTGAACGTACTTGTAGGATTGCGTATCGTCTATCTGCTTGCGCCGTATTCCAACAATGAACTCAAGCGTCTCAGCAAAACGCCGAAGCTGTACTTCTGCGATACCGGGCTATGCGCGTATCTATCCATGTGGCTGACGCCGGATACACTGCGCAGCGGCGCTGCAAGCGGGCATTACTATGAGAACTATGTTGTAATGGAGCTGGTCAAGAACTACGCCTACGCGAAGTCCAAGGTGAATCTGACCTATTTTCGGGATTCCAATGCAAAAGAGATCGACGTGTTTGTTGAGGAAAACAATGTCATTCATCCGCTCGAAATCAAAAAGAGTGCTGCGCCCGACCGCCGGGAGGTCAAAAAGTACAGTGTAATCGACAAGGCATCCTTGAAGCGTGGAAATGGCGGTATCATCTGTATGTGTGAGGAGCCGATTCCAATCGACGCGGATAACTGCTTTATCCCGAGCAATCTAATCTGAACAATTTCAAGCAGTATTAAGAAAGCATCTCTGCGGAGGTGCTTTTCTTATACCCAAAACCAAAAGAAAGAGGGCAGACCGCACCGCAAAGCAGAGTATCACAGTATCTTCCAATCCTCCAATCAGACACGCTCTATTTTGCCGTTCCGCTTCAGCAATTCCTGAAGCTCCCTGCGGTCGGTGGTGATGAGTTCCTTTTCCAGCTCACTGCACTTGATCTCGACGGCAACATTATTGTTGTTCGTGCTGATGAGAGCGCTGCCGCGCTCAAAGTGCGTGATCTCCATCAGCTCGGCTTCGGACAGATGCAGAATGGAGCCGACGCGCTGGGCTTCCTCATCCTCCAGATTCAAGATCACCTTGGTCTTGGAGTTGTTGATGATACCCTTGCCGTATTTGCCGTCCTCCAACGCGAAGAAGTCATTGAGGTCCTGCGTTGCACAGACGGCCGAGCCGCCGTAGCCGCGGATGATCTTGAAAATCTCCAGCACAAACTCCGCTGCCAGGCGGTTGCTGCTGGCGCCGATGAGCTGCCAGCACTCGTCGATGAAGATGGCTTTTTCCTCGGTACGGTTCTCCTTCGCCTTATCCCACACAAAGTCCAACGCCATAAACATGCCGACGGTCAGAAGATCGCCGGTCAGCTCCGAAATATCCAGAACGATGTATTTATTGTCGAGCGAAACATTCGTCTGCTGGTTGAATGTCTTGGCAGAGCCGCTGACGAGCCGGTTCAGAATGTTTGCCAGACGCAGCGTGGAGGAAGATTCCTTGAGGACTGCGTACAGATCGCCCAGAATCGGCATTTCACGGTACCGCTCCGGGTGCTTGGGGTCGCGGAGCGTTTCGTTGTCGTGCGTAATGCCTTTTTTGGCATAGGTACGGATCATAGCTTCGTCGAGAAGCTGCCGTTCCTCATGGTTCATGTCGGGGATCAGCAGGCTGAAAAAGATGTGCAGCCGCTGGATCTTGGCGGCCAGCATGGAGTGCTCCACGGTGCTGCCGTCAAGCTGTTCATCGACCGAGCGGTCTGTCTGCCGGATCTCCATGACGTTGATGCAGTTGGGAGACGCGGGCGAGATCTGGATGAATGCGCCGCCGATGTTGGAGCAGGCCCGATGAAATTCGTGCCCTTTGAGCGGCGCGACGATAAACACCTGGATACCCTTACGCCGCATCCGCAGCGCCATGAGCTGCATGGTAAAGGTCTTGCCGCTGCCGCTCGTGCCGAGAATGGCGATGTTGGCATTTTTGTAGATGCGCGAATCAAAGATGTCCACGATGATGAGCGAGTTGTTGTGCTTGTTGACGCCGAGCAGGATGCCATTGTCGTCGCACAGCTCATACGCTGTGAACGGATAGCAGCTTGCTGCGCCCAGCGTCAGCACATTCCGCTTGCTGCGCTCAAAGAGCGCTTTATCCAGCTTCACGAGCGGAAAAGAGGATCGGAGCGCCTGTTCCTGACAGAAATTGCAGCTCTGCACATTCATATCCTGCGAAATGAGCAGTTTTTTCATCTCCGCACATTTCCAGTCCAGATCATCGGGGGTGTCTGCGGTCACGGTGATGAGCAGATTCAGATAGTAGAAATCTTCGTGGTTGCTCAGACCATCCTTCAGGAAATAGCCGCTGCGGATGGCGCTGTCGAGGTCGTCAAAGTCCGTGTTGGTGTCGCTGGTCTCCTTGATCTTGCTGCGGTTGATGCGAAGCTGCTGGCCGAGCTTGCGGATCATGCGATCCTTTGGCTGGCGTGTCAGAAATACGTCGAGGTCAATGCCGTCTCCGGCGTTGACAAGCAGACTGAGCCACCCGGCCGGCACCTCGGATTTGTACCCGTCTGACGGTACCAACAGATATGCGTAATACGTTCCATCGATGCAGAGATAGCTGCCATGCGTAAAATCCAGCTGCGAGGGCGCAAAAAAATCACCGACGGGAATTTCGTCGATGGAGCAGCCAGCCTTTATGTAGTTGGATGTGATATGGGAGATGCGCTGCAAAAACGGTATATCCGTGCTTTCTCTGCGGCAGAGGAACGTATAGAGCATTTCGGCGGCAGCTTCGTCCTCATTCTCATGCTGGACAACGCTGTTGCCGCATTGCCGGAGATAATTTGCCGCCGTCCGCGCCGCTGTTTGCAGTGACGAAATGGCATCCGCTTCTTCACGGTCTTTCTTCGCGCCGGGGAGCGGTTCATATTCCATGATGAGGAAAAATCTTCGCGCAATGGCTTCTCTGGAGCCGAGCTTTTTGAGCAGCTTCAGATAGTCCTCCTGCTGCATCCGGCAGCTTTCGTTCGTCTCCTGCGCCATCTCCCGGCGCACGGTTTCGATATGCCGGTTCATATCCGCGCGTTTCGTAATGACCTTGATCTGCAGCTTCACGGGCGCGATTTTGAGATAGCTGATAAACGAATACACGATGTTCCGCTGCTCTCTTGCGCTACGGAGTAAGAAGTTGATCGGCACGATCTCCAGGATCTTGATAAATCGGTGGTCGGTCGTGCAGACAATGCCGTTTTCGATTTTCTGAATCGGCACATACGCCGCAAGCGGATTGCCGGGGCGTTCCGCCTGCTTCTTTTGCCGGTATGCAGTGTCCAGCATCAGGCGGCGTGTGTCCCTTGCAAAACGGATGCGGCTGCCGTCCTTTTTATAGGCGGCAGGCTGCACAGCCGTGCTGGGGCCGGATTTCTTATCCCACGTCGGGAGGATCGCCTGTTTTCGGCTGCTTCTGCCGCCGGTTTTGCTCAGACTTCTGCGGTTGCGGAGGAAACGAAAAAACAGAATGATATAGGAGGAAAGCGGCATCCCCGCGATCCCGATGAGCGCCAGAAGCGCCAGCGGCAGCGAGGTCAGGCAGAGTAGGATGATCCGGACGGTCAGCGTCAACGAGAGCGTCAGGATCGGAAGCCCGGTGCCGGCGGCAAGAATGACTGCCTCGACCACATTTCGCGCCTTGAATAAGCCGCCGAAGAACGAACCGCCCTCAATAAAGTTTGGCGGGATCACATAGCTGTCCCGCTGTTCCTGACTCATAGGTTCTCACATCCGATCTTTTCTTTGCGGTGGATTCGGCAGCTTCTGCACAATCTTTTCGTGATAGGCGATCTTGCCGTCCTCCGCCTGATAGGGCTTTCGTTCTACGGTGTCCGCTGCGTACTGCTTATACCATGCGGTATCATCCGCGGAGTAGACCTTGCTGTAATCGCCCTTCGGCTTGGCGTACTGGTCGGCATGGTACATACAAAAATCAATGCCGCCCGGGTGCTCCGGTGTGAACTCGCGCCCTGTGATGCGGCCGCCGCCGATCTCCACGTCCTGATAGCGCGGGATGTTGGGCGCGTGTTCGCCGAGCGCTGTGAAGCCCATGTAGGACATCAGAGAGCGCGTCGCGGTCTCGCCGGTGATGGAGCCGGTCGTGCGGCAATCGCCCTTGGCGACCGTGCCGATCACATCGTTGGCAAACGCGCCGCCCTGATAGAGCGATTTCGCAAACAGTGTTCCGCCGAAGCTGCGGAACTGCGTCGGTGCGGACGGGATCGGAGCAGACCGGCCGGCAGGCGCTTCATTTGCCGGGGCAGAAGCGGACGCAGCAGATGGTGTTCTGCTGTGCAGGAATCTGCCGGGGCGCTCCTGCGCTTGAACAGTCCGCTCTGCAATGGTGGTTTTGGAAAGTCCATTGCGGACGGAGAAAAAATGTTTGTCGGATTGCGCAGTATGCTGCTGGGATTGCGATTCCACCTGTCCGAAAGTGGAGCTTTGCGTCTCCTGCTGGGTATGCTGCGCCTGCTCACGCTGCGTGATTCCAGACTGTTCCGTGTGGAAACCAGCCATCGTATCATGCTGTGCATGGTGGCTTTCCTCGGACTGCACCTCGCGCTGGGTAGCGCCGATCTGCTCCTGTTGCAAGGCAGACTGCATGACCTGCGACTGTTCCGTTCTGGCTTCTTCGCTGCTTGCATCAAATTCATCCGACTGCACCACAGAGCCGGCAAATTCGCTGCTTTCTGACTGGAACGCCAGATGCGATGCCTGCTGATCCTCCGTATGCAGCGCCGCGTGGAACTGCTGCTCCTGCGCAGTCTGCGTATCCTGATGGAGCTTGCTGGCATCCACAGAACGCTGCGATTCATGGAGTGCTTGCTGAGAGCGTTCCTGCTGCTCCGATTTTACGGCGCGGGAAGAAACCGTCTGCTGATTCTGGTCAAGTTGGCTGGTATTCTGCCGCTGCTGCTCAGAAGCCGTCTGCGAACCGGAATGGGTGTCGCTGCTCGCGTGTGTCCGGCTGACGGTCGACTCCGCCTGTTGCGGCTGGACGATGTTCTTTTCAGCAGTTGCTGTACGCACCGCATCGCTCGCGATTTTGCGGCTTGCCATGCCGACGAGTCCGCCGCTGAAAAAGCCTGCCGCAGCCGCACTTCCGCCGCCGGGTTTTCCGGACGCAGGCGCAGAACCGTGACGGCTGCGGCCGCCCAATGCGCTGCCGACCGCGCTGGTCGCGGTGTTGATGGCGCGCATGGCAATCATCGCCTCAGAGAGCATGGAGCCGCCGGTATGCCCGACGTTCAGCCCAAGGCTGGACAGGAAACTGTCGATCTTCTGTGACACCTTTAAGAACGCAATGGCACACAGGAACCAAACCAGCACGTTGCCAGAAACAGCTTCCTTCCCGGAAGCGCTGACCGCGGATTCTACGTCGCTCTCGGAAATAGCAAATGCGCTAGTTGACATAACTACAACGAGGGTGAGAATCAGTAGACAGTTCAAAAAGAATCGTTTTCTCATGGATACTCCTTATAGGGACAAAGGATTTGCGATAAACGTGCCGACCATGCTGGTAAACAGCCGTAGGCACCATGCGTTCATGAGCAGCAGAAACACCTGCCCACCCAGCATCCGGCACCATGCCTTGAAGATGTTTGCTGTGGACTGAGAGCCGCCCATCGAGAACGCGACCGGCGCGGTGTAAACAAGAACGCCGAGCAGGATATACCGCTCGGCGGCTTCAAAGAGCAGCTTCAGATAGTTCCACGCCAGCAGCACAACGATGATGAGCACGATCAGCGTGACCGCTCCGTTTGCGCAAGCGCCGATGATGACCAGCATGACGGAATTGAAATCCGCAAAGCTGAGTGGCGGCAGCTCGGAAGACAGAATCCAGTCATACGGCGTGCCACCAATCTTCAGGACGATCTCAACAATACTCTTTGCACAGTAGGTGAGCGTGATGAAGATGATCGCGCGAAAGGTCAGCTTGACCGGATGCTCGGCTTCAAAGCCGACGCCCAGCCAGTAATTCTTAAACAGGTTCCAGACCCACATCAATAAAATCAAGCCAATGCCGATGGCGGTAAAAATATCATACATTGTTTCAGCTGCCGGGAAGTAACGCAGAAACGTGTCCATCCCGCAGCCGAGCGCACCGAGTACCGATGTGTTGATGAGATCCAGACCGTACATGATCTGTTCAGAGATCCATTCGACAACGCCGTCAAGAATCCCCATGCCTTATGCCGTCCACTGACCGCCAGAGAAGAACGGCGTGACGTAGGCCATGATGAAGCCGAGACCGTTCAGAATCGCCCAGGTGATCGCGATACGTTTGAGCCATGCGCGCGATTCCTCGACCGTCCGGCCGCTGCGGGAGAAATTCATCATTAAAAGCGCGACGGACGCGGTGACGATGGCAGCGATGGTGGAGATGAGAAGAATTTGCTGATAGACGTCCTTCATGATCTCCGTTGCTTTTTCCCAGATCGTCGTGGCCGAAGCCGGCTGAATCAGAAGCGGCAGAATGCTGACGCCGAGCCATGCGGCATAGAGCCAGCGCCCCGGATTTTTCCTCGGTGGCGGAAGCTGCGGCAGGTTGTTGGTTGTGTTCAAAGATGCTCCTCCTTTTCTTTTCCCGATGCAAAAAGCAGACGCCCAGTACAGGCGTCTGCTCGCAACAAGATTCAGTTTTTATATGCTTTTGAGCATCTTTAGTATAGCATATCCGGATTTGCGCCGAAAGAGCAAAAGCGTGCCAATGTTGTGTCAATACTCTGCTGTCCAGAGACACAAAAATATAGCGCACGCTTGATAATGCAGCCTTGTGGAAAACATACTGATTCGTTTTTGGTGGAATAAATCAAAAAGCAGGAAGCTGCTCAAGAAGTATATTTTGCGCTTCAACAGTTAGCAAGTGAATTTGTGCAATACAGTGGACATATCCCGATGGTATTATCAAAAACATATAATCTTTAGAATATACTGTTACTGATCCATAAAACAGTAGACCGAAATAAAATGGCACGCCAGTAGATTAAATGCAATAAGAGAAATTGGGGCACTGCATATAGTATCTGCCAATAAATGTCTAACAATCCGGATAGTCGTACAGCTTAATCATCATTGACACCGACGGGGAGCAATTATGGTTAAACAAATATTTTCACTGGAGAAGATACGCATAGCATTACTTGATTTATCGTAGAAAAAAAGATATACTACTATCAGCGTATAGACTAATGGAGGAATTACATTAATGGGTCATGAACTGCACCTTCATAAAATCGGCCCAATCAATGATTGTCGGCTGACGCTTGCCAATTTTACAATTTTAACAGGGCCACAGGCTAATGGAAAAAGCACAGTGGCAAAAGCAGTTTATTTCTTTCGGTCAGTCAAACAGGATATCCTCAACATTATGATGCAGGGAGGGCCACAGGCAGTCACGGGAGAAGGTTCTTCAGCTTGGCGCATCGTCCTGAAGCAACGAATGAAGGACAAATTTTTACAACTTTTTGGAACATCGTGGATTATGCCGTCTGATATGAAGATGGAATACCAATACAGTCGCAGTGTTGCCATCACCGTATCTTTGGAAGACGATTGCAGCGATCCTTCCCGAAATTATATTGTAGTCGACTTCAGCAAGTCTATTGAAAGCTATTTAGCAGCCTTGGGAACACATATTTTCACCAATATTACTCCGGCTCAGAAAGAATATGAAGAAAAAAAGTTGAATGAACTTTTTAATGATCCGTTTGAACCTGTCTTTATTCCGGCCGGACGTAACCTTCTCACGCTGCTGAGCACACAACTAAATTATATTTTTACCTCGTTGGAAGATTCGCAACTGCGGAATATTGACTATGTTACAAAGAGATATACGGAATTAATCCTCCGTCTTAAACCGGCGTTCGCCCACGGAATGGATGGGATCGCCAAACACATGAAAGACGATCCCACACAGTCTAAGAAATATGAACGGATCCGCCCTGCCCTTAATATTCTAACGGATCAGGCCAAAGAGATTATGAAGAGCACATATCGGTATGTGGATGGAGAAGAACGGCTGTATCTCTCGGATGACCGTTATGTGAAGATTAATCTTGCCTCCTCCGGCCAGCAGGAAGTCGTGTGGGTATTTAACCTTCTCTTTTACTATCTGTCAGAAGAGAAAAAGATTTTTCTGATCATTGAGGAGCCGGAGTCGCATCTTTATCCAGAATCTCAGCGGCGTATCAGCGAAACACTTTCTCTGGTGGCTGACAGCGGGAATTCGGTTCTCGTTACAACTCACAGTCCCTACGTCCTCGGGACCTTTAATTATCTTCTGATGGCAGGACAGGTTGCAGAGAGTTATCAAAAAGAAGTGTCAAAGAAACTTCGTAAACGGCTGTGGCTGAAGGCAGAGAATACGAACGCCTCCTATATCCGCAATGGTGAACTAGCGAATGGTATTTCCGATGAGGACAACTTGCGGTTGATCAAAAACGAACTGATCGATGGAGCCTCTGTTGAAATCAATGACATAAGCGATTACCTGCTTGGTTTTCTCTATTCTGAGGGAGACAAATGATGTCTTACAATATAAATGACTATACGCCTTTCCGTGAAGGCAATCATCCAGTATTTCCGTCTTCTGAAAATGGCTGTAAGCACGTTGGAAAAAATATCAACCGTCAATCTATTCGGCACTTCAAGGTCGATGGAGAGATTTTCAAAGGCCCGGGGGAAGAACGGTGCGACTTTCTCCTGCTTAACGACGAATCCACACCTAAGACTTCCTATTACATTGAGTTAAAAGGCTCTGATTTACCCAAGGCCATTCGACAAATTGAAAATACAATTAAGCTGCTTTCGCCCTCGTTGCGCGGCTATGTCGTTCTGCGCCGGATCGTATATCATACGGGTTCCCATAATGTTCGCGCCTCCAGTGTTTTGCGCTGGAGAGCAAAGTACAACGCCGTGATAAAAGAAAGAGAATATTCAGAAAACATTTGACGGTAATATACCTCAAAAGCTTTGCGCGGGTTTTCTTACCGCCCAGCTTTTGAGCGCACGAAATGAGGCCGACTTCAGTTTCAGGTGCTTTAGAGTTTGAACACTCATAAGATTCAAGCGTAAGCGTCAAACCTGAAAGTGTGGCTCTCTTACGCGCCAACTTCTCTCGGAGTCTAATCCGAGTGGAATCGTCGTTCCTATGCGCTCGCCCTAGAAAACATTTATGGCAGGCTCTCTGTTTGAGCCTGCCGTTCTGTTATTCTTCGTACTTGTTGAAGTCCATCCACTCCATGAGAGAACACTTATCTCATGGAGACGAGACATGGACAAGTCGTGGTGAAATTTGACGCTTCCATCCAAACTCCCCCCAGCCCTTGTCTATGTGCCGCCATGAGATAACATCCCATTCGGCTAGTGCCCATGCTTTGCACACTATGTCAAAACCAGCCTTGCCGCCAAGGCCAAGCTTTGTATCTTTTGGGGACTACTTCTTCGTGAAACAGCCTCCACTGTTGTTTATAATAAAGATTTTAAGGAGCTGATTAGCGCGTTATCAATTTTCTCCCATGGAAATTCTGCTCGTCCAAAATGTCCGTATGCTGCTGTGGCTGCATAGATTGGGGTACGAAGTTGCAATACTTTAATAATTGCACTTGGACGTAAATCAATGTTTGCTCCAATCCACTTGACGAGAGAGTCATCACTTACTGCGCCAGTTCCAAAGGTGTTGATGTAAACTGAAACAGGATTTGCAATACCTATAGCATACCCAAGCTGGATTTCGCATTTTTTGGCTAACCCAGCAGTTATGATATGCTTGGCAACATATCTAGCCATGTATGCAGCGCTTCGATCAACCTTAGTAGGATCTTTTCCTGAAAAAGCCCCGCCTCCGTGTCGAGCGTATCCACCATAAGTGTCCGCAATTATTTTTCTGCCTGTAAGCCCAGTATCTGCAGCAGGCCCGCCTAAAGCAAATCGACCTGTAGGATTTATGTATATCTTAGTGTTATTGTCCAGAAATTTTGCAGGAACAACTGCATGAATAAGCTTTTCCTCTATGTCCTTGCGAAGGACACAGAGGTTTATATGAGGATCGTGTTGTGTAGCGATGACAACTGTATCAACACGCTTGGGGATATCCTTCTCATACTCTACGGTTATTTGAGATTTTCCGCCTGGCCTCAAGTATCGTAGAACATTATTTTTTCTAAGTTGTGCAAGATGTTTGGTCAGTGCATTCGCAAGGTAAATTGCAAGCGGCATACAACTTTCAGTTTCATCACAAGCGTAGCCAAACATCATCCCCTGATCACCTGCACCGAGTTCATTTGCATCATCAGCTGCCGAATCCACGCCCATCGCGATATCGATAGATTGCTGATGCAGAGAGCAACTGATTTTACATCCATTAGTAAATCCATATTGAGGGTCTGTGTAGCCTATATCTCCAATTACAGATCTGGCGCAAGCTTTGTAATCAATTGCTGCCTGTGTAGTAATCTCACCCATAATGTGTATGGCGTCACGCTCTGCAGCAACTTCACAAGCACATCGGCTAAGAGGATCTTTTGCAAGCAGTTCGTCCAAAATCCGATCAGCGATTTGATCGCACAGCTTGTCTGGATGCCCTTCTGTGACTGATTCTGAAGTAAAATAATAGTTATTCACTCGTGACCGTCCTTTCAATAATAGAGAATGTGTGTTTGTGTGGACAATGAAATTCATTTATGATTGAACGACCAGCGCAATTATAAATCTAAAGAGTATAAAATTCCGTGCAATAATTGATCTTTAAGGCATAAAATTCAACATAATGATGAAATATAATAAAGAGGTGAAAACAATATGGTGGTAGGAGTTGTTGTTATGCCAAGAAGCAATCCTGAATTAGCTGCTAAAATGGGTAAGCGTATGGTCATTCGACGGAAAGAATTGGGCTTAACGCAAGAACAGGTTGCTGAATTGGCGGGCATTGCGCATCAACAATACAACAAAGCAGAAAAAGGTAAAACTTGTTTAGGTTCTGACACTCTGAACCGAATTTCTGCCGCACTAAATATTAGTGCAGATTATCTTTTGACCGGTATTGGTGAACAACAACGATATTATGAAACACTTAAAGTATTAGAACAGATGTCTGACCGACAGTTGAATCTAGCTAATCAGGTTTTGCGTTGTATGTTACAATTTGAAGATACAAAACGAGAATACACATAAAACTCCGTATGTACCAATTTCTATACTTTCCGCAATGGATCTAGTAACATATTTAGGAGACGCATATGCCAATTTTTCAGTTCGGTTTTATGATTAAACATCGAAGAGAAGAACTTGGATATACCCAAGAGGATCTTGCAGATGGTATATGTTCAGTACCAACACTCTCACGAATTGAAAATGGAGAACGTATGCCAACAAGGGAACATTTTGAAATGTTAATCCAGAGGCTTGGTTATTCAGACACGATGTTGGATGTCTATGTGGATGAGAAGCAGTTTCGTCTTCACGAATTGAAGTTTCAAATCAGACAAGCAATCATTTTAAACCAATTAGAAACTGCACAGAATCTTCTCATTGAGTATGAGCGTTATATCGAGAAGCCGATTCAGATTGAGATTCAATTCATTATTTTGTGCAGAACATTATCAGATTCAACGGCATATCGTCCAGAGGAACGCCTGAAAATTCTCGAAGGCGCAATAAGGTTGACCTGCCCCAAATATGAAATTAGTAAGTTCCCACGAATACTGTCATTCGAGGAAATACTCATATTGAATAATATTGCCGTATGCTATGCCCAGATGGGAAATTACGAACCCGCAATTGGTATCCTATCTCATTTAAAACAGTATTATGAAAATCATATGATGAATCCAGAGGAAGTGTTAAGAACGCAACCTTTGATTTTATATAATCTGTCAAAGTATTTAGGTTGTTCATCAAGATATGATGAGTGTATTGAAATAGCAGATCTGGGAATCCGGATTGCTCGGAATACAGGACGGTGTTCCTTTATGGATGGATTACTATATAACAGAGCTTGGGCACTTGTCCGCAGAAAACGCCATGGAGACAAGGAAGCAGCTATTCTTTCAGCAAAGCAAGCGCGTAGTTTTGCGCTTATCATGGAAAAAACGGATGCAATAACACTATATTCAAGTTTCATCTTGAACAATTTTCCTAACGAAACCTATTGAAGCATTACTCCATCAGGCCCATCACACAACGTTACAATCAGTAAGTTACCCTGGCTAACAGGATGTTTTGCTTTGTAATGTGCGATGCTTTGACTCGTAAAAAGACTTAAAACGAGACAAATGATTAGAAGCTTTTTTATTATTTTGGATTTCATGGAAGGTCGCTCCTTTAATAGAATGACCTAATGCTATAATTTATCGAAAAAAAAGGCCATGCCGCAACTGGAAAAGAAAATTTTCCAATTACGGCATGGCCTTTTGGAATACTTATAATTATAATTTCGGTGAGAACATATAGTTCTGTATTTTTATAATAGATATGTGTAATGAGCGACAGCTACCCCGTTTTTCCCCTATTGATGTATTCGCGTGTAGTCCACGACCGAGGCGTGGTTTAAGTTTAAAAGGAGAAATATCATGAAACAACTCATTTCCGCCAAGTGGCTGAAGCCTTTCACTGGTGCCTGCGCAATGGCTTGCTGTCTGAAGAAGACCGAGTCTATCAACGTCCCTAACTAAGCCCACTCCCAATATGCCGTTTTACATTTTTAACCGTTAACTAAATAAAATATGCTTGGCCGTGGACTACACTACTTCACTGATAGACATGGAGGATATAATGAATATTTGTTCTAAACTTGTAATCCACACAACAGATAAAAAACAAAACCTCGTTTTTAATGGGTATACCGGAAGTCTAGATATTGTAACGTCTCAGATTGCTACATTTTTGAAGAAAAGAAATATTGACGATCCAAATCTGGGGAAATCAGATAGATCTTCTCTAGAGGAAGCTAAGTATATTCTAATGGATGAGGATGCGCTTGCCGATGCTATTTTTAAGCGGTACATAGACTACACAAGCACAGCCTTGGAAGACAGCGACACATATGTAATCTGTCCAACTCTAAACTGCAATCTTTTCTGTTCGTATTGTTATGAAAAAGGAAAGTGCAGAAGAAATCATCACCTTGACGAAAACTCTTTGAATGCAATATTTGATTTTATGACACAGAGAAGTGTTCATAACAATCGTGCCGGGCACATCTCGTTCTTTGGTGGAGAACCCCTACTGCCTGAAAATACAGAAATAAACAAAAAGATACTTCAATATGCGCGAAAACATGGATTTTCTTGTGACATAACAACTAATGGAACAACAATTAAAGATGTTCATGTTGCCACATTGCTTCGCGAAAATCATGATTTAATTAAATCGATACAGATATCCATCGATGGCACAAAAGAGTACCATGATAATATGAAGTTTACTGTTGATGGTTGCGGGACTTTTGATTTGGTCATGGAGAATATTTTGTCGTTGCTACGCATGGGGATCCTTGTGTTTGTAAGAATTAACATTTCTCGGAATAACATTAACGAAATCGAAGAGCTCACAGATTATTTTATGAACTCTCAACTATGCTATTTCGACAATTTCGATTTCTATTTTGCTCCTATCACAAATAGCGATAACGTTAACGACCCTAATACGTTAGATGAAGCTGATTTGGCAATCGAATTGGAACGGCTCAATGTGTTGGATAAATGTCAATTGCCGTTGCTAGGCTATCTGGTAGGCGCTATTGCTGAGCCAGAAAAAATACGACTTCCTGCATTTAGAAGATGTGATGCAAACCGAGAGAATTACTATGTTTTTTCACCAGATGGCTATGTGTACCCGTGTATGGAATTATTAGGCCAATGCCAATACGCAATGTTTCAATACTTCCCTACATTTGGTATGGTCTGCGGTAATGAGCCGTATGTTTATAGCAACATTTTGCATGCAGAAAATCGTGTGGAATGCAAAGATTGTAGCATTGCCTTGCTGTGCGGCGGCGGTTGTATTTCAGCAAAATCAAACTGTACAGATTATTGCACGAAACAGCATCAGGTTGTAGAAAAATATCTCTGGCATTTGCGCGAGATATTTAATTTGGAGTGACAAAGATGAAAAATACATATGTACTGATCAACCCACCAGGCCTTGGAAAATATAGCAAAATTGCAAGTGATGACTGTTTGGGCTTGGGCTACATCAACGCATCACTCCAATCCGAATTTAATGGATACATTATCAACTGTGTTGCAAACGGACTCACCATTGAAGATCTTTTTTTAAATTCGAAATGGTTCCGTGACATGACAGAGAGTATTTACATTGGAATATCATGTAATTTTTTTACGACCATACCCTCAACAGTAAAACTTGTAAAAAAGTTGAGAGAGATCGGATATCGGGGATTCATTTGTATTGGCGGTCATCAAGCCGTAATGCTACGACATGAGATAATTTCCGAGTTAGACATTGATGCCATTGCAAATGGGGATGGTGAAATTACAACAGTTGAATTGATGAAAGCCTTGTCGGGTGGCTATTTTGATTATCAAATTCAAGGGTTTTATTACAAGAAGGGACATGAAATCATCAGCACATACTCATCCGCAATATGGCCTGAACTTGATAAACTTCCCTACCCTACACGACGTGGAGATGAAAAACACCCGCTTCTACAGATGAATGACAGTTCTCAAATGTCAGGCGTAAGTATTTCAACTTCCAGAGGTTGTCCATTTCGCTGCGTATATTGTGATATTAGTGCCTTTTATCATCGCCTTCGTCGAGAGCGGAGTGTGGAAAATATTGCAGATGAAATGGAGTATCTTTACAAGGCAAAACGTATTACCTATTTTTCATTTACAGATGACAATTTCATTGGCGGATCGAAACACGGAAATGAGCGAGCATATATGTTTGTTGATGAGTTGAAGAAAAGAAATATCCCTATTCGTTTTAACATGGAAATTCGTGTGACGGATGCCACCCGTGATTTGCTTTCTGCGTTGAAATCTGTCGGGCTATACCATGTTAATATGGGAATTGAATCTGGTTCTCAGTCCATGCTAGACAGATGGAAAAAAGGAATTTATGTGCAAGACAGTATTAACGCAATTCAAATTGTAGAAGCAGTAGGATTAAGATACAACATAAACTATATTCTCGTCGATGCATATACAACTTTTGATGAATTACTTGAAAGCTATGAATTCATCAAAAAAACACGAGCCATAGAAAAAAGCGACGAATACTTTCATATATTTACCAACGAACTTGGTGTTATTCATGGTACTCCTATAGCGAGTGAAATGAAATCAAGCGGATTACTTTTCCCCAAAAAAATGTGTCGAGCAACACCGGAGGAACAGGAAATCTTAGACCACTATCATCCAATGTACTCATATAGCTTCGTTGATCCACATGTTGATTGTTTTATAACAAATAATCGATACTGGACCAATATAGTTGCACGCATTATAGAAAATATTTCGGACGCAGAAATTTATTCGCGTGGGTTTAGGAGGTTCTGTTTTAGATTGTTTACGCTCTCCATTCGCGCCGCGAAAGAAAAAGACATAATTTTTGATGATTTATCAACAGAAATTGAAAGTTACTGTACATTCAAAGGAATCTCATTTTAGTACAACGAAAGAAACGCATCCCCCCTTCAGCTTTGAAGGGAAACTGTATTATAAGCATAACCTTTACGTGCAGTCAAAAAAACATATTGATAAATGTGTGATTTGTGCATTCCGGCATCCTGTTTGCGGTGCTATAATAGTCACAGCCAATGGGAGGTGCGCTATGGAAACAGGATTTGCAGATACACTGCGGAAATTCCGGAAAGAAGCAGACATGACGCAGGAGAAATTAGCAGAAGCGCTTGGGGTTACCACGGGTGCGGTTTATAAGTGGGAAAATGGCCGTTCCACGCCGGAGGTGCGGCTTCTTGTTGAGATGGCCGATCTGTTTGGAACTTCTGTAGATGCGCTTCTTGATTACAAGGTTCGCAGCAGGGACTGCGCACACATAGCAGAGTGCCTAAAGGCCGCTGCTCGTCAGAAACCAGCGGCAGATACCCTGACGGAGGTTGAGAAGCTGGTTCGGCGGTATCCAAATCAGTTTGAAATCATTTACTATAGCGCACGTGTATATTGGACAGCGGGTACGGCACAACACAATCGGGAATGGTCTAAAAGGGCATTGGAACTGCTGCGTCACTCTGTTTTATTGGTCGGTCAGAATACGGATGACAATATCAGCGCATTGTCCATCCAGATACAAATCGCGCAGCTATATGCGGAGCTGGATCAACGGAATCAGGCGATCAATCTGCTCAAGGCACATAATCCCATGCGCATCAATCATGCGCAGATTGGGAATCTGCTGGCCATCAGCAATCAGCTCGACGAAGCCATCCCATATCTGTCAGACGCTTTGATTGACTCCGTGCTCCATCAGATCCAAATCGCAGATGGATATCTGAACGTTTATGTCCGACAAAAGAAGTACCCTGCTGCGATCGAGATGCTGAATTGGATTCTCGATGGTATTCGGAACTTGCAGTATCCCAATCAGACGTGCTTCTTAAATCGAACCGAAGTGGTTTACCTTGCTCTGCTGGCAGAAATGCAGCTGTATACCGGTCTGAAAAAAGAAGCCGGAAAGACGCTCAGGCAGGCAAAGCAGATCGCGCTCCGCTTCGATGCAGAGCCCAATTACGCACTGAACCGGCTTCGTTTTGTAATGCCGGACGAACATACGTCGGCGTATGACAGCATGGGAGAAACTGCGATGGCTGGATTTCTGACCGCGATACAGGAGGAACATGACCCGGAGCTTACAGATTTATGGGATGAGATTGAGAATGAAGCAGAACCGTAAGCGCAGATCGCGGCGCAGGGCATATATTTCGCAGTTTTACCGGGGGAATCACATTGCCTTTCTTGCTGCCTCGCTTTCGTGTATGTTGACTGGAGCGCTCAATATCGGCATTGCGTGGGTGATGCAGCAGATGATCGATGCCGTTTCAGGTGTTCTGGGGGCGTTGGAGCTTCCCGTGCTCGCGTTGCTTACAATGTGGATCGTATTGCTGATTATCCTATTCAAGGGCATGAACTATGCGTCCATGCCCGGCTTTCTAAAAAAAGCGATGCAGCAATATAAGGACTATGCGTTCCAGCAGCTAACCAGAAAAAGCATTGCTTCCTTCAGCAAGGAAAATACTTCTGATTACATCTCTGCTTTTTCCAATGATGCAGCAACTATTGAGCGCGATTATCTCGAAAAACGGTTCAGCCTGCTTACAAACGCGGCAAAGCTGATTGGCTCGCTTGTCATGATGCTAGTGTACAGTCCTGTTATGACCGCCGTGGCCTGTGCTTTTTTTATTCTGCCGGTCGGGGCCTCCCTGCTTGCCGGGAACCGCATGAAGGAAGCGGAGCGGAATGTATCTGATAAAAACGGCAGGTTTATAGCGGCACTGAAAGACAGTCTCAGCGGCTTTTCCGTGGTAAAGAGCTTTCGGGCAGAGGATTCGATCCTTGAACTGCTCGGGCAAAGCAGCCTGGACTCGGAACAGGCCAAATGCGAAAAGCGTAAGCTCAGCACGGTCATTGGCGCACTTGGCGGCGTTGCCGGTGTAACGGCACAACTAGGGACTTTTCTGGCGGGCGCGTATCTGGCGAGAGCCGGGTGGGGGATCACGCCGGGCGTTCTGCTCATTTTCATTGACCTGACAGCAAATGTGATTGGCCCGCTTCGCGATATGCCGGAGCTGCTTGCCGCGCGCAAGGCGGCGATCGCGCTCATTGATAAGCTGGCAGAGGCGCTGGAAAGCAACGTCCGGGATGACGGCGTGAAAATCCCGGATCGTTTGGAAACGGGCATTGAGGTATCGGACGTGTCGTTTGGCTATACGCCAGACGTCCAGGTCCTTCACGACGTGAACGTAACATTTGAAGCGGGAAAAAGCTGCGCCATCGTAGGTGCGTCCGGAAGCGGCAAATCCACGTTGCTGCACCTTCTGATGGCGGGCAGCGGCGATTATTCCGGTGAGATTCGATACGACGGGCAGGAGCTGCGTGCGGTCAGCTGTGAATCGCTTTATGAAATTGCATCCCTTATTCAACAGAATGTGTTCGTGTTCAACGCGACAATCCGGGATAATATCACGATGTTCCGCGATTTCCCAAAGAGCGAGGTCGAGTGTGCGATCAAACGCGCTGGTTTGTCGGAGTTGATTGAACAGCGCGGAGAAAACTATCTGTGCGGCGAAAACGGCAGCGGTTTGTCCGGCGGTGAAAAACAGCGCATCTCGATCGCACGAAGCCTGCTGCGGAACGCCTCTATTTTACTGGTGGATGAGGCGACGGCTGCGCTCGACGCACAGACGGCAAGACAGGTTGCCGGTTCGATCCTCGATCTGGAACATGTCACGCGCATCGTCGTGACGCACACGTTGGACGCGTCGCTGCTGCGGCGGTATGATCGTATTCTTGCAATGAAAAACGGAACAATCGTGGAAAGCGGCAGCTTTGAAGATCTCATGCTTCGCAAAGGATTTTTTTATTCTCTTTATACGGTGACGCAATAGAGCAGAAAGCAATGTGAAAAAAGAGTTACCACTTTGCAAAAACGCAATTCTTTAATATGCACCAATAAACGCCGCCGTATTCTTTCATCAATTTCAAGGGAATATAATCCATCGAACTGTAATATTCATTTGTTGCAATCTCAGCAAGGCAAATATAGGTAAAAGCATTACAGGCGAGGTATTTTTCCGAGTGTCACGCCCGCAAAAATTCAATTTACTGCAAAAACTCCCTCACGATCCCCGCGCTATCCTGCGCCGTATATCCCCACAGCACTGAACTCAGCACCTCAACGGCCTCCTTACGCTTCCGGTAATACGTCCGGGTGCTGATGTCGCGGATATGCGGGCGAAGCTGGTCGATGATCTCCTCGACGTTCTGAAGCTCCTGCGGGGAGAGATAGGTGTAGTAGAGCAGCCAGTAGAATTCCTCGCCGTTCTTGTGCTTGGCGCGCATGAGATCCACGGCGCTGTCCACAAGGCAGAGCATTTTATGGCTCTGCTCGATGCACTTTGCCTGATGTTCCAGCTCCGTGCCGGAGAGATCTGCACCGGCCAGATAGACGGATTCCAGAAAATCCTCGATCGTTTTGCCGTAGTCGATCCGGAACCGGTTCCGAACCTGCCGCACGGAAACCTCCAGACTCCATACCACGTCGCGGTATTTCCGCAGCAGTGTCCATGTATCGTGATAGTGCGGGTCTTCGGTCACGTCTGCCGCAGGCAGCTTATTCTTTGCCATTGTCGTTCGCTCCTTTCTGCCGGATTGTGAGTTCAAAATACCGCGTCTGCGTACCGCCGCAGGAGAGCATCAGCCCCAGCCGAATATCCTCCGTCTCGTGCTCCCATAAGACTCCGACGCAATCGGATAAGGGATATAACCTATACTGGAACCGGGGGCAGGTCGTGCAGCAAACGCCCTGTGTTTTCAAGAGCTTCAGGACTTCGGCAATCAGAATCTCCGTGTGCGATTTTGAAACGCTGATCGAGCAATCTGATGCGCAGTCTGGCTGCGACATATCCTGCGCACAGTCCTGCACGCGGATGCAGAGGTTCAGTGCCATTGCTACTTCCTCCTTGTCAACCATAACATCGGAGATCTGAAACATGGTGGACAGATAGTTCTGCAAATAGATCGCCGTTCCGCTGCGGCCGGGGAATGAAAACGTCTTTATGTATTCCAGCCGAGCAAATTTGCCGAGGATACGTCCGGCGGTTGCCTTAGACACACCCCAGCGCTTGCCGAGCTCTGCATAGGAAACGAGCGGGCTGCCGGTGCCGTTTCGCAGATAAACCACAGGGCCCGCTTCAGAGCCGGCAACCTGATGGTCGTTGTAGATCGCGTTCAGCCAGAGATCGAGCAGAGCGTCCATTTCGGAGCATTTTCCAAGACTGAGCAGCCGCGACGCTGCGTTCATGGGCAGGAAGAAGAATCCGGAATCCTTCTGGCACGGGCAGCTATAATCCAGCACGGTGTTATAGCGCGGCCAGTCGAGAATGCGGTACTGCACAAGCTGTCCGCGGCCGATTAAGTCGTATTCGATGAAGTGGTGTCGCTGGAGAGAGTCAAGGTGGCGCAAAAGCTGACGGTTCGTGCGCACACGGAACCACGTCCGCAGCTCCCGCAGCGGGCAGATCCACTGGCCAGGATGTACGATGTAACTGATACCGTCGTACCGCTGAAAGGATGTGCGGAAGTTTGCATAGCAGCAAAGCACCGCATAATGAAAAAGACCGGAGCACCCGTTTGTGCGGATGCCCCGGTCTGCGATTAGACCCTGTATGAATTGTCGGTAGATGCGGCATTTGGGGTAGTCTACGATTTGCTTGATTTCAAGTTTATATTC
>ERZ772876.1121-NODE-1121-length-29511-cov-11.584431_pt1 | contig 29511 bp, 23 predicted proteins | sample MGYA00580584_ERZ772876 | MGnify/ENA primary metagenome ERZ772876 (study PRJEB29015, sample SAMEA2737728) | human gut metagenome | biome: human gut; feature: human-associated habitat; material: faeces | place: China | collected 2012 ... | reverse complement strand
GCAAAGAGGCCGCACATTTTTATCCTTTTGTCAAGTGCTTTGCAAAAAAAATCCTTCTACGCGATTCTTCTACCCGCATAGGAGGTGGGTGGATTAACTAAATGACATTGGATCATCACCTGAGTGGCGCAGTCTTTGAGGTATACCGTGACGGAAAGCTCGTGGGCCAGATGGAGGAGCTGTCCGACGGCGTCTACAAGCTGGATGATTTGCCCTAAGGGTTTTCCTGCCCCTTTAATTTCAATCCATGCTCCCCGCACGGGGAGCGACGTGGACTTGCGGTGACGCGACGACCGCACCTGTATTTCAACCCGCGCTCCCCGCACGGGGAGCGACTCTTGCAAGTCGGTAAACGTATGATGGAATTCGATTTCAATCCACGCTCCCCGCACGGGGAGCGACGCCACGTCACAACGCCATTGCTGCCAGTCGCACGCATTTCAATCCACGCTCCCCGCACGGGGAGCGACCAGCAGTTCCAGTGCGGTTTGACGCGCTGCATACGATTTCAATCCACGCTCCCCGCACGGGGAGCGACGGAATCGGCTTGTCGAAATGAAAACGCAGGAAATATTTCAATCCACGCTCCCCGAACGGGGAGCGACCAGGGCGATTTGGACAAGGAGACGCGATTGAAGCTATTTCAATCCACGCTCCCCGCACGGGGAGCGACCCTTGCCGGGTGCGACGGCGCGCCGTCTCCCAAAGATTTCAATCCACGCTCCCCGCACGGGGAGCGACGGGGTGCTGCTTGTGTCGTTGGAAATGAACCCGGTTATTTCAATCCACGCTCCCCGCACGGGGAGCGACGCGGGGGAGATTGACGCACAGGGCAACTTTATCGCGATTTCAATCCACGCTCCCCGCACGGGGAGCGACCGTCCGCTTTCGTACCGCCGATAGTGGGTATACCAATTTCAATCCACGCTCCCCGCACGGGGAGCGACGCGTGACGCGCTGACCATTTTCGTGACCTCGCATTTCAATCCACGCTCCCCGCACGGGGAGCGACGTGCGCCATGCTTCAGGTACCGCCGCTGAATCTGCCGATTTCAATCCACGCTCCCCGCACGGGGAGCGACGGTCCGCCGGGACGTACCACCGCCCTGCGTAGCGATTTCAATCCACGCTCCCCGCACGGGGAGCGACGATGCGTGCCAATAAAACGGCGGCAAGCTATAACATTTCAATCCACGCTCCCCGCACGGGGAGCGACGCGGACGCGGGGATTTGGATGCCGTTTTCATCGTAATTTCAATCCACGCTCCCCGCACGGGGAGCGACGTCGCTTTCCTTCGCTTCGGACACGTCGAGGTATTTCAATCCACGCTCCCCGCACGGGGAGCGACAACAAAGCAAGCACCTGCTGGAAGCTGTAAGCAATTTCAATCCACGCTCCCCGCACGGGGAGCGACCTCGACCAAGATATTTGTGATGCGCTGGAAGCAATTTCAATCCACGCTCCCCGCACGGGGAGCGACGTCCGCCGTGATAAGGTCGCGGGTCAGGACGTGGATTTCAATCCACGCTCCCCGCACGGGGAGCGACTGGGCGCTGGATTTGGCACACCAGCGACTTCACGATTTCAATCCACGCTCCCCGCACGGGGAGCGACGACCCGCACACCACCATCATTTGCAACGGACTTGACATTTCAATCCACGCTCCCCGCACGGGGAGCGACACAACCGCGTCATACTGTGGTATTATATATGCGTATTTCAATCCACGCTCCCCGCACGGGGAGCGACGGGATCTACATGGACATTAAGGCGTTAATTTTGTGATTTCAATCCACGCTCCCCGCACGGGGAGCGACATTCTAAACCCCGATATCCTTGGACATCGCTAACGATTTCAATCCACGCTCCCCGCACGGGGAGCGACGTGCACCGTAGACCAGCCCCATGCAGGCGATGGAATTTCAATCCACGCTCCCCGCACGGGGAGCGACGCGTGTTATTCTGCGTCTTCCTAACGGGGAGGTATTTCAATCCACGCTCCCCGCACGGGGAGCGACAAGCGACAGCAACCCTAACGGGTGGGAACTGGTCATTTCAATCCACGCTCCCCGCACGGGGAGCGACTAACAGCTTCTGCTCCGCACAGATAATAAGCGATTATTTCAATCCACGCTCCCCGCACGGGGAGCGACTGAGGGTAGCGTGTAGCGGTTGAATCAACCGCAGGATTTCAATCCACGCTCCCCGCACGGGGAGCGACAGATGGCGGACGAGTGGCAGGCGTGGGCGGAAGAATTTCAATCCACGCTCCCCGCACGGGGAGCGACGTCGCTTCGTCGCCGAACACCCGCGCATCGTACACGATTTCAATCCACGCTCCCCGCACGGGGAGCGACCGGCAGTTCAGTTTCCCTTGCGCGGATAGCGTTTATTTCAATCCACGCTCCCCGCACGGGGAGCGACGAAGAACAGGCGTATAAGGCGGCTATGAAGCGATACATTTCAATCCACGCTCCCCGCACGGGGAGCGACAAGGGACAGTGATATACCATGAGTAACGGACTTATTTCAATCCACGCTCCCCGCACGGGGAGCGACTGATCGGTTCTGCCACCTCCACCTGCTTTTGCAGGATTTCAATCCACGCTCCCCGCACGGGGAGCGACGGGTGCGCGGGCTTGCTGGTGAGCAAGAGCGGCTTATTTCAATCCACGCTCCCCGCACGGGGAGCGACCCGTCTGGATGGTCACGCTCTTTTCGTTCGCACATTTCAATCCACGCTCCCCGCACGGGGAGCGACGGATCGCGTGGAACTCAAAGACCGCGCGTTCCTATTTCAATCCACGCTCCCCGCACGGGGAGCGACGCGCATCAGCGCGCACACGGTATCGCGCAAACTATTTCAATCCACGCTCCCCGCACGGGGAGCGACCTTTCGAGAAATGAAAGTTTTCTTAGCCGCAACAATTTCAATCCACGCTCCCCGCACGGGGAGCGACGAGAGCGTGGAATAACGACGAAAGGAGCAAGAAATTTCAATCCACGCTCCCCGCACGGGGAGCGACTTCGAGGGTTAGCCCCAGTTCTTTGCGGCGGGCGTATTTCAATCCACGCTCCCCGCACGGGGAGCGACGGCAGTTCAGTTTCCCTTGCGCGGATAGCGTTTATTTCAATCCACGCTCCCCGCACGGGGAGCGACGCTTGCTGGGACAAACAAGCGGAGAACGCGATATTTCAATCCACGCTCCCCGCACGGGGAGCGACTGGGTCGAGGACTTCTTCCAAGCGAGCAACAACATTTCAATCCACGCTCCCCGCACGGGGAGCGACGACGTGCTGCAAGGGCTGATTCCGAACGGAGGGATTTCAATCCACGCTCCCCGCACGGGGAGCGACATGGTCGGAATGTCGCTCGGCTCGGCGGTCAGACATTTCAATCCACGCTCCCCGCACGGGGAGCGACTTTATCGCATGTAGCGCTTTTGCTTCGTTTTTATTATTTCAATCCACGCTCCCCGCACGGGGAGCGACCGAAGCAGCGGCAGTCGCGCTGGACGATGTAAAGAATTTCAATCCACGCTCCCCGCACGGGGAGCGACGTTGCAAAAGATAAAAACGCCTTTAATAAAAACATTTCAATCCACGCTCCCCGCACGGGGAGCGACCTTGGTGTCTCCGGCGCGTCCGTGACGCAGTTGGAATTTCAATCCACGCTCCCCGCACGGGGAGCGACTGGGACGACATCAACAAAGCATACAGCGTTTATATTTCAATCCACGCTCCCCGCACGGGGAGCGACCTTTGCGTGAATGTCAAGGGGTAAACCATGTTTTATTTCAATCCACGCTCCCCGCACGGGGAGCGACCCCTGCTCTGGTGTTGATATTTGGCTGCGTGAAATTTCAATCCACGCTCCCCGCACGGGGAGCGACGATTTTCTCAAATGCCGTGTCGTGGTCGAGGTTGTAATTTCAATCCACGCTCCCCGCACGGGGAGCGACGTGAGAGAAGCCGATGTTGATGGTCAGCTTCTTGATTTCAATCCACGCTCCCCGCACGGGGAGCGACCTATCGCATGAAGCGCTTTTGCTTGCTCTTTGCTATTTCAATCCACGCTCCCCGCACGGGGAGCGACATCACGGTAACAATCGCCGTGGAAATCCACGAAGTATTTCAATCCACGCTCCCCGCACGGGGAGCGACCACACCGCAGGAAGTAACACTAACGTCAAAAACATTTCAATCCACGCTCCCCGCACGGGGAGCGACCGCTGACAAACGTTGCAATCAGTTGCGGAAGCGATTTCAATCCACGCTCCCCGCACGGGGAGCGACCGTCAGCGCGGTATACAACTTCCTATACGAGAAATTTCAATCCACGCTCCCCGCACGGGGAGCGACCATCCCGACAGAGGAGATGACCGACCCGGACGGTATTTCAATCCACGCTCCCCGCACGGGGAGCGACGCGCATGGAGGAAAACCAGCGTCAGCGAGAAGAGATTTCAATCCACGCTCCCCGCACGGGGAGCGACGTACTCAGGTTATGACTACTTCGTCGTCATTAACATTTCAATCCACGCTCCCCGCACGGGGAGCGACGATGAAGCAAGAGAGGGCATCAAGAATATGCTTATTTCAATCCACGCTCCCCGCACGGGGAGCGACAGTTTCTTCTAACAGTATTATAAAAACCAAAACATTTCAATCCACGCTCCCCGCACGGGGAGCGACGCCTTTCAAGTCCATCGCTGCCGCGGCGGAAATATTTCAATCCACGCTCCCCGCACGGGGAGCGACGTTTCGGCGCGTTACCAGCGCGCCATCATCAGGCGATTTCAATCCACGCTCCCCGCACGGGGAGCGACTAACAACGGTATTAAGCTGGGGCAGAACATCAACATTTCAATCCACGCTCCCCGCACGGGGAGCGACGGCAGTCTGCGCAGCGGTGAAGCCGCCGGAAATATTTCAATCCACGCTCCCCGCACGGGGAGCGACTTCCGGCGTCAGCACTTCATCGCACAGCGCTCGCTATTTCAATCCACGCTCCCCGCACGGGGAGCGACGGTCAGCAAAGTTACGATTACGAAAAGACAATTTTTATTTCAATCCACGCTCCCCGCACGGGGAGCGACTGCGCAAAGTAACAATTCTGTCGATCAGAATCATAGACTTTGCACAAAAAGTATACCACAAAACAGTCCTTTTGAGAATCAGCTTAGCCGAAAATGCGGTAATTTTGCCGGAAAAACCGCGAAATCCGGTGCGAACCTCCCTGCAAAAGGCTGGAGGCTTGCGCTTCGCACGGGCGATTCGCGCGGCGCACCCTTACAGCATCAGCAGCCCTTCCGGGGCGTAGCTCGTCTTCACGCCAATGTGCTCAATCCGGCTTTCGTAGTGATTGCCGAGGTTGTAAAAGCGCAAACTGTCCTTTTCCGGGTCAATCAGTTGCCGAAGTTCCGCCTGAAGCAGCTTGTACTGTGCGGCATCCAAAGAGCACTCAAATACGGAATTCTGCACGCGCTGACCGTGGACGACGCAGCGCTTGGCGACTTGCCGCAAGCGGCGTTTGCCGTCCGCATCGACGGTGGAAACGTCGTAGGTGATTAGAACCAGCATCGGGAACGCCTCGCTTTCGGGTTATTTCCAGAGGAATGGGGGATAACCGTCTGTGTCGCCGCGGAGGGTGCGCGCAAGCAGCAGCGCCTGTACATAGGGAACAAGCCCCCACATGATTTTTTCTTTCAGGAACGGGTGGGTGATTTCTTCGCGTTTGCGGTTTTGCCACGCGGTCAAGAACTGCTTGCGCCCGGCATCGTTCAGGAAGACGGCGCCGCTCTCCTGCCGGTCGAAGTGCTTGTCCTGCAGCACACGGTTGTTCACCAGCGTGATGCAGAGGCGGTCTGCCATCGGGGCGCGCAGTTCTTCCATCAGGTCAAGGGCGAGCGACGTGCGCCCCGGACGGTCGCGGTGCATGAAGCCGACGTAGGCATCCAGCCCTACGCTTTCCAGCGCGGCAGCGCAGTCGTTGGCGAGCAGCACATAGGCGAAGGAGAGCAGGGCGTTCATGTTGTCCTGCGGCGGGCGGCGATTGCGGCCGTTCAGCAAGAAATCCGCCTTTTGAGTCAGTATCATTTCGTCGAATACCGAAAAATAATCGGCGGATGCGTCGCCTTCCAGCCCACGCAGCACATCTAAATCAACCGCTGATTCAATTTGCGGCAGCTTGGCATCTAACGCAGCGGAAACATCCTTAAGTGCCTGCACATTCACGCGCAAGGCGTGGTCGCGGATGGTACGCTCCAGCACCCAGCGCTGATTGTATACCTTGCCGAAGATGAAATTCCGTGCAATCAGGCAGCTGGCGGATAGGCTGTCGGCGCGCCGATACTGCTCACGGCGCAGCAGAACATTGCCGCGCTCGCTGCCGCAGACGCGCGCTAAAAATCGCCCGCGCGGTGTCAGAAACGTCAGCCCAATACCGCGCTCTGCGCAAGCACCCATGAGTGCTGGACTTGCGCCCTTGTAGGAGAAAGTCAGAATGCCCTCCAGCATCAGCAGGGGATACTGTGCGCGCTTTTCCTCGCCCACATGGACGACGATATTCTCGTTTTCCAGCGACAAGTAGGCGTCTTCCGTCGTCACGAACAGCGTATTCAGCATCTTTCTCATGGCGAATCCTCCGCAATACGGGCGTGCATGTAGGCGCGGACGCTGCCGGTTCGGCTGAGCCGCGGAACGCATACATCCTTGAGCGAGCAGGCATTGCAGCCCTTGTGCGCCCGAACGGATGGCGTATGTCCGCGCGCCTGATTCTCCAGCAGTTCCGCCAGAAGCGACAACGTCCGCGCACGGAGGGATTCATCCAGCGCGACCCGCGTCCGCCGGCGGGGTTCGCCGTAAAACAAGCTGCCCTCCGGGATGGCGCAGCAGAGCATCTCCTCCAAGCAGAGCGCCTGTGCGCACAGCTGCACCTCGTCGGCATCCTGCGTTTTGTCCGATCCCTTTTTGTATTCTACCGGGTACGGCAGCCACAGCCCTTCGCGTCCGTGCAGCGCAACACCGTCGGGGCTGCGGTGGAACTCCACCACGTCGCTGACGCCGTGCAGGTGCAGGCGGGCAGATTCCAGCCGCAGTCCGCGCAGAATCAGCGTATCGCCGCGCAATTCCGCTTCCGGGCCGTGATGCGCCGTTTGGTGGAACACTTGCCCCTCCGCCGTGTGCGCATTTTCTGCCCACTGCTGCTCCAGAAAAATCAATCCCCATTGGCGGCGGCAGTAGGCGTAATGCTGCAAGGCGGAGAGGGTCGTGTCCTGTTGCGTCACCCCTTCACTTCGCAGGTGACGCCGTCCGGCAGATTCGCGTCATCCACCGTCCATTCGTAGTCCGCAAAGCTGCGCGGAACCGTCACATCCGCCTTACGCGCTACACGCACGTGTTCAAACAGCTTCCACGCGGGGGCGTTGCCCAGTTCCTTCTCATGGCGGAAGATGATGAGCTTGCGCACTGCCATCATGCCGCGCGCGGCGGAGTGGTCGTTTTCAAACATGTTGAGGATGGCGTCCCACAGCAGGGCGAGGTCTTCTTCGCTGAAGCCCGTGGTCTTGCGCGCCAGATTTGCGGATACGAACCCTTCCGCGCGGTACAGCCCGTAGGGGACGATGTACTTGCGCCCCATTTCGGTGCCCTTCTTCTCCGCGTCCTTTTCCGTCGTGATGGCGACGCGGGTGATGGTCACTTCCTGCGGCACAATGGGGTCAACGCTGCGGGCAAAGCCCAGCTGCACCGGCCCGCGCACTTGACCGCAGTTCAGCGACGCCTTGACAAACGTCGTCATCACCGCGCCGAACGTCCGGATGTCGTAGTAGTGGCTGCACATATAATCGCGCAGCTTGCGGTCAATCTCCGGGTCATTCGACTTCAGTTTCTTTTTGAGGTCGTCCTCCTTGATGTCGCCGTAGCCGCAGGCCTCCAGCCCTTCACGGTCGCAGCGATTCAGCGGAACGCCATCCTGAATATAGATGCCGTAATGTGGGTCGCCCTCCTTGACGGTCGCCACATAGTCGCGAATCTTGCGCTTCAGGCACACGTCCGTCACCAGCCCAAGACCCGTTTCCGGGTCGGTGCGGGGCATGTTGCCGGCATCGGGGTCACCGTTGGGATTGCCGTTCTGCACGTCGAACAGTACCACGAAATCATAGCGGTTGCGAATCACATCAGACATTGCTGTTTTCCTCCTTCTTTGTGAAGAACTTCTGTTTCTGGTGATAGTAGCCCAGCTGGAAAATACCCTGATCCTGCAGGTTCAGGCGCGCGGGGTAGCTGTCAGTCAAGCGCCCGCACAGCTCCGTCATCTGCTTGTCGTAATAGATGAAATAGCCGGTGTCAAGTTTCTTCAGGTGACTCTGCGCCAGCTTCAGCAGCGTCGGGAAAACGATGCTGGGCGTTGCGCAGGCAGCGTTGAAGTAACGATCCATGATGGTAGCGTTGATGCCGGGATTTGCCTTCTGCTGGAGGCTTTCCAGCACCGCAAAGAGACGACCCAGCACATACGGTGCGTAATTCGTCTGTTCGTTAAGTTGCACGTCGATGACCTCCTTGTACTGTGGATTGCTGCCGTTTTTCAGCAGCCATGCTTTGAGAATTGCCGCCTTGCCGCGGCTGACACTGTGCTCCGCATGGATGCGCAGCTCTGTTTGCGTCAGCAGCGAAACAGGGTAAGGCGTATCGCCGAGAATGGCACGGAGCAAATCGCCCACCAGATGCGACGGCGGCAGCTTGTCCCTGCTCTTGGAATTCGCTATTTCCTTGAGCAGCGAATAGGCGGAAAGTGTTTCCCGCGTGTCATAGGAAGGGCGAATGATGTTCAGCCGCTCCTGATGATGCGCCAAATTTGCGGCAAAATCGCCGAACGTCCCTTGCAGGAAGAAACGAACCGACAGACGGGACGCATTCGGCGACAGCCCCAGAATGTAGAAGGATGTACGGGAATCCAACGGAACATTCTCCCACTGAAGACCCTGCCCAAGGCGGATGGCTTTCATGATGCCGTCCAGCGTATTCTGCGTCATGTCTTCGTTTGTACCCAGCAGAGCGGCAAAGCAGTCGCTGTAAGCGGATTGCGCCGTTTCTGCCCAGTAAACGAGGGTGGCAGATCCCAGAAGACTGTGATAGTCCTTCACGCGAAGCATGTAGTTGAGCGCTTCGCCGTAGGCAAAGGCGGCGTGATTCCCGACGGGGGCGTTCAAGCCCTGCCCCTTATTCCGCCCATAGGATTCAAAAGCGAGGGCATTGAAGGAAACCAGCGATGCGCCGGAAGACTGCGCGCCGACAACGCCCTTGATGCTTGGATGCAGCATGGCAATGGTGTCCTCGTCGCCTGTAACCAGACAGCGGCCTTGTACCGCATTGCTCTTGCCGCCGGCAACGCTCGCCTCCCACGCTGCACGAATTTCCGACACTTCGTGCGCCATTTCGGCTTTGCCTGAGGCGCCCATCATGCAGAAAACGAGATTGCCGCCCTTGCACAGGTCATCGAAATGCTCCTGCAGGGCAGGGGACTGCGCCGCCTTTTCAGGCTGCCAAGTGTCAAAAAAGCGGAGAATTGCCTGCGCCATCGTGCAGGATACGCCGTCCAGCAGCGCATGATGCTTCTGGGCACTGGTTTGGAAACAGGCTTCCGCCTCTTTGGCGGGGTTTTTGCCTGTACCGTTGTACGGCTCATTGGTGATGCCCAGCAGGTACTTTGCGTTGTCGCAGAGAAAGCAGGCTGCCCTGCCGCAGGTGCGCTTGACGGGCGTTGGCAGAAAGTCCTGCAGCGGAAGCAGCTTGCCCTTATCGTTTGCCGCGCCGAGCATTTCTACCGACGACACCTGCCCGTCGGCAGTCAGACACAAGCCCCACTGCACCTTGACGGCGGACCAGCCGGGACGCTTCAACGTGCCCTGTGCGGCGAGCGAATCATAGCACCGCACGAGCGATTGCAGAATCATTTCACCACCTCACAGTCTGTCAAATCAATCACGCCATGCACCATCTGCGCCCGGAAGAACATCGGCTGGATGTTTTCCAAATCAGAATAGTCCATATCAAAAATCATATAGCCCAAATCCCGCGTTTCGTCGATGGTGGGAATGTCGCCGCCCTCCCAAAGGCGGAAATGCGCCGTGCATTCCCGGCAGCCCAGATACGGCTGCATGTATGCCTGACCGCTGCGCAGCCGCCGCTTCACGATGTCCTGAAACTTGCCGGGATTGTCCGACGGATTGGCTTGGTCGGTCATCTCGAAGTGCGCTTCAATGACGTAGTGCACGTCGCGCAGCATGGTGGTAGCGCGCTGCTGAATATCGGCGTTTCGGTCGATGTAGGAGCGCTTCTTGCCGTTGGCTTCGGTCAGCACGTTGCTGGCGGAAATCTTAGATGCCACTTCGTTGCGGAGAATGTTCGTGAAGCGGATGGGTTTGCAGACGTAGATTTTATCCACATGCCATTTCAGACCAGGATGATAGTATACACTTTCTACCATTCCGCGGGCGGCGCTGGGCGTGGGAACGTCATAGCTCACACGTTCAACCTTCATTTCAGGCCGGGTGAAGCAAGCGTAGTCGCCCCACACCTCCATTTTGATGGACATTGGTTCACCTCCTCATGCTTTTGCTAAAATCAACACTTGCCGATGTGGACAAGTGGCAGGTCGTAGGGAACGAACGGGAATCGTGAAAATTCCACCTCCTTTCAGGTGACAAGAACAGTATAGCACAGGATAGTGCATGAGTCAAGGACTGATTTTCACTGTATTAGACAATTATAACGAAAGACTATTAAGCATGGTTTGACACGTCAGTGAAAAGATGATAAAATGCCAAAGTCGGATAGAAACGGCGGGTAATTCGCTGCTTCTATCTGTGGGTTGAAATACTGTGTTAGATAATTATCTAACGGGGCGGGCGGTGAGCGCAATGCTTGCCGCCCGTTTCTGATTTTCTTCATTATATATACGTCAGGAGAACAGCGCCAGCCCGCTTGTGCAGCTGACCTGCAAGCCGCATTCCGGCGTGTACAAATTGATGTCGCTCAGAGTGCCGCAGTGCGCGTCGGTGATTTCCGTGACGCCGCCGATGCCGCATAACGCCTGATACTCGCGGCGGTAGATACTCACGCCGCAGCGCCCCAGACGGCGGAAAAGCTCACGCGAATAGTGCCCATCACGCAGGGCTTTGATGTCCTCGCTGTTTTCAGGTGTCGGAATGTACACCGTCACTGTATCTGTGTCGATAAAGCGGAAATGCTCGGCGGTTTCGCGGAAAGCAAATCTTGCTTCGGATGACAGCGTTTTGCTGGTATCCAGTAAATCATTTTCGGACGAAACGGGTCGTGAACGCTGCTGATTTTCGCCGCGCTTGAAGAGCAAATCGCAAAAATACGCGTGGATGGCTTTGCGGCTGCCGATGTCCTCTGCATACAGGCGCAGCACTGTGCGGCAGCTTTCAATGTTTGGGCGCATGATGGGTGGAACCGCGTGTTCGGTCTGGTAGATGTGGACGATGCTGTCCTGCGCCGCTTCCTTTCCCTCGCGATTGCAGCGTCCGGCGGCTTGCAGAATGCTGTCCAGTCCGGCTAATTCGCGGTATACGGTCGGAAAATCCACGTCAACGCCCGCTTCAATCAGGCTGGTGGAGATGACGCGGCAGCACTGCTTCTTGTCTAAGCGTTCGCGAATTGTGGCAATGGTGCGTTCACGGTCGATGGCGTTCATCAGCGTGGAAAGGTGGAAACGCCCCTCTTCCGGCAGGGCTTCGTACAGGCTGCGCGCCTGTTTGCGGGAATTGACGATGCACAGCACGGCATTTTCCTGACGAATCCGCGCGGCTAATTCCTCGTCCGAAAGCGTCCCGTCCTGCTGGAAGGTGACGCGGCGAAGGCTGCTGAACAGCGCATCCGGGTCGGGGACAAGCTCTTGAATGCGGGTGCCCGCGGTGAAGCCGCTGAAAATGGACAGCAATTCGGGCTGCGTCGCGGTACAGAGAACGGCGGTGACGCCGTAATGCTGAACCAGCTGGTCGATTACCGAGACGCAGGGGCGCATCAGCGAAATCGGCAGCGTCTGCGCCTCGTCGAAAATCACCACGCTGTTGGCGACGTTGTGGAGTTTGCGGCAGCGGCCGGGCTTGGCGGCGTAGAAGGATTCAAAAAACTGCACAGCGGTCGTGACGATGACGGGGGCATCCCAGTTTTCGCAAGCAAGGCGCTTGCGGAGGGCATCGGGCGTTTCGGCATCCGTATCGGGCAAATCCACCTGACTGTGATGCTCCACCACGTTCTCATCACCCAGAATATCCCGAAAGACCTTCGCATTTTGGTCGATAATGCTGGTGTAGGGGATGACGTAGATGATGCGCTTCATGTCATGCTTCACCGCGTGGCTGAGCGCAAAGGCAAGCGACGAAACCGTTTTGCCGCCGCCTGTGGGGACGGTCAGGCTGTACAAGCCCTGCGGATCTTCGCTGCCACGCAGGCAGCGCCGCAGCACCTCGTTGCGCAGCGCGCAGAGGTCGGACTTGGGTTTTTCCAGCCATTTGGCAACGTGCGCTTGCAGCTTTTCCAGCAGCGCGGGCATGGAATCGCCGATGCCGCGCGGCTTTTCTTCCTTGCTGAGCGCGCGCTCCGTGTCCAGAAAATCAGCATCCACCAGACAGGAGAACAGCATCCGGATGTACATGGCAGTCAGGCGCACATCATTCCGCGGAAGCCACGGCGGCGCGGGCTGAACGCTTGTTTGCAGTGAAATCTCACTGCGCCACGCGGATGGATCGTCGCCGCCGGTCAGTTTTTTGTTCAGCCGTGCGCACAATGTGCCATCATCGAGGCTGAGACGGGTTCCCAAGTCGGGCAGACCGCCGTGATGCCCCGCAATGGCAAACGCCGCGGGCATATCGTCCAAATCTGCCGCCGCCCGCGCCCCGGCAGTGCTGTGATCCACCTTGGCAGTGTGTTCCGGGTCACGCTGGCGGCGCTGCCCGTTGGGGCTGTACTTGCCGATATCGTGCAGCAAGGCTGTTCTTTTGGCATGAGAACTCGATCCAAAAGAAGCAGCAAATTCCGCAGAAAGCTCTGCTGTGCCTTCCAAATGCTCCTTGAGCGGCTGATAGCTGCCGTCCTCGCGGAGGTGGGTGACGTATTCCATACAGAAAACCCTCCCGACATAATCAATTTGTGTGTATCCAATGTTAATAATAGTGTAGCATCATAATAATCTGTTGTCAAGAAAAATAAAACTATCGAGCAGTTTTTGTCAAACACTTCCGGGAAAAACAATGCGCAAAGCAGGAATATATTTGTGCGCTGCTGCCCTTGCAATGCCGCCGCCAAAATGGTATGATGGAAATGAATAAAAAAATACAGAAAAGGAGTCTCCCACATGGCAAAGAAAACGAAAACCCAGCCGAAAGCGCGTAAAACAATCAGCTCCAATAATCTCGCTGATTTATCAAAACTCGTCAAAGAGCTTGCACAAGACGATGAAAATCCGGAAAATCAGCAAAAGCTATCACCGCTTGACAAGAAAATCATCTACAATGAGTTCCAGAATTCAACGTACACGCTGGTGTCGCCGATGGCATACCTTATTGGCATCGACAAAGAAAACTTTGGCGAAGAAAATGCAAGACCATTTCTGCTGAAAAGCTACGAAGAGCTGGATGCGCACAAAGAGGCGCGCATTATTCGCAATCTGTGCCGCATTCGCACGGCGATGGAACGCAATTATCCAGCCATTGTGAATGAATTTCGCATGAGCTTCCGCAATATCGGCAGCGTGCCGAATCTCATTCCATCAGAAGCGGTGGCGCAGCTGGAACAGGACGGCGTCAGAATTTACAAAGCAAAGCCGGATATTGACGAATACATTATCAGCATCAACTGTGAAATCAGCAACCGAATCAATCAAGTGGCGCGCTTTTTCCCGGAATGGGTGAAGTGGGACTATGTGAAACCCATTTTCCTGATGCCGAACGGGACGAAGAAAGATGGTATCAAAAAAGCAGGGGAATACTATAAAAGCGATACCCGCCGCTACCCGTTCCACTGCTGGATTAACTGGGATGCCGTTGCCACGAGCCCGGAGAGCAAGGGCAATATCCTCTATAATGATGAAAAATTCGTAACGATTCTCTATGAGCGCCACGAGGACCGCTTTGAAAACCTGTCGCTGGTGCGTGATGCGGGCAACCACACGATGCGCAATCTGGGCAGGCTGCTGGAGCAATGCAAGAAATGCCTGATTGCGGTGGACTGCGAAAATTCGGATGCCGTGAAGCTCGCGGCGGCGCTGAGCAGCCTCCCGACCGAGCAGCTGGGCAAAATATCCAAGGTGATTCTGTTTGACAGCGAGTATACAACGGCACAATGGAAAACGCTGGTTGACCGCACGCTCTCTACGGCGGTGGATGAAAAAGCGAACCTTGAGCTGGAACATATTAAGGTCGAGCGGCTGAACCAGAACAAATCGCAGTGCGATATGGCGCTGGCGGTGCGGACAAGCCGCGAAGTGTATACCTCCGGCGTGGATGCGGTCATCCTTGTGTCGTCGGACAGCGACTACTGGGCGATGATTCGCCAGCTGGACAGCGTCCGCTTCCTTGTTATGCTGGAGAAGGGCAAAACGGGCATGGCCATCATGGACACCTTGGCGCGGCATGAAATCCCGTTCTGCTTCATTGACGACTTCTGCACGGCGGCGTCGTACAACATCAAAACCAGTACGCTGATCAATGCAATTCAGGAGCAAATCAATCAGCAGCTGGCGGGAGAACGCACGAAACCATTCAACGTTCGCGAGATGATGGAGACGGCGCTGCAAAACTCGTGGATTATGATGACGGACAAGGAGAAGGAAGCATTTTACAAGCGATACTTGCTGTGCATGAAACTGAATGTCAGCCCAGATGGCGCGGTCAGCATCACGCTGGGATAAAGGGCAGCGCCTCTGAACGGTGGAGCGAAGGAGAAATTTGCTTGATGACTTGCCATTTCTGAACCTGCATGCGCCCTTTTAAACAGCATCGGCACAGCGCCAAGTTTTCATTTGGCGCTGTGCCGATGATTTTGTATAATGCTATTTCCGAATTGGTTCATCACGGAATCGACAAAGAAGGAAAGATGCGTTTTTATCCTCTTTTTCCTTATTCCTTGATATTCCTCACGCTGCCCCTTTCCACAAGGTGCACCGGCAAAATAACCTTCTTCTGCGCAATCTCTTCCTTCCGCAGCTGCGCCAAAATCATCTCCGTCGCCAAAGTACCTTTCTTCTCCGAATCCTGATGAATCGTCGTCAGCCCCGGAATCGCCAGCTGCGAAATATAATGATCATCAAAGCCCACAATCGACTTATCGCGCGGCACACTTACCCCGCACTCATGCAGCCCGGACATGATGCCCGCCGCCAGAATATCCGCCGAGGCGAAAATCCCCGTGATTTCGGGACGTGTGCTGAGTTGATGCCCCAGCTTCTTGCCCTCCTGCACGGAAATTTCCTGCGTAAAGACAAGCGCCGGGTCGTACGGCACGCCGTATTCCGCCAAGGCGCGGCGGTAGCCCTGCAGGCGCAGTTCGATAACGCCTGCGGGGGAAATCGGCGGCGACGCGAACGCAATCACGCGGTGGCCGTTCTCCAGCAGGTGCTTCGTGGCGAGGTAGCCGCCTTTTTCATCCTCCAAGCCGACGCAGCAGATGTTCGGGTCGTCCACATAGCTGTCGATGAGGACGACGGGAATGCCCAGCTTTGCTACGGCATCGAAGAACGAATCCTGAAACAGCCCTGTCATAATCAGCCCGGAGAGCCGCCAACTGTGAATCAGCCCCTCCAGCGCGGCGACGCTTTCGGCGGAGCGCAGCATCAGGTAGTAGCCGGCCTCACGGGTGCGCTGCTCGACGCTGGCGGCGACGCTGCTCATGAAGGGGTCGCTGACGGTGCTGCCGGTGGTGCGCGGCGTGATGTAAGTGACCATGGCGATGATGGCGGACTGGTCGTTCGCCAGCGAGCGCGCGGACATGCTGGGAACGTAGTGCTCGCGCTCGATAATCTCCCAGATTTTTGCAACCTTCTTTTCGGAAACGCGGCTTTTGCGGTTATGCACCACGTTGGAAACGGTTGTAATGCTTACGCCTGCTTCGGCGGCAATGTCTTTGAGTGTGACCATGCGATGCTCCATTTTATGCAGTGTTTTAGGCGTGGTAATCTGCGCGGATCAAAGAGAACGGACGAAGTCCGCGAAGTCCGTGCGCATCATAAAAAGTATACCAGTCTTTGAAGTTGTTCGCAAGCGGTTTCTGGAAAAAAATTAGGGCACCACCGCACAATTCGGCGGCGCGTCTGGCGATGTCTTTTCCGCCATCTGCGGCATGCAAATTCCTCGATTTACATCCAGTAAACCTTCGGAATTTGCATTTGCATCTGACGAAAAATCCATTCGTCATCCAACCACCTCATTTGTGCGGTGTTACCTTAGTAAAAGAAGGGGGAGACAGCCGAAACTGTCCCCCCTTTTTTGAACGTTTTGGAATTATTCCAGTTCAGCCAGATAGTCCTTAATCGGCAGGTCGCCGGGCTTGCCGGTTTCCGGCGCGGTCAGACCAGCCTGAATGGTTTCGGAGCTGGTAGCGTCGATGGGCGCAACTGCTTCAGAGAAGGTGATTTCGTCCAGGTAGATGACGCACTTGGCGAACGCGCGGATGTGCAGGGCGTTGGTCATGCCCGGGAAGCCGGACGCTTCAAGGTCGATGACGAGATCCTGCCATTCGGTGGTGATGACCGGGTGCGTGCCGTCCGCCAGCACAAGGTCAGAGAAGCGCGCCGCGTAGAACTTGGCGTCTTCCGGATGCCAGTCCATGATCAGCTTGTTCTCTTCGCCGCCTTCCGCGCCCTTGATGCGGATGGTCAGGTATTTGCAGTAGGAGACGCCGTCCAGACCCCACATGTCAACGGCTTCGCCCCAGTTCGCCATCCAGTCGGCGGCGTGGGCGTAGTAGTCGTCTTCGCTGTCGTAGTCTTCCGGGTCATACGCCTTGGGGCGCATGTCGAGCTTCAACGCGCCGTCCTCATTCTTTGCGCGCAGGTTCGCCCAGTTGTCCCACCAGAGGTGCGCGCCGTTGGGCGCAAGCTCAGGCTTGGCATTCGGGTCACGGTCGTCAAAGTTGTCCCACAGGTAGGTTTCGCCTTCAGCGAACGCAACGGCTGCCATCGCGAACACCATCGTCAGGGAAAGCAGGAAAGCAAGGAACTTCTTCATGGGGATACCTCCTTTATGATGTTGACGGGTGGATAGGTTTAACGCTCAACCTATCGTTGACATGATTATAACATACCATTTGCCACATGTCAAGAGGGGAAAAGAGGCTTTTTCTGAAAATTTTTATCTTCAGGCACATTGCACATTTCCAAATTTCCTGCTATAATCATGGTATAGGTTTAGCGCTTAACTAAATGCGGACAATTTCCACACGCTGGAAACGCCGCGGCGAACAAGGAGGACATGAACGATGAAGAGAACCACCCCCATCCTGATGCTTGTGCTGATGCTTCTGCTGACCGCGTGGATGATGCCCGCGACTGCCGAAGCGAATCCGACGCTGCTGACCCTCTACGAAGGCCCGAAGACGATGACGACCTCCGCGACGGCGAAAGTCACCGCGAACGGCAACGGCCTGTTCGTCTATGACGTGATGGTCAACCACGAACACATCTGGAACGCCAACACCCAGCCGACGACCACGCCTATGACCTATTTCGACTTCGAGGGCAAAGTGCGCATCGAGGTTGAAATGCCCGGTCTGCCGGACAAAGTGGAGAGCGCCGCCGTCATTCCGCAGTCGTGGGGGATTACGCCCGAAGTCAAGGACGGCAAAGTTTCCTTCATGATTACGGAGCCGGGGCAGTACACCGTTGTCTTCAACGATAACGTCAACAAGGCGCTGCACATCTTCGCCAATCCGCTGGAAACGGACGTCCCTGATCCCGACGACCCGAACGTCTACTATATTCCCTCCGGCGAGTGGGTCATGGACGCCATTGCGCTGGAAGACGGGCAGACGCTCTATATCTCCGGCGGCGCGGTGCTGCATTCCATCATCTCCGTCAATAACGCCAAGAACGTCCGCATCTGTGGGCGAGGCATCATTGACGGCAGCGACTACGATGCGTGGAATCAGCCCGGCTCGTATGCGCGCGTCCCGATTGATCTCAATCACGCAAAGGATGTCACCATCGACGGCATTATCGTCGCCAATTCCAACTGCTGGAACGTTAATTCTTACTCCTCCAAGCATGTGGAAATCAACAACGTCAAGGTCATTTCCGGTCGTCAAAATGGCGACGGCTTCACCTTCCAGTCCTGCACCGACCACACCGTGACGAACAGCTTCGCCCGCACATGGGATGACAGCCTCGTCATCAAGAACTACTCCGGCTCCACCAAGGGCATCACCTTCCGCAACATGCAGGTGTGGACGGACCTCGCCCAGTCCATGGAAATCGGCTACGAAACCGACAAGGGCTGGACGCTTGACCCCGAAATCAGCGATGTACTGTTTGAGAACATCACCGTGCTGTATAACTTCCACAAGCCCGTTATCAGCATCCATAACAGCGACGATGCGTATGTGCACGCCATCGTCTACCGCAACATCGTCGTCGAAAACGCCTTCATGCAGGGCGATAATGGCAATAATAAGGAATTGATTGAGATGACGCTGCAAAATTCGGCGTGGTCGACGGTCAAGGATGAGTTTGGGTCGATTGATGATGTGCTGATTGATGGCCTGACGGTGCTGCGGACGCTGGATGGGAAAGTGCCGGCGTCGAGATTGTCGGGGTATGGGGAGGATAATCGGATTACGAATGTGACCTTGCGGAATGTGACGATTCTGGGGGAGAAGATGACGAATTTGAAGCAGATGAAGCTGCGATATGATGATTATTGTGAAGGAATTGTTGTAGAGTAAGCCCAAAGAGGATAAACACGCGGAAGAATTAAGGGAGTGAGACCAACTCAATCGCGCGAAGGGGTCAAGGGGGGATCCCCCTTGCGGAGTCCAGAGGCAGCGCCTCTGGTAGGGTTTGGGGCAACGCCCCAACAGTTTGTCGTGCAACCAGTAATGGAAAAGCACGCAATTCTGCCACACGAGCGCTGAACAGCGAAGCGCTTTCAGCGCAGCGGTTGTAATTTCGCGCGTCCTCAGACGCGCCCCCAACTTGCTCTTTCGACCACTTGCACATTGTCGCGCCAAATGGGCGCGACCGACCACCCGCATCACCACATCTACCATCATTATAGAAAGGAAATTTCGCTCATGAAAATGCGTTCTGTCGTATCCGCCATGCTCGCCCTGTCGCTGGCGTGCCTGCCCCTTCTGACGCAGGCGGAAGAAGAAATTCCCACCATCGTGACCATTGTCCCCGCGCCCGACCAGACCAAGGCGGAGCGCCCGGCGTGCTTCCCTGACCCTGCTGACCAGTACATCGCCCTCCCCGAAACGGAGAATTTCGCGCTCAATAAGGAAGTCATTTCCGGCGCGCATACCGACGTGTACGTCAGCCGAAACGTCAACGACGGCAAAACCGATACCTACTGGGAAAGCAAAGGATTCCCGGCGGAAATGCTCATCGTGCTGGGCGAGACGCATACCATCTCGACCGTCGCGGTCTGCCTGAATCCATCCGCCATCTGGGAGGCGCGCATTCAGGAAATCGCCGTTTTCGTCAGCCAGGACGGCGAAAACTTTACCGAAGTTGCACCCGCCACGCAGTACCAATTCGACCCTGCGACGGGCAATCGCATCCGCATTGATTTCGATAGTGTGGAAGCCAGTTTTGTCAAGGTTGTGTTCACAATGAATTCCGCCTCCCGCACCGACGGCGCGCAGGCAGCGGAAATCTGCGTTTACTGATAGGAGAAAATCACGATGCAATATCAAGGCATTATCTTCGATTTGGATGGCGTTCTCTGCTCGACCGACGAGTACCACTACCGCGCGTGGAAGGCGCTTGCGGATCGGCTTGGCATCCCCTTTGATCGCGAACGCAACGGCCTTTTGCGCGGGGTCAGCCGCATGGACAGCCTGAACATCATCCTCGAAAAAAGCGACAAGGCGTACTCGCAGGATGAGAAAAACGCGATGGCGGAGGAGAAAAACACGCGCTATCGGCAGTTGCTGAACCAAATGTCGCCCGCTGATTTGTCCGGCGACGTGAAGCGCACGCTGGATACCCTGCGCGCACGCGGCTTGAAGCTGGCGATTGGCTCGTCGAGCAAGAACACGCCGTTCATTCTGGAGCGGATGGGGCTGGATGGTTTTTTCGACGCGGTGGCGGATGGAAACTGCATCACGCACTCGAAGCCGAACCCGGAGGTGTTTTTGAAGGCGGCGGAGATGCTGGGCTTGAAGCCGGAGCAGTGCGTGGTGGTGGAGGACGCCCATGCAGGGGTGGAAGCTGCCAAAGCGGGTGGGTTTGCCTGCGCCGCCATGGGGGACGCCAAGGAGGATGCGCGCGCGACGTATCATCTGGGGAAATTGTCGGACTTGCTGGAGTGTGTAGGATAAATGCATAGAACCGAAATTTCCGCACCCCAAAACCTGCAATCCGTAGCAGGAAAAGCGCAGTGCAGCCGCGAATTTCCCTCCATGAATACCGCATGGAGGGAAGTTTTGAACATGAGGAGGAATACACGGATGAATACGGTGATTGAGCGAACGGGGTTTGACCCGGCACAGGACGCGGATAACGGCAACCGTTTCCTGACGGGCAATGGGTATATGGGCGTTCGCGGGACGACTGGCGAGGCGGGCGTACAGCAGATGACCGCCGTCAACCTCGCGGGCATCCACCACCAAAAAGGGCAAGGCTGGGAAGAGCCGCTGAATGCCCCGAATCCGCTGTATGTCGCCGTGAAAGGCGTGTCGCTGCCGGAAAATGCCGATCGGCTTACATCGCACCGCCTCGCGCTCGATATTGCCGACGGCGTGTTCACCCGCGAAAGCACGTTCAAGGCGGATGCGGGCGAAATCACCATCCGGCAGGAACGGTTCTGCGCGATGGAGCGGGTGCATTTGCTCGCACAGCGCGTGACCATCACGGCGACACGTGACTGCACCGTCACCATCGCGTTTGGCGTGGACGAAAACGTCTGGGACATCCACGGCCCGCATTATGAGACGCTGACGCTGACAGAATCGGACGGCGTCGTCGCCCTGACCGGCGAAACGGATGACCATCAGCGCGTCTGCACGGCGCTTCGGTGCAGCTGCATGGACGGCGAAATCACGCACGGCGGCGTTCGGACGGCGCAAATCGCGCTTCGGGCAGGTCAGCCGTGGCAGCTGGATGAGGTCGCCGCGGTGTACACCACCAGCGACGGCGACGCACCGGAAGCATCCGCCATGGAAGCGGCAGAAAATGCCCCGGCGTATGATGCTTTGCGCGAAGAACAGCGGGCAGCGTGGGCGGCGCTCTGGCAGAAAGCGCGGGTGACGATTGAAGGCGACGCGCGCGCGGAGTTCGCAGTCAATTACTCGATGTACCACCTGATGAGCATCGCGCCGCGGCATCGGGCGGCGCTGTCGGTGGCGGCGCGCGGGCTGTCCGGGCAGACGTATAAGGGCGCGATTTTCTGGGATACGGAGATGTTCATGCTGGATTTCTATCTGGCGTGTATGCCGGAGGTGGCGCGGCACTGCCTGGAATACCGCGTGCAGACGCTGCCGGGCGCGCTGGACAAGGCGAAATCCTACGGCTATGCGGGCGCGTTCTATGCGTGGGAGAGCGTCGAGGGCGGCAAGGATGCCTGCACGGACTACAACGTTACCGACGTGTTCACGGGGCGACCGATGCGCACGTTCTTCCGCGATACGCAGGTGCACATCAGCGCCGCCGTCGTGTATGGGCTGCGGAAATATACGCAGTACACGGGGGATGATTCGCTGCTGCAAAGCGGCGGCGCGCGCGTCGTGCTGGAATGCGCAAGGTTCTATATGAGCCTGATTTCCAAGCGCATCCTCAGCGACACCTATGATTTGCTGGATGTGATGGGCCCGGACGAGTACCACGAGCATGTGAAGAACAACGCCTACACCAACGAAATGGCGCGGATGACGCTGAATTACGCGGTGGAGGTCTGCCAGAAGTACCTGCCGGAGACGGACGAAGCGGAACTGATGCACTTTGCGGATGCCGCGAAGCACTTGAAGCATCAAGCGCCTGACCCGAAAACCGGGCTGATTGAGCAGTTCGACGGCTACTTCAAGCTGGAAAACGTACTCGTGCCGGAGGTGCGCAGCCGCCTGATTGACCCGCGCGAATACTGGGGCGGCGCGTATGGCGTGGCGGCGCAGACGCAGGTCATTAAGCAGGCGGACGTGATTGCCCTGCTGTACATGCTGGGGCAGTACCCGGCGGACATCATCGCCGCGAATTATGATTACTATGAGCCGCGAACCGAGCATGGCAGCAGTCTGTCCGCGTGCATGTACGCCCTGTGCGCGTGCGCAATCGGGCGTCCGGCGGCAGCGTATCCGCTGTTCCTGAAATCCGCCGAGGCGGATATTGTCGGCGGCGGCAAGCAGTGGGCGGGGCTGGTGTACATTGGCGGCACGCACCCGGCGGCGGCAGGCGGCGCGTATATGGTGCTGCTCTATGGCTTCTTGGGTCTGCACTTTGAGGACGGCAAGCCGACGCTGCATCCGCGCCTGCCGGAGGGGTGGAAGAAGGTGCAGATGCAAGTGCATTGGCAGGGCAAAGACTGGCTGCTGACGGCGGAAGAAGGGCAGCAGGCATGACAATCGCCCACTATCACCTGCCCGGTCTGTTCGAGTTTTACGAACTGTACCGCCGATTTTTGCCGCTCTACCGAAACCATCCGGAATATTTCTATGATTGGTGCGACATCGGCTCGATTTACGGCGCACCGGCGGATTGCCTGTGGGGCGGCGGGCGCGTCGGGTCGGGGGAGTCAAGCGCGCGGGATGTGCTGGCGCTGATGCGTGATTACGGCATTTCGCCGCGCCTGACGTTCAGCAACTCTCTCCTGCGCGCGGAGCATCTGCGTGATGTGCGCTGCAATGCGCTCTGCCAGATGCTGAACGACGGCGGGAATGGCGGCGTGATTCTCCATTCGGATTTGCTCCTGCGCTATTTGCAGAAAACGTATCCGAACTTGTATTTCGTGTCCTCAACGACGAAGGTGCTGACATCGTTTCCCGACTTGCAGGCGGAACTGGAACGAGCGGAATTCCGCTATGTCGTGCCGGATTTCCGCCTGAATCACGCGCTGGAGAAGCTGAATGCCCTGCCGCAGGGCCAAAAGGACAAGGTGGAGTTCCTCTGCAATGAGTGCTGCTATTTCGGCTGCCGCGACCGCCGCGCGTGCTACGAAGCCGTCAGCCGGAAGAACCTCGGCGAGGGCGGCGACGAGCACCGCTGCCACGCACCGGACGCGCAGGGCGGCTACCGATTCTCCAAGGCGATGGAGAATCCGGGCTTTATCGGGGTGGCGGATATTCAGCGGACGTACCTGCCGATGGGGTTTGAGAACTTCAAGATTGAGGGGCGCGAGTTAGGCAGCGCGCTGGTGCTGGAATTCCTGCTGTACTACCTGACGAAGCCGGAATGCCAGCTGAAAGTGCGGGAGGAAATCTATCTGGATAACATGCTGGACTTGTTCTGATTGCAATCAAAAACAGCCTGCGGAATTCGTCCACAGGCTGTTTTTATCCTTTTTTTGGATTTTTGCTGCGCGAACTATTGTGTCTTTGCGCAGTTTTCCGTTACTGAATCTTGAGAATCCATCCTTCGGGCGCTTCGATTTCGCACTGTTGGATGCCGCGCAGGGTCGTGTACAGCTTTGTCAGCACGGGGCCCATTTCGTCCATGCCGGAGGGAATGCGAATCTCCTTGCCGTGGTCGTTAATCAGACCGACCGGGCTGATGACCGCCGCCGTGCCGCACAGGCCGCATTCCGCGAAATCAGGCACTTCCGAGAAGTACACCTCGCGCTCTTCCACCGGCATATGCAGGTACTTTTCCGCCACGACGAGCAGACTGCGGCGGGTGACGGAAGGCAGGATGGAGTCGCTCTTGGGCGTGACCAGCTTGCCGTCCTTGGTGACGAAAATGAAGTTCGCGCCGCCGGTTTCCTCGACCTTCGTGCGGGTTGCCGCGTCAAGATACATATTCTCCGCGAAGCCTTCGCGGTGCGCTTCCATAATTGCGTGGAGGCTCATGGCGTAGTTCAGACCCGCCTTGATGTTGCCCGTGCCGTGCGGGGCTGCGCGGTCGTAATCGCTCACCTTGATGGCAATCGGCTTTGCGCCGCCCTTGAAGTACGGGCCGACAGGCGTGCAGAAAATGCGGAATTCAAACTCCGTCGCGGGCTTCACGCCGATGACGCTGTTCGTGCCAATCATGAACGGACGGATGTACAGGCTTGCGCCCGTGCCATACGGCGGCACAAAATCCGCATTCGCCGCGACGACCTGCTTCACCGCGTCCACGAACTTGTCCACCGGGAAGGGCGGCATTTCCAGCCGCGCGGCGCTGTCCGCCATGCGCTTGGCGTTCATGTCCGGGCGGAAGCAAACGATATGCCCGTCCTTGGTGTAGTATGCCTTCATGCCCTCAAAGCACGCCTGGCAATACTGGAAGACGCAGGCGCACTCATTCAGGGTGATGTTTGCGTCGGTTTCCAGCCCGCCTTCGTCCCACTGACCGTCCTTGTAGCGACAAACGTAGCGATAATCCGTCTTGATATAGCCGAAGCCGAGATTGCTCCAGTCGATGTTCTGCTTGCTCATTGCTCATACACTCCTTTTGGTGGATTTCGCCTTTATTATAGGACGAAATGCGGCTGATTGCAAGCGAATGACTGTACTGCTGGTGTTTTTACGACGGAACGTGTCATTCGCGGCGGAAAATCATTCGACAGAAGTTGTACAAGTGCGGCTTGACGCTGGTATGGTCATGCTGTGTATTTGTCAGCTGATGCCAAACGAGTTCTTCACCATTGAGCTGAAGAACTTGTCGATAGCCCGAAGGTGCGGACGTAACAACACCGTCAGCGCGAGAAGCGCTGATGAGCAGCAGCTCCGGCTTTGTGTCTCCGAAGGTCAGCTCCGATTCCTGAAGCTGCCCCGGATGATCAGCAGATCCGGGAATCGGTGTCAAGCCGGGGGCTGGTGCGACTGCACCTACCCACGCGAAGAGCTCTGGATGCGTCAGGGCGATGAACAGAGACTCACGCCCGCCCATGGAAAAGCCGGTAATAGCGGTCTGCTCGCGCCCCGTCGCGGCGGCAAAATTCTGCTGGATAAAGGGCATCAAATCTGCCGTCAAGTCGTTGACGAAATTGTCATAGCAAAGCGAATTGCGCAGGTTCATGCCTGTGCAGGAACGAAGCTCCTGGTCACAGAAGATGTAGGGGAGAACGACGATCATTTCTTCTGCCTCGCCGGATGCCCAGAGATTGCCCAGCATGACATTCAGTCCGACTGCATCGCGCGCCATCCAGTCCTGCGTGTCCCAGTAGCCGTGGAGAATGTACAGGACGGGATAAGTACGCTGCTCATCGTAATCCGTCGGCAGCAGCACGTTGACCGGGGTATCCCGATGCGCCGTGCGTGAATAGTAGGTGTACTTCTGAAACGTCGGGTAGGAAACACCCTCCTGCCGCGCAAAAACAGCATCCGGTGCAAGCTCTGTGAGCATCTGACGGTACGTCTGCATGGTGTGAGCCTCCTTCTGAACAATTGTGTTTGGCTCTTCTGCAAAAGCAGCAGGAACGCTGTTCATCAGCAGGAAAGCGCCTGACAGCAGGGCAGCACAGCGGCTGACAATGGAACGCATCCTTACTCTACCTCGATTCATGGCTTTTCTGTTATACTATTTCCAGATTCACCTGCGCCATCTGCTTGTGCCTTTTCCCTTCTGGCGTCCGCTCATTCCACTTAGCGTAGCGCTGCTACGCTGCGTTTCATTCACGTTAGCCAGAATGAAAAACTCGCGGCGCATCTTGGCGCATTCTTATCTGGAAATAGTATTATATTACCATGCCTTTGAGGAAATTACAATGGAAAAGCGGAAAAATGCACGAAAAAGAGACTCGGAGTTTCCTCCGAGCCTCTGGGGATGCGAGATTACTTCTCGTAGTGAGCGGATTCGCCAGCGATGCGGCCGAAGACGACCGTGTCGGTCAGTGCGTTGCCGCCCAGACGGTTCGCGCCGTGGATGCCGCCGGTCACTTCGCCCGCAGCATACAGACCCGGAATCACGTTGCCGTTTTCATCCAGCACCTGCGCATTCACGTTGATGCGCACGCCGCCCATCGTGTGATGCACGGTGGGAATGCGGGCAGCCGCGTAGAAGGGCGCGGTGTCGATGGGGGTCTTGTAGAGGGTACGGCCGAATTCGTCCGGCGTGCCCGCAAGGTCGCCGCCTTCTGCGTGACGGTTGAATTCCGTGACAGCCGCAATCAGCGTGTCCGCCGGAACGTTCATCTTTTCCGCCAGCTCTTCCAGCGTGTCCGCCTTCACCGCGCGGCCGGCTTCCACCAGCTGGTTCGCGGTTTCGCCGAAGTTGTTGCGTTCGTCGCCCGTGGGATAGGTGTCGGAGTCCATGACGACCCACATGTACGCATCGGTCTGCGCGAACAGGGCGTTGGTCATGTCGTCGCGGCGGCCGCCCTCGTTGACGAAGCGGTTGCCTTCCTTGTTGATGAAGATACGGGTTTCCACGTCATGCTCGATGTTGCCGGACAGGGAGCCGGTCACCGGATCGCCCAGCGGCAGCAACTGGATGTTGCCCATCTGCACAAAGTCAGCACCCAGCTTCTGCATCATCTTGATGCCGTCGCCGGTCGCGCCCGCGTGGTTGGTGCTCTTGATGCTGTCGCCCAGATCCGCCCACTGCGTGTTGTACGCGCTGCGCAGTTCGACGTTCGCCGCGAAGCCGCCCGTCGCCACAACGACGCCCTTGGATGCCTTGACGGTCACGGTGTTGCCCGTTTCGCCCGTCGCCACGACGCCGCAAGCCTTGCCGTTTTCGTCCACAAGGATTTCGGTCGCGCGGGTGTTCAGCATCACGTCCACGTTGTCGTGGCTGTCGATGTAGTTCATGTAGGTCTTGAAGAAGCCAGTGCCCAGCGGTTCAACCGGCTTGTGGGCGCGCGGCCACAGACCGCCGGTGACGGTGAACAGCCCAGCGGTGTCGTCCTGGAACTCCATGCCCAGATCCATCAGCCACTGCACACCCGCCCACGCGTTGGAAACCAGCGTGTGCACCAGGACGGGATCGCCCTGGTAGTCGCCGCCGGAAAGCGTCTGGGTGTAGTGCCATTCGACAGAGTCGTTGTAGGCAATCGCCTGCTCAGAGCGGTCGTTGACTGCATTCAGCGCGCCGCCAGCGAGGATGGTATTGCCGCCGACCTTGCCCATCTTTTCCAGCACCAGCACCTTGGAGCCGAGCTGATTCGCCTGCACAGCCGCCGCCAGACCAGCGCCGCCGCCGCCGATGACCACGATTTCCGTCTCGATGGTGACGTCCTCCGCCTTTTCGACGACAGTCTCCACCTTCGTAGACCACTTCACGGTGTCCAGACCCGCCTTGGTCACAGCGTCCAGCACAGCCGCCATGATGGCATCGGAGGTCTTGGTCGCGCCCGCAACCGCGTCAACGTTCGCGGTCTGCTGCTCGACGATGAGACCCGGAATCTGCGCCACAGCCGGATCAGAAATGCCGGCGGTGTCGCCATTCTTGGTCACTTCGATGGCGGTCACTGCGCCGTTTTCATCCACGGTCACAGCCACTTCGATGGCACCCTTGCCACCGATTTCGCTGTCGCCCACGCCCGTAAAGACGCCGGCGTCCGCGCTCGCAACGCCGCACAGGGTCAGCAGCATCGTCAGCGCCAGCAGGAGAGAAAGGAACTTCTTCATGGTTCTCCTCCTTATTCGTTTGGTCGAAATGGCAGAAGAAGCATCTGCCGTATATTTTATTATACAATAACTCGACGATGGTTGGCAAGGGGAAATGACGCTTTTTTCACAAGCAAAATAGGCGATTTTTGCAAAAAGAAAGGTTTTCGGCAGGAATTTCGCGGTTTGAGGGCGAATTGTGTTCTTGGGAAAAGCAAATCCGGCATTGCGCCGGGTGGAAAAGAGGAACTATCGGATGGATGAAACGCAATGTCTGCGGATGATCAGGGCTTCGCTTGCCCCCTCAACCGGCTGCACGGAACCGGCGGCAATTGCCCTCAACGCGGCGACGGCGCGCAAGGCGGCGCAGGGGACTGTCACGCAGGTGACGGCGCGGCTGGATGCGTACCTGTTCAAAAACGCCATGGGCGTGGGTATTCCGGGCGCGGATGAGCGCGGCGTGGACTTGTGTGTGGCGCTGGGCATCACGGCGGGCGACGCGGACGCGGGCATGAACGCGCTGCACACGGTGACGGCGGAGCAGCTGGCGGCTGCAAAGGCATTGCGCGGCTGCGTGAAAGTCGAAATCGTCGACGGCGTGAGCGGATTATATATTGAAACGATTCTGCACACGGACTGCGACGCGGTTCGTGTGGTCACGGTGGGTGCGCACGATCATATCGCCCTTGTCGAACATGCGCCATTTACCGAAGCGCCTGCCGAGCAGGAATCGGTGGAGGAAGGCGGCGCGCACTGCGGGTCGCTGGCGGAATTTATCGCCTTTGCGGACACGGTTGCGCTGGATAAATTGGCGTTCCTCCGCGACGCGCTGACCATGAACCGAACCATCTACGACCGCGCGATGTCGGATGAGCTGGCGCACTGCGTTCTGCCGAAAATCACGCTGGATGATCCGTCGCTCTGCGCGTCGGCGAAGCGGATGGCGGGCGCGGCGTCCTACGCGCGGATGCACGGCATTCCGCTCCCGGTGATGACTGCGACGGGCAGCGGCAATCAGGGCATCACGCTCTTTTTGACGGTGGATGCGGCGGCGCGCTATTTCAGCATCCCGGAGGAAAAGGAACTGCGCGCAATTGCGCTGGCGGCGCTGGCGAACGTGTACATCAAAAGCTTCATCGGCCCCCTGTCGAGCGTGTGCGCGTGCGGCGTGGCGGCAGGCTTGAGCGCGTCGCTGGGGGTCGTGTACCTGCTGGGCGGCGGCGAAGGCGAGATGGTGCAGGCTGCGCGGAATATCCTCGGCTCTGTCAGCGGCATGATTTGCGACGGCGCGAAGGAGGGCTGCGCGAGCAAGGTTGCCCTGAGCGCGGGGCTTGCGGTGGAAGCCGCGTGTCTGGCGCTGGAAGGCGGCGGCATCCACGCGCAGGACGGCATTCTGGACGACAGCTTTGACCGCCTGATTGCGCACCTCGGCGAGCTGGTCTGCGTCGGCATGGGGAGCACGAACAGCACGATTGTGCACATCATGAAGGACGAGAAGGGGTATGCGGCATCGTGCTGACATCCCGAACATGAGAATAATACTATTTCCAGATTCAACTGCACCATCTGCTTGCGCCTTTTCCTTTCTGGC
>ERZ772876.1101-NODE-1101-length-29931-cov-11.293580_pt1 | contig 29931 bp, 20 predicted proteins | sample MGYA00580584_ERZ772876 | MGnify/ENA primary metagenome ERZ772876 (study PRJEB29015, sample SAMEA2737728) | human gut metagenome | biome: human gut; feature: human-associated habitat; material: faeces | place: China | collected 2012 ... | reverse complement strand
TATGTTATACTATCATCAAATAATTAATAAGAGATAAATTATTAATATAAAAACAAATCATAATACTAAGCAATTAAGAAAGGGAAATTTTATGGATTCAAAAAATAATACTTTAGAAAAAAATCCACTTATAAACACTAATACTGAAAATAACAATATTGTAGAAAAAGATAATACAAAAAATGAAAATTTAAATAATACCACTAATGAATTTCATCCATATAATCCATCTACTGCAAAAAAAGGACTTGACGGATTAGCAATTTTTGGAATTTCTGTTGTTGTCCTTTCTGTTATTGTTATATTGCTCACTATGTTTTATTTTTATACAAATAGCCAAAAAGAAACTATCTATTCTGGAATAACAATAAAAGGAATTGATGTCTCTAATTTAACTAAAGAACAGGCAATTACAAAAATAGCAGAAGAAATTCAAAGCAAAATTCCAGAAGAAATAATATTAACACACGATGATTATAAATCAACTATTTCTACTTCTGCATTAAATATTGATTTTCATATAGAAGATGCTATTAATACAGCTTATGAAACTGGAAGATCTGGCAATCTTTTAGAAAAAAATTTCAACATTTTTAAACTAAAATTTTCTAACATTAACATAGAACCTTATCTTTCATTAGACAATGATGCGCTAAGAAAAAATTTAGAAGAAATTTCCGCCAATCTACCTGATAAAATGATTGAAAGTAGTTATTATATAGAAAAAAATAATTTAATTATAACAAAAGGAAAAGAAGGTAAGCAAATTAACATTGATGAAATGGTTGGATTAATCCAAAATGAAATTTACAATTTAAATTTTAATAATAATACTCCACTTGAAATACAAACAATAACTACATATCCTTCTGAAGTAAATTTAGAAGCAATTCATCAAGAAATATATAAAGAAGCCAAAGATGCTTACTATACACAAAATCCATATAAAGTACACCCAAGTGAAAATGGTTTAGATTTTAAAGTTTCTATGGAAGAAGCTCAAAACTTATTAGCAAATGCTCAAGATACTTGTACAATTCCATTAAAAGTAACTTATCCAAAAATATCTACAAATATGATTGGTTCAGAAGCATTTCCTAATTTACTATCTACATTTTCTACTAATTACAATGCAAATCAAACCAATAGAACAACTAATTTGAGATTAGCTGCAAACAAAATAAATGGTACTGTTCTTATGCCTGGTCAAACATTTTCATATAATAAAGTTGTTGGAAATAGAACAACTGCAGCAGGTTACAAAGAAGCCGGAACATATGTAAATGGTCAAATTGTAGATGGTGTCGGTGGTGGAATTTGCCAAATTACCACTACTTTATATAATGCTGTTTTATATGCAAATTTAGATATTGTACAAAGAACTAATCATCAATTTATTCCATCATATTCTACTGCTAGTAGAGATGCAACTGTTGTATATGGTGCAATTGATTTTCAGTTTAAAAATAATAGAGAATATCCAATTAAAATTTATTGTTCTGTTTCTGGTGGTGTTGCAAAATGTAATATTTTTGGAGTTAAAACAGCAAATGATTATGAAGTTCAATTAACATCACGTATTACAAGCACAACTTCTAATGCAATTTATTCAGAAGCCTACAAAATTTTAAAGAAAAATGGAACTGTTGTTAGTACAACATTACTATCAAAAGACAAATATCTAAGACATTAATAAAATCCAAATTATAAAGCCTTGAAATGACTAAAACAATTAATCATTTCAAGGCTAATTTATTTGCTCTTCTTTAATACACTTTTAAATATTTTATCTTACATAGTTAAAGTTCCATTAGGTGTATTTGTAATAATTAATATATCTTCTTCTCTTCCATTCTCAGCATTTATATAAACTAAAAACTCTCTATCCTCTACTTTTCCCTTAAACTCATAGCATAAAATCTCTGTTTTAAACTCGGTTGGTATAATAGCTAATCCTTCTGACATAATATCTAAATTTTTATTTAATGTTTTCTTTGCATTTTCGGCAGTTATACTAATTTTTGAGGTATCTCTTACAGTATGATTATTTAAATATCCTGTTGTTTCTATTCCTAATATTTCTCCATTATCCAAAGCCACTTTAACTTTTATTAAATCTGAATATACAGTAACATTATCTTGTACATACGCATAATTTATTGTTACTATTCCATCTTGTTTTAAATAATAAGTTTCTTTCATCGATTTAAAGCCTTTTTCTTCTAAAAATTCTTTTCCTTTTCTATTGGCTTCATCCTGACTTATAATTTCTGTATTAACTTCTCGATTTGAATTCATATATATTATATGTCCGCCTTTTTTAGAAACTGAAATTGTAATATTATCCTCTTTATTTGTTTTTATAGAAAAATTATATTCTGGAATTGTTGCATTTTCAGAAAGTCCCATATTTTGTATTTCTTTTATTTTTTCATTTCCGATAAATTCTATCGCCTTTTGCTTTGCTGTTTCTTCATCTATATCATCTCCTGTAAGTCCTTTAGCCTCACTACTTGTTACATGTTCAGAAAATGCACCATCATATATTAGACCTGAATATTCATGAAAATTTTCTTCTAAATTACTAAATCCTTCTAAATTTGTACTTACTTGCTGTGCCAACATCTTATTGCTTTTATTAGTCATTTTATCCCAAGTTACTCTTCCCATATTTATATCTTCTGACAATTGATTTAAAGTATTTTCTAATTCTGTACTATAATCATGTAAATCTTTTAAATTCTTCAAATCTTCATCTGTTAAACTTTCATTATAAATATTTTTCCTTGATAATGAATAACTATAATCACTTACTTGATTTAAAAATTTTTGAGTATTTTCTAGCTCTTGACTTTCTATTGGTAATCTTGATAAATATGTTTGTGCCAAATTTGCCTCTCTCCATACATTTGTCAATGTTTCTGCTCCATGCTCTGGTGTACTAGAAATTAAAGATTTTGCTAAATATGTTTCTACATTTTGTACATAATCCACCAATTCATAAAACGCCATATTATAATCATTATTAGAAGCTAATTTCATTTCATTTTTTTCTCTAACCACAGTTGCTACTAAACATACAGTTATCACCAAAAATATAGCAATTGCAGACCAAATATACGATTTTTTAATAATTACTGTTTTTTCTTTTTGTATTTTCATAAAATCATCCTTTCCCTTTTGCATATATATGCCATTTAAATTTATTTACAGAATCTATGTTTTCCAATTGTTTTTACAAGAGGTCTTGACCATATCCACTTGTTAGTAGCTGTTGCTGGATTAAAATAATAAACACAGCCTCCTGTTGGATCCCAGCCATTCAGTGCGTCTTGTGCAGCTTTATATACTGTTGAACCTTCGCTTAATGCTGCATTTATTTGTCCATCTGATACAGCCGTAAAAGCTCCTGGTTCATAAATTACTCCAGATATTGAATTTGGAAACCTTGAATCCTTAACACGATTTAAAATAACAGCACCAACTGCAACTTGTCCTTCATATGGTTCCCCTCTTGCCTCACCATTTATTGCTCTTGCCATTAATTGTATATCAGAAGTATTTGTCGACTTTGCAATACTAACATTATTTACATTTCCATTATCCACAAGAAAAACACAAATTGTGGATAATACCAGTAAAAACATTATTGAAAAAACTTTTAAAATTTTTTTCATTTACCATTTTCCTTTCTCTTTTAATAATATAAATTGCAAAATATACTTTTTTTATTTTATTTAATACCATATTTTCGCATTTATATATCAATACAAATTAAATTATGTTACTTTTTATTATCAACTTTATTTTGAGTAAAATTTTAAAAAATATACCTGTTATTTACATTTTTTATATTAGATGATAAAATAGACTCAATAAAATTACATATTTTTATTTAATTTTAAAAAATTAATAATTAATTTATGAATATTACATTTATAGATTATTATTTTGTATAAAAAAGGAGTTAAGTCTATGAAAAAAATTTTAATATTTTATGCTTCTTATGGTGGAGGACATCTTAATGCTGCAAAATCAATAAAAGAATGCATTGATACAAATTATAAAGATTGTGAAACAAAAATGATAGATTGTATGAAATACGTAAATAAACCTATCGAAATAATCACAACTACAGCTTACCGTGAAATGGCAAAAAAATTGCCATGGGCATGGGGAAAAATATATAATGATTCTCAAAAAGGTCCTTTGGCACATATTTCTTCAAGGTCAAATAAAATTTTTGCAATAAAATTATTAAAATTATTAAGAGAAGAAAAGCCAGACATTATAATTTCTACTCACCCTTTTGGAAGTCAAATGTGTAGCTATTTAAAAAGGAAAGAAAAAATTACAGCTAAAATTGCTACTATTATGACTGATTTTTCACCTCATGATCAATGGTTAGTTGGTTCTGATTACACCGATTATTTTTTTGTTGCACATAATAAAATGAAAGAATATTTAATGTCAAAAAATATACCTGAAGAAAAAATATTTGCAACTGGAATTCCGATTTCATCAAGATTTTTAAAAAACTATTCTAATGAAGAAAAACAAAAAATCTTGAATAGTTTTAATTTTGTACCAGCCAAAAAAACAATTTTATTTTTCGGTGGAGGCGAATTCGGTCTAGGAAAAGCAAAAACTGTTGAAGTTTTTGAATGTCTAGCCAAGAATTTTTCTAACATACAAATAATCGCTATCAGTGGAAAAAATGAAAAAATGAAAGCAGAATTTGAAAAAATAGTATCTGAAAATAATAAATCAACTACTATAAAAGTTTTAGATTATACAAATCAAGTTCCAGAGCTTATGGCGGTTTCTAATTTAGTAATTTCTAAACCAGGTGGATTAACGACATCTGAAAGTTTAGCTTCTAACTTACCAATGGTAATAATAAATCCTATACCAGGTCAAGAAGAAGAAAATGCAGAATTTTTAGAAGAAAATGGCACAGGAATTTGGCTAAGAAAAAATTCTTCTACATATGATGTATTAAAAGATTTATTAGATAATCCTGAAAAACTGAAAAAAATGAAACAAAATACAAATATATTAGCAAAAAAACATTCTACTGAAGATATATGCAAAATTTGTATATAATTTAGTTTTTAATTTCTGTGGGACATCTTGTCCCACAGAATATATAAGCATACTTAAAAAATTTAATCTTATTTTAAATCCCTGTATATAGTTTTCAAAATTTCATATCTATATTCTAAAATTTTCTTGTAAAAATCTTTTCTTACTTCGGTCATGCACTCTATACCATCAATCATTTTTTTTATTTCTTCTATATTAATACTAGAAAATAATCTCTTTATAGCACAATTACATTCTTCATTTTGCATTTGTTTTAAATATGTCATATAATTAATTTTCTTTCCATTATATTTTAAACATGAATAACAATTTATTGCTAAATTCTTTAATTCCGTATCAGTTATTCTTTCTATTTCTTCATCTTCAAGCATTGGATTTAAACATGACCCACAATCATAAATTGGAGCAAATTCTACTTTTCCCGTATTTTTATTTAATAGAAATCCCCAATTTCCATTGTGTCTATCAGTATTTCCGATTAAACTATCTATTATGAACATATTCCAAAATTTTTCTTTAGTTTCTACAGAATTAATCATTTTATTTTCTTCTATAACATCCATTATATCTTTTAGTTCTGTCTCTATCTTTTTGTCCGGATTTGTACTCAAAGCTAAATTTTCAAACTCATATAAGATATTTTCATTATCTGTAAAATCTTCACAAGCACATACTATTTTTTCCTTTCCATTATATTCATACTTTCCTAAAATAGTATTTTGTGTTTTAAATCCTGTTATTTTAAATACATTACTTCCTATATATTCGGAAAACGCATTATTAATATATGATATATTCTTATTTTTCTCTCTTATTGGATCTGGAAACTTAACTAAATATTTTTTACTATTATAAATTAATGTTTTCTTTTTTTCTGAACCTTTAAAATTATTAAATACTTCTATAGCATCTGTAAAATCTATCATATTCTCCTCCATTATTATTAACTAATATTAGTATAACATAATTTATTTAAATTTACTATAGTTATTTTTATCTTTGACTAGTTACAGTTTTCATCTTCATTTTCCTTTGCTTTCTGCAAAGCAATAATTGCCAAATTATCTGCAAAAGCCGTAGAAAAAGCTGCCAATGTTGCAGTTTCATCGGCAGAAAGATTTTGACCTATTCCTATAGCCAAGCTACTTGCTAACCCTATTAAATTACAACTAGATAAATCAGAAAAACACATATAATAATATACCTCACTATATTATTATATGTGCTTTTTATAAATATTGTCAGTCAATTACAACAGACTTAAATTTCTCTTCTTCCTTCTAGTGCCTTAGTCAATGTTATTTCGTCTGTATATTCTAAATCTCCACCAACAGGAATTCCATGTGCTATTCTCGTTACCTTAATTCCCAATGGTTTTATTAGTTTTGATAAATACATTGCTGTTGCTTCGCCTTCCACTCTTGGGTTTGTAGCTAAAATAACTTCTTTTACTTGACCATCCATAAGACGTGCAAGCAATTCTTTTATTTTTATATCATCTGGTCCTACCCCATTCATTGGAGATATTGAACCATGTAATACATGATATACTCCCTTAAACTCATGTGTTTTTTCCATAGCTACAACATCCCTTACATCTTCTACTACGCAAATAGAAGATTGATCTCTTTTAGGGCTAGAACATATTGGGCATGGATCTGTATCTGAGATATTATAACATTTACTACAATATTTTAAATTTTTCTTTGCTTCCACAATTGAACTAATAAATTCATTTGTTTCTTGCTCTGAACAATTTAAAATATAAAATGCAAGTCTAGCAGCCGTTTTATGTCCAATACTTGGTAATTTTTCAAAACTTTCAATTAATTTTTCAATTGATGGTGCATATAATGACATTGTCTTCTCCTTACTACATTAATCCAGGAATATTAAATTTTCCTAGTTCCTGGCTTTGTGCTGAATCTACTTTTCTTAAAGCTTCATTTACACATGTTAAAATTAAATCTTCTAACATTTCTACATCATCTGGGTCTACTACATCTGGTTTAATTTTTATTTCCTTAATAATTTTTTCTCCTGTTACTTTTACACTAATAGCTCCACCACCAGCAGTTGCATCAAATTCTTTTGACGCTAATTCTTCTTGTGATTTTTGCATTTCAGCTTGCATTTTCTTTGCTTCTTTCATTAAATTATTGATGTTCATTCCACCAAATCCTCCCATTCCTCCTGGGAATCCTCCTCTTTTTGACATTTCAATCATCCTTTCTATAATACAAATATATTTTATTCTATAACATTAAATGGTATGTCTGATTCATTTGCCAATTTTGCAATATCATCTTGTGGATTATGTTGAACCATACTATTTTGATTCTCTGGTATATATTTAATATTCATTGGTTTACCACAAGCCATAGAAACTAAAGTTGATATTTCTTTAATATTTTCTTGTTTTTCTAAAATTGTTTTTCCAAATGCAGTTATACCTTTAGGGAATTTAATTCCAACAGTCATATCATTTATTTCTTCAGCTCTTGTATCTAATAAATTAGTATACAAAACAATTCTTCCATTTTGTTTTAAATCATGTACTATTTTAGGCCAACTTTTTGATAAATCACTTGAATATGAAGTCGTAGCTCTAGTATTATTCCTTGTTCTACTATTATTTGCCATTTGACTTTGTGGTCTATTAGCACCAATTTGTGTCTGAGTTATTTCGTTTTGTTGTATTCGTTGACCACTTACATTTCCCATTGGTACAGCCTGATAAGCACCTTGCAAATTTTGAGTCCCTTGTGTGCTAGAACTCTGAGTTGCTACTTGTATTTTGCCAGACTTTAAATAATTTTCAATTTTTTCTATTCTTTCTTCTAAAGTTCCACTTGTTCCAACTTCCTTACTACATAACTTAATCATACCAGTTTGAAACATTATAGTTTTTTGAGTAGACCATTTCATATCATTTTCTAAGTTTGATAATTCATATATAAGATAAACAAGCTTATCTTTTGAGGCTTTTTCTGAAAGACACTTTATTTTTTCTGTTTCTTCCTCACTATATAAGTCTGCTTTTTTAGAAGATTTATAAACTAAAACATCTTTAACATATTTTATCATTTCCCAAAGAAAATTATCTAAGTCTTTACCTTCATTTATAACAGTATCCATTGCTTCTAATGCATTATCAATATTATATTCTACAATAGCATCTATAATATTGTGCACATATGTTATTTTAGGAATTCCAACTAAATCCTTAATTTTATCTTCATCTATCTTATTTTCTCCATCTTGAATGCATCTCTCTAAAATAGATAAAGCATCTCTCATTGCTCCTTCTGCCAAAACAGAAATAATATTTAAAGCCCCTTCTGTTATTTCAATATTACTTTCTTCACAAACAATTTTCAATCTTTTAATAATATCCTCATTTGATATTCTCTTAAAGTCAAATCTTTGACATCTTGAAAGAATTGTTGCTGGAAGCTTTTGTGGCTCAGTAGTTGCCAATATAAATTTTACATGTTCTGGTGGCTCTTCCAATGTTTTTAACAAAGCATTAAAAGCCCCTGGTGATAGCATATGCACCTCATCTATAATATAAACTCTATATTTTGCTTTTGTTGGTAAAAAATTTACCTCTTCTCTAATACTTCTAATATCTTCTACACTATTATTAGAAGCTGCATCCATTTCTACTATATCTGTAAGTGAACCATTTATAGCAGCTTTGCATATTTCACACTCATTACAAGGCTCCCCGTCAATTGGATGTAAACAATTGATAGCTCTTGCCAAAATTTTAGCAGAAGATGTTTTTCCTGTTCCTCTTCCACCATTAAATAAATATGCATGTCCCACTCTATCTGCTACTATTTGATTTCTTAATGTTCGTGTTATATGTTCTTGACCAACAAGTTCAGAAAACGTAATCGGTCTAAATTTTCTATAAAGAGCTGTGTACCCCATAATTTCACATCCTTTATATTAAAAATATAAAATTGTTTTAATTTTAAAAATGGTGTGAAACCTAATCTCTCTATAGAGAGCACTCCACATAAAGATTTTCTACTTATTGCTGCTTCCTTCCGGACCTGACAAGGTTCATAGGTCTCTATTGGATTACTCTCTATACAAAGATTAAATTTCATACCATCCGTATTATATACTTTATTATTGAATTTATCAAGTATTTTTTTGCACTCTTTTAAAAACAATATCATTTAAATCTGTGTATTCTTTGCTCTGTGTCCCAGCTTCAACAATATTTTCTACTGGTAAATCTAAAGAAATATTAGCTTGATATGTTTTTTCATTTTTTAATTTTATAGTAATGTCAAAATTAATTGAATATTCTAAATTATCTTGATTAATATTTAATTTTTGCAATAACTGTTCATGATTAATTAACTCATCATCATTAGAAATATAATTTCCTATATCTGAAATAGCACTTCTAAAAACAATCAAACCACCTTGATTAGATATTTTCATCTGTTTCATATTCGCTTCTGTATCACCAATATATTCAATATTATCAGCTATATTATCATCTATATTTTTAAATAATGTTGTATCTTCCCTTGTATCTGGCTTAAATAATTTTACACTACCAACTTTAGGTTCTTTGGTAATCTTAAAATTATTTAATGTTACTTTTTCTAAAACCTCAACACCATCATATATATCATTCTTTTTTATATATAAATATATATCATTATTTTGAAAAGTATTTAGATTCCATTTATTTTCTGTATCTTCATTATTATTTCCTTCTACTGTACTAATTACAGTTATTTTTGATAATTCAAATGGTAACTTTGTTTCACCATGTATACTATATCTTAAAGAAAAAGCAAGTGTACCAAGTATTATTAACAAAATTATAAATAAAATCATACACATATGAAATTGTCTAGTATTAATAAATTTTTCTATTTTATCTTTCAATTTTTCCCCCGTATATCATTAATATATTCTGAATTTAATTCTTTAGCTTAAATTATTATTACAGATAATTTTATAATTTGGTGTGCCCAGGCGGACTCGAACCACCATCGGTCGCTTAGGAGGCGACTGCTCTATCCTGCTGAGCTATGAGCACATATAATTTAGGCATTATTATAATAATATATTTTTGTAAAAAAATCAAGCAAAAGAAAAAGTATAATTTAAAAACTATACTTTTTCTTTTTTTATTACTAATATACAATTCAATTAGAATTTTATTATTATCTTTTACAATTTATTCAAACTATAAAACTTTTTTCTTTATGATAATTATTCCTCCAACTAATATTACTAAGCTGCTTATTCCTATTATATAATAATAAATTTTATTGTCTCCTGTTGGTGGCATAATTGTAACTTTTGATGGATTCGTCTTAGAATTTGTATCAGATTCTTCTAAATTTGCTCGACTTGTAACATCAAAGTTTCCTGGTGTTTCATATTTCCAATTGTCTCCATCTTGTACTCCGTAGAATCTTCCTACTGAATTGTATACCTCTATTAACTCAACATAGTTTTCAAATGTATTATCACTATTAGTTGATATACTTGTTATTTTTTTCTTTGCTAACAAATGATAATTTTTATCATTCTCTGTATTTTCTGTAACTTTTGGTAATATTTTATCTTCCGTTTTCTTAACTACTATATTGCTTCTATTTTTTATATTTCCAAATACACTTTCACTTATATCTATTCCAGCAAGTTTCTTATCTTCCTTTCTAGATGTCTGTAACAATTGCCAAATATTTTTAGTATCATTTCCAGTATCATAATACTTAAATTCACTATTGGTTTTATCTATATCATAAGTCACAGATAATTTTTCATCAACATAATCTGCAATAGCAGGAGTAAGTTTTACCAAACTACTTTCTTTATTTTCATCTTTAACAAAACCATATCTATAATAATCCAAATCATTATAATCTATTTCAGATAAATTCTGTACATTAATTCTGTAGTTTATATCTAAATCTGCACCTTCTATGATTTCATTATCAATTTCAATTTTTAAAAATCCTCCATCTGGATAAACAATATATTTTACCCTTCCTGCTTGTATATCTTCTTTGGTTCCTTCAGCTATAATCTGTCCATTAGCTAATGCTAATTTTACACTAGCTATATCTTTTGTAACTTTTAAACTTTGTCTTGGTCTTTCTACTATACCAAATTTTATTTGATAATCTCTTGAACCTTCTACATAATCGTAATTTGTTTGCTGACTTCTTTCATCTTCTACTGGAACATCTATAATTCCTGTATAAGATTTCATTACTTGATGTCCTCCACCATAGTCTTCATTTTCATATCCAGTTTTCTTTCCATATGTAATTGTGCTTAAATAATTATTTATATCTGTTCTTGTATTAGCATTATCTACCGCTGATGATTTGCTAAAATTACTATTATTTTCATACCAATACCATAATTTATTATTTTTAATTGTATTATAGTCATTGTCTATTAGTGTTCTATATGTGCTTTCATTTATAATTGTAGATTTATAATCTTGCGTTGTTACTGCCTTTCCATTAATATTACTTTGTTTATTTTCCTCTTGTGGATTTACTTTATTCATGTCTACATATTTATATTTTCCATAAGTATAAACTATATAATATTCCCCTGGTACGAAGCCTGTAAAGTTATATTTTCCATCTGCTCCAGTAATTGCTTGTGCCTGTCTTGTATGTACATCTCCATTACCATCTAGCGTATATAATGTTATTACATTATTATTATTTGTATCTAAATTAGAATTATAATTAACTAAATTAACTTCTACATTTGCTACTGTCTTTTCTCCATTATCATATACACCGTTTCCTAGTCTCTCACTTCCAGTTTTTAATTGATTTTCCGTTCCATCTTCAAATACTAAACCAGAGAATTGTTTTGATTCTTTTCTTGTTAGATATAAATCTGGTGCTGCATCTGTATCATCTTCATATGTATCAGTATTACCATATATTATATTATTTGGTGCTGAATCCTTATCAATTCCTGCATATACCTTTCCCGAACTATCATATGTTGAATAAGATGATATTTCTGTTACATTTTTATCTAAATCTAATCTGCTACCTCCATTAGGTGATAATTTTGCCATATCTATAATTGTTGCTGTTGATACTTCATATGTTAGGTACACATACATGCATTCTCCTGCTTTTATATCTTGTTGTATAATTGAAGTTTCCCATATTTTTGTATTTTCATTCGGTCCATCTTTCGAATTCCAAACTACTTTATTAGTAGTATCAGTACTATCTTTTTTATTATATATATATGAATCACTAACACTTTTATATCCAGCATCAGCTTCATATCTAGCATCAGCATAATTTCTTAAGCTTACTTTTGATATTAGACTACCACTTTCATTCTTTACAGCAATTCTATATGTTACAAACATTCTTAATCGATTCTCGTTTTGACTATCATTTTTTGTATAAGCTATATATGAATCATATACTCCTCTATTATAGCTTAATTGCTTATATTTATCTGTTTTTGAATTTTTAACAAATACACTAAATCCATCCATTGCTGCATCATACCCTGCATTTAAATCTTTATCTGGTATACCCTCTGATACATAATTTGCTCTTTGTCTATAATTATATGTATGTTCATATCCATTAATTGATAATTTTATATTATCAATATCTGTTACTATTGCCAAATCTGGTTGTTCTCTTTGATACAATCCTAAGTTTATGTTTGATATTTCTCTTGCTCCACTTGGAAGTAAATCATACATATCTTTAAAATTACATCCTGCTGTATTTGTATCAGCCTTCATAGAAACATTCTCAAATGGAGTAACTTTACCTTTAGCACTTTCTACACTATAGCCTGTATTCTGTACTAATGTAGAAACATGTTTCTTACTTTCATATGTTAATGTACTTGTATCAGCATTACTTGTATTTGAAACTTGTCCCTCAGTGACATTATTTGCTAAAGCTGTTTTGCCTTTAATTGTAGCATATGAATTATTAAAGTTTGTTCTATCTTCATCTTTTTCTTTAGCTTTAGATGAATTTTGCATTTCATAAGCATTTTGCTTATTAGGGAATAATTCCTTTTCTGTTTTTACACATTCGTATTTTAATCCATTATATTCAAATTCTATATTATAATTTTGTAAATTTTCAATTATTATATTGTATTGTATTTTAGGATCTCCATTTTCATCTAATACCTTGTTTCCGTTTGCATCTAATACAAATTGTGCACCTTTAAACTTATAATTTCCATCTTCATCGGTAGTAGCTACTAATGTTGGTAATCCTCCGTTTTGATTTAATTCTGCATATAATCTTACAATAACATCTGAAGCAGGTAAATCTTTAATGTCTGCATCATCATTTTTATATAAGTCATTTCTTTTTGTCTGTTTACTTACTTGAATATCTTCCCATACATATCCTCTAACATCAATTGTATATTGCTTATTTTTCATTAAGACTACTGTTTGACCTCTTAAACTATGAAAAATATATTCCCTCGTAGCTGATTTAATATCTCCACCTGTTGAATTACATAGGTCATCAACATATTCTCTTTTTTTATCCTCAGCACCTGTATCAGCATTACCATTTTTGAAAATGTACTTAGCTCTATTTTTTAATACATTATTATTCTTATTATTCTTAAAGATTTGATTTATTACCTTTCCAATATTATCTGCATTATAGCCATCACTTGTACTAGAGCCTAATAAGTCAATTAGTTCATTTTTTTCTTCCCTATTTGTTATATTGCCAGTTCCCATAATAACAGTATATATTTTTGTCACAAAATCTCCTTTACTTTCATCTTTCATTAACTTTCTTATATAATCCGTTTTATAAAACTTCTTTGTAACACGCTTCATTACTGCTAATCTATCATTATCATTCATACTTTTTCCTGATGCATTTGTTACTAATGTTGTACTCATTACTTTAGATTTATCCAATTTATAATATATTAAATCCGGATTTTTATTGTAATCAAATCTATACTCTTGGGCATAGTATTCTATTTCTGTTTCACTTCCTTCTCTAATAGGCAAATTCTTTAATAATACCGTTCCAGTAGTACCAGAAACATTACCTGTATACCCATCTCCTCCCGATTCTATTTCTCCAGAATAGAAACATTTTGCTTCATCAATATCAGTCGTCCATTTTACATCTGCTGGTTCATTTTCTTTATATGAATAAGTTTTTATATAATTTTTATTTCCACTATCATCTTCTTTGAAAATTAAGAAACCTACTCCGTTAATCTTGTCAAGTGTTTCTTTGTCTACTTTTATTATTTTCAAATCTCCATATAACCTATTTTTTATATTTACAGTTGTCGTTCTTCCATTAGTAATTGTAACTTGTTGTGGTTTAGGCTGTAAACTCAAATTATATCCTGATGGTACCTCTATCTCTGTCAATGTATATTCACCAGGCTGCAATTTTTTAAAATTAATAACCCCATTACTATTTGTTGTACCAATTGAAGTTATATTAGCTGGTCCTCCTTCAATTTTAAATTTAACACCTTCTAATGTTTCTCCTGTATCTTTATCTTTCTTTATAATTTTTGAATGTCCATACCATGTTTTAGTAGCCATTGTAACATTATCAGTAGTATCATATTTTTCTACAATTGGCTCTGAATCCCAGCCATCTTTAGGTTTCATTCTTTGTAAATTATCATGTGTCATAGTAGTATGATTATCATATGAAACTGGTGACCAAACATATCTCCACTTATGTTCGTAGGTAATTTGAAGTCCATCTTTATGAACAGCTTTCACATTTACATTATTTACTTCTATAGTTTGTAATGGAAGAATAAAATATATTACTTCTGACATTCCACTTTGAGTTATAGACATTTGTGAACTTGATATATCATGTGTTTTAATTGTTGTTCCATCATTTGTAACATATTTACCAGTAATAGTTATTTCTGAAGCATAATTCCATGAAATTTTATATGGTCCTATCTTATATTTTCCATCTTCTATAGTAAATTTAGCTCCACTATCATCCTTAGTAATCTTTACATACTCTTCTATTCTACTTATTTCTGTTGTTGTTTCATCCGTTTTTTCTGTACTTTGCTGATACCAATGATGATGTTCGTGACACATTCCAGAACCATTGTCCATACATATAAAATATACATTTCTATTAACAAACACACCATCTACTTCATCCCAACTTGGATATGTATGATTTTCTTCATCAACCCAACCAGTAATATCAAGATATGCCTGTACTGCTGCACTCTGAATAAAAATACTCATCACTAAAACAACCATAAAAATTCTAAAAACATTTTTTATTTTTACTTTTTTCAAATAAATTAGATAAATAATAACACCTACAAACAAGCATATAAAAAATGTAAAAATAATATTTCTTACTAATCCAGTCTTTATAGAAATTATTACTGTTGCATCAGAATAATCATCCTCGTTAACATCTTTATTTCCTTCTACTGAATCAATATCTTTTAAATTTTTTGTATTTAAACTTCCAGTAATTTCTGCTGAATTAACAAATTTTCCAACTGTATCAGTCGTAAGCTTTTTCGTAACATTTAATAAAATTTCTTTAGACTCTCCACTTTCAATCTTAGCCCCTGATAAAATATTAGTATAAACTGTTCCATTACTTTTTATTTTCCAATTACTATCATTTAGAGTTAATCCATCTGGTAAATAATCAGATATCTCAGTAACATATCCATCCGCTGTACCTTCATTTGTTATTTTCATTTTATATTGTATCTCTACAGTTGTATTATTAACTTGTTTTGCTGCAATCTCTACCTTAGTAATTTTTCCCTCATCATAATTATATTCTTTTGTTCCATTAGAATTCATAACTTTTATTTTACTTACATATTTATCTAATCTTAAATCAAATTTGGCTTTATAAATTAATCCCATATCAATATTAGTAACATTTGATGAATTAATCGTAATAATATCAGTTATTGCAACTTTTTTCTCAATTCCATCAATTGAAACATTTTTCAAAACAACATCTGAATTTATTGAATCATCTACACCCGAAACTTTATATTGAGTAACATCATAGTTGTCAGTATCAAATTCAAATAAAACTAAATATCTTCCATTCGTAAGATCTGTAAATTTATAATTTCCATCTGCATCTGTCGATAACACTCTAGCTTCATCATTTTTATCTTTCAAAATTACATTATTATCAGCATTATAAATTTTTACAGTAATACCACTCATATTACTTTCTCTGTCCCTAATTCCATTTTCATCTTTATCAAACCATACCTCACCGCTTATACTATATCTATCTGAATTTGGATTATCTGGATCTGGGTTATCCGGATTTGGATTATCTGGATCCGGATTATCTGGATCCGGATTATCTGGATTTGGGTTATCTGGATCTGGATTATCTGGATCTGGGTCAACCCATCCTTTAGGCACTATTGTACAACTGACCGTATTTGAAACTTTTGTATGTATATACTCACCACTAACTGTCATATAATTTGATGCAACTGTTGGTTCACTTACATCCATAGTTTTAGCTGTAAATACAATATCCAAAGTTCTTCCCGCTGGTATAAATAGCTGTTGATAATAAATATCTCCTAATGGATTTCCTGAACTATCTAATATAGTATTACCTATATTAATAGTAGTTTCTTCTCTTTCATACTTTTTATTAGCTTCTTGTTCCAAATCATATGTTGTTACTAAATCATCATTTGGAAAAATCCACTTTTGAAAAGTTGCTTTCTGTCCTTTTACTCCTTTTGGTAAATAATCTAAAATATTAATCTGTGTTCTTATTTTAGATTCATTTTTTATTGATACTTTATATGTTAATTCTGTATCTGGCTCTACCTTTTCCCCTTCTTTGTCTAAAGTTTGTACAACAGTAACATATTCTGGATAAACCATTCTTCTATTTTCATTAGAAATATATACTGAATTAGCTTTAAAAGATAATTTTTCCTCAAATTCATTTATATTATCATCAAAATTCCCAACATTTACAAGTATTCTTATACAAACATATTCTCCAGGATTTATACTTTCAATTTCAGCTGTATATTTATTATCTTTAAAACTACCAAAATTATCTGTTGAAGCCATATTGGTTAATTCACTCTTCTTAAAAATTAATTCCTTAGGAAATTCATCTGTTTCCACTTTCACATTCTTCAATGTTTTATCACTTAAATTTTTAACATATAGCCAATAATGTAATGAATTTTTTTCATCTCTACCAATATATGATTTTAAATATGACACCATTTCTGCATTTTTTACTGTATTTTTTATTTCTTTACTACAAATTACTTTGTCTTTAGATTTTACTTCTACTTCATTAATAATATCTTTTACTTTTTCATTATCATCTAAATCATTTACTATAACTTCATAAAACTTAGTAAGACTTTGGTTTGCTTCTAAAGAATTTATTTCCAAATTATATTCTTTTAATTCTTCATCTTTTACATAATCATATTTTCCTTCCCAATATGTTCCGATATCAACAGAACCATATACAGTTCCATCTGGCACTTTACCCAAAACACTAATTCCATTAAGTCTTTCATTAGTTTTATTAATTACATTTATTTCATATTTTATAATTTGCTCTTCATAAACTACATCTCCATTAGATATTTCTTTACTTCCAACATAAGCTTTAACATTTAATTCTATATCATCTTTTGACAAATCTCTTTCTTCTACTATATTTTTATTGTTTTCAAAATTAGATGTACTTGATTCGTTTTCAATACTTACTTCCTTAGAATTATTCACATCTAATTGATTAAAAATAGAATAAATATGAACATCTGTTACTAATTCATTATTAGATAAATCCTTCTCATTTTCATAATTTATTTTTACCTGTGTATCTACTGAAGAAACATCCTTTTTTACTATAACAGTAGCTGGAATAATAACATTTGCACCATTAACCAAAGAATCTATTGTATACTGACTTTGTTCTCCATTTAATGAAATCTTTATAACTTTACAACCATCTTCTTCAATAACTTCCGTATTAGCTATTTGTAGGTTTTCATCATATAATACTGACACATCACCTAAAATAACTTTTTCCACTTCACTTGGCATTTTTAGTGTTATAGTAGGATTTTTAAATAAACTATATTTTATATCATTTGTTACAAGTGTAGCTGTAAATGTAACATCATTTTGTACATTATTTGTCCAATCTGTTTTATCAACTGATACATCCATTTTTGTTTCTGAATCTTTTAATTCTTCAACATCTACACTTTCAAAACTATAAATTTCTTTTTGATATTCTTTTTCTATTTCTTCCTCTTCTTGTGTTTCTTCATTCATTTGTTTTATAGTTTCTTTTTCATTTTTTAACAAACTAATATTATTTTTAACTTGAATTTTATTTACATTTTCTTCTCTTAAATTTTCTTTTATTTGTCTTTCATTTTTTATCTCTATATTTCCAAATTGCTCTGGTCTACTTATAACAATTTTCAAATTTGTTACTTCTTTTTCATATTGAAACTCTATTATTCCATTTTCATTTACTTCTGTATCTTTATTTACCTCTCCTAATAATTCATCATTTTGGTCGTATAGTTTTAAATATCCATTTTCACCTAATTTATTTAGTATTTCATTTTTATTAATTTCACTTTTTGTATATATTATATCTTTTGTTTCTTCTTCTACTTCATTTTTTATCTTATTTTTTTCTTCTGTCTTAACTACATAATTATTCGTTTTGATTATTGCTTCGTCATAATTGTCTTTATAACTTACATTTATTTTTAAATTTTCTGTATAATTTGTCTTATAATCTGTATTATTATTAGCATTTGATTTTATAAATCCGTTATATATATCACTTGTATTTACTTCTGTTGATATTAGACCAGATATATTTTCTTTAACTATATCTTCTTTTTTTATCTCTGTTTTCTTTTTTATTTCTTCATCATTATTTTTTATATTAAGTTGTAGAATTCCTGTTACTTCTAATTTTCTATTTGTATTATCATCAACATATGTACCTTCTCCATAATAGCAAATAACTCTATATTCATCCCTTGCACCATCTTCATATTGATTATAGATCTCCCCGTTATCATTTTCTTGATTAAATGCTCCAATTCTTATTTCTCCATTTTCCTCATCATATACATATGTCCAATCCTTTGCTTCATCACTTCCATTTGTTGCCTTTGTAGATATAGCTTCTACTTCTACTTTTTCAGGATAGCTATCTTCTATTTTTGGAAATTTTAAAAGAACACCTGTTGAATTCAATGGCTTAGATTCTTGTCCATCAGTATATTCAATTCCCGTTTTTAAATTATATTGTAGTAAAACTCCAGCTCCTTTTTCCACATCTTGCATCTTATAATTTACATACTTCTCTAAGTTGATTTCATAGATTCCATTTATTTTGCTTTCATCTATAATGTTTTCTATAGCATCAACTGCTGCTGAAATAAGCACCATAGCAGAACTATTTAACATTAACATCATAATTGCAAAAACTGCCATAATTTTTTTAATTGTTTCCCTCATCGAAAATCCCTATCCTTTCTCTATATTAAATAAAGTTATTTTTATCTTTTAAAAACTCTATTTAAATTAATTGATAATTAACCTTATTATAATTGTATATAGTTTTAAATTTATATTCAATATCATTTTTTTGACAATTTTTTAATATTACAAAAAACGTCTTTTTTCTACTTAGGGAAAGTTATTTTAGGCATTATTCAATATTAAAATTAAATTTATTTTACATTTATATTACATATTAATATTTTAACATTATATTTTATTCAAATATATAATTATGTAAAGTTTTAAGATATAATCCTTTTTAATTCACAAAATTTATATATATCTCTTGACATATATGTTATAATATCCTTGCAAAACAATAATAAATTCAATTTATTATTATAAAAATCTATATTGAAAGGAATTAAAAAATTATGCAAAGAATTTTAAGCCATATGAGAAAAGCAATTGAAGAATATCATATGATAGAAGAAAATGATAAAATAGGAATTTGTTTATCTGGAGGAAAAGATTCAATTACACTTTTACATGCTTTTAAAGCATTACAACGATTCTATCCAAAAAAATTTGAAATAATAGCAATTAGCATTGACCCTGGTTTTGAATTTTTTGATATAGAACTTTTACAAAATACCTGTGATAAACTAGAAATTCCACTATTTATTGAAAAAAGTCACGCAAAAGAAATTGTTTTTGATATAAGAAAAGAAAAAAATCCATGTTCTTTATGTGCAAATTTAAGAAGAGGAATTATAAATTCTATTGCAATTAGAGAAGGGTGTAACAAAATTGCCCTAGGACATAATCAAGATGATGTTTTAGAAACATTTTTGCTAAACTTATTTTACACTGGTAGTATTGGAACATTTTCTCCTGTAAGTTATATGGACCGTACAGGAATCACTTTAATCAGACCACTTATATACACTCCTGAAAAAGATACAAAAAGATTCGTTAAAAAGAACAATTTAACAATAATGCCTAAAGTTTGTCCAATGGATGGAACATCAAAAAGAGAATCTATGAAAGAAATGATAATTACATTACAAAAAGATATACCTATGATAAGAGCAAATCTCTTTGGAGCAATTCAAAGAAACTTACCTGATTGGAAGAAATAAAAATAAAAAGAAAATAAGGAAAGAAGGGAAAAGAGGGAAAGAGGGACGTTCCTTAAAATTCCCTTTTTAGAGGGATATAGGGACATTCCTTTAAAATTATGATATTTTTAATAATAACTTTTATAATTTAAATTTTCAAAAATTAAAAAGAGTATATATTAATTTATATTTTGTACATATTTCTTAATATACTCTTTTTAATTTTTGAAATTTCTTTATAAATATTATTTAAGAAAATAAAGGAGTGTCCCTATATCCCTCTAAAAAGGGAATTTTAAGGAACGTCCCTCTTTCCCTCTCTTTTCTTCTTTCACTTTTTTATTTCACAATAGCTACCATTGCATTTTTTAAATCTTCTAATTTTGCATCAGCTTCTTCTTCTGTTTTACCTTTTACACCCATATATAATTTTATTTTAGGTTCCGTTCCAGAAGGTCTAACACAACACCAATTATTATCTTCTAGCTCGTAATATAAAACATTTGATTTTGGAAGTCCTGTTTTTGTTTCTTCTCCTGTTATCATATTTTTAACATAATCTCTATCTATATCTTTAAATGTTAGAACTTTATAATCTCCAATTTTTTCAATTGGTGTATTTCTCATATTACTCATCATTTCTTGTATTTTTTGTGCTCCTTCTGCACCTTCTAACACAATAGCGACTTGAGTCTCCCTATAATATCCATATTTTTCATAGATATTAATCATTTGATCCCATAATGTTTCATTTTTAGATTGATAATAACATGCGGCTTCACACAAAGCCATAACTGCTGCAATTCCATCTTTATCTCTCGCATAATCTCCTATTAGGCAACCATAACTTTCTTCAAATCCAAATACATATTTATGACCATCCGCTTTTTCTTCTTCTTTTTTCATTATAGCACCAATATTTTTAAACCCTGTTAAAACTTCATATAATTTTAAATTATATTCTTTTGCAATTGCTTTCGTTAAATTAGAAGAAACAACTGTTGTTATCATCATTCCATTAGCTGGTAAAATTCCTTTTTCTTTCATTTGAGAAATTCTATATTCTGCAATCAATAATGCAGACATATTTCCTGTATATGTCATATATTCTCCAGTTTTACTATCTTTTGCATAAATTCCTAAACGGTCTGCATCTGGATCTGTTGCTAATACAACATCAGCATCTACTTTTTTTGCTAATTCTAAAGCTAACTTAAATGCTTTTTTATCTTCTGGGTTTGGATAGTCAACTGTTGGGAAATTTCCGTCTGGATCTTTTTGTTCTGGCACTACATATAAATTTTCAATACCTATTTCTTTTAAAAGTCTTTCTGCAACAGTATTTCCTGTTCCATGTAATGGAGTATAAACAACTTTTAATTTTTTGCCTTGTTCTTTTACTATTTCTGGATTTAAGATTAATTTTTTTAATGTATTAATATATTTATCATCCATTTCTGTTCCAACAATATTAAATAATCCTTTTTCTATAGCTTCTTCTTTTGATATTTCTTTAATTTCACTATATTCTTTTACATTTCTTACTCTATCAATAATATCTTTGTCTTTTGGAGCTACTATTTGTGAACCATCATCCCAATAAACTTTATAACCATTATATTTTGGTGGATTATGGCTTGCTGTAATCATAATTCCAGCTGTACATTTTAGTTCTCTAACTGCAAAAGATAATTCTGGAACAGGTCTCAAATTTTCAAATAAATATGTCTTTATTCCGTTTGCATTTAAAATTAATGCTGTTTGTAAACTAAATTCTTTTGACATTTTTCTTGAATCATAACTTATAGCAACTCCTTTTTCTTGTGTCCCTTGTTCAAGTATATAATTTGCAAGACCTTGTGTTGCTTTTCCTACAGTATATTTATTCATTCTGTTTGTTCCAGCACCTATAACTCCTCTAAGACCTGCTGTTCCAAATTCTAACTCTTTGTAAAATCTGTCTTCAATTTCTTTTTCATCATTTTTTATTTCCTCTAATTCTTTTTTTGTTTTTTCATCAAAATCTGGACTACTTAACCATGTTTCATATTCTTCTAAATATTTTTTCATAAAATCTTCCTCTCTTTTCTATCAAAATAGATAAAACTTTTTGATAACATTTATCGTATCAATATAATAACACTATATTCCAAAAAAATAAAGCTAAATTCTAATATTTAATTGAATATTTATTTTTTGTAGAATTATACCTTCAATTACGAAACAATTAAAAAATAAAGAAGACTATCATTTTGTGAAATGAACTCCCCTTATTAAACTTTTTTGTCTAATAATTGAGTTCACTTCATTTTGATAATCTCCTTTATTTTTTATTTCAAATGATAAAATTCTTCATATAATTTTCTTGCTGTACTTGGGCAATCTACACCTGCATCATCTGCATTTTTTACTGGCGCAAATTCTTCCTCTCTTTTAACTCTTAAAATAGCCATATCATCTACTTCTCCAAAAGCATCAAATAAGAAGGCTTCAAATTTATATGCATTTGGTGATGTTGGAACAACTAAATTTCCATCTTTATCAATATATTTTGCTTTTTTATATGCTGAATGATATGGTAATGGATTTGCTCCCATTCTTTCAATTGCTTCTATATTAAACAAATTACATAAGATATGTGATTCACCATATAAAAGTTCTCCATTTTCGTCTATTGCTTCTGCCATTTCATCATCTATTTCTGAATATTCAATAACACTTGGTCTTCCATTTCTCTTACAGAAAACTCCTACTTTTTCATGAGGATTTGCTTTTACAATTGATTTACATGCAACTGTAACTTTTTTGTCAATTGCAACTCCAATTAATACTGGATCAACCATTTTAACTAAACAATTATCTACTCCACCAATAAATACCCATTCTACTCCAAGTTGTCTCATTTTTTGAGTCATACCATTTTTTACAAGAGACTCATATATTCCACCATGACCATCAGCAGCTTGTTTAATTAATCCATCTTCTCCTATTAAGATTTTTCCTTCTGTATCAACCATTGGTAATTCACCTTGGATAAAGAAAAATATATCTTTATCTTTTCTGTATCCAAAAAATTTATTTTTTTCAAAAAATTCTACAGTTTCTTTGTTATTTTCTCTACTAGTCATGATAAACCAAGGAATAACTACATCATATTTTTTTCCTTCTTCTTTTAATGCATCTGCTAATAATTCAAATAGAGATTTATGAGAATCTAGCCCAATATCATATGTTCCTTTTGGTCCATTATGTCCTAATCTTGTCCCTTGTCCTCCAGCCATTGTAACAGCAGCTAATTTTCCTTGTTTAATAGCATCTTTTCCTAATTTTTCATAATATTTATATTTATCATTTAATTTATATTTATCTAAATACTCCATTGGCTCTATCTTATCAGCACTTGAATTCAATTCTTTTTTTGTGTTTTCATATAAACTATTAATTAATTCAAAATCAATTGAAAAAATTTGATCCAATAACATTTTCTTTTTATTTTCATCTAAATTTTCATAACCATTTAACAAATGTTCTTGATTATATTTTTTTAATAAAAATTTTGCTTCATCTAATGTTTTATCCATAAATTTTCATCCTTTCACATCTATATGTAATAATACTATTTTATATTTATATACCAAATTTAAAAATTTAGCAATACTTTCATAAAAATTTACATGGTTATCTCATAAAATATTTTCTTTTAATATTTTACAAAATAACCATGTCTTTTATTATAAATTTTTTAATCCACTTGTAGACAGAATACTATTATAATCTTTAGTAATGTCTATTATACTTTCATCTACATTATTTACATCATAACAATCTATTACTTGTAAATTTTGTACATTAGAAACTTCATTAATTTTTTGGTTAACATTCTTAATATATTTTTCAGTTCCTTTTACAAAAACAACTTTATTATTCAAAGTATCAATTTCACTAATTTCTTCTACACTTTTCTCTTTCCAATTTATTTTTTCAATTTTCTTCTTATCATCACTATCTAAATTAACTTTATCTAATAAATGTTTCATTGAATCTTCTAAATTTTCTTGAGTCATAACTATAACTTGGTTATTATTTTCAATTTTCTCTTTCATATAAGGTAGCGCAATCATCTCAAAATGATAATCACTTACATAAAATAAACATGATTTATCTTCAGTTTTGTTTTCTTTTAACATTGTAATTCACCCTTCCAATTTCAAATTGAAACCTTTTTTCTTTTGATACCATTTTTGGTTACTGGTAAATTTTACCATTTTATATTAAATATGTCAATAATATTTCAGAAATATTTCAATAATATTTCATTGATAATTTTCGACAAAATTCCAGTTAACAAAAACGTCAAAATCATTTACATTATTAAAACAAATTTAGAATTTAACTTACAAAATTTATTTTATAGAAATTACAAAAATGTATAATTTTATATAATCTGTAAATAATTAAATTAAAGAAAAATTTAGAAAAAAAGTTTATTGGAGGTAACTTATGAAAAAATTCTTAAAACTTATGAAAAATCCCAAATTAAAAATTTCATTAATATTAAGTTTATTATTATTTTTATATACAAGCATTTGTGCAATTTCTTATGCAGAAACAACCTCTTCCGATATTGCAGAAAGTGTATTCAGACTTCATGTAATTGCCAATAGCGATTCTACAGAAGATCAAAACCTAAAATATAAAGTTCGTGATAGTCTACTAAATTATATGAATAACATTTGTAGCAACTGTGCCTCAAAACAAGAAGCTATAGAAATCGTAAAAGAACATCAAGAAGAATTTAAGCAAGTAGCTTTAAACACAATTTATGAACAAGGATATTCATACAACGTAAATATAGAAATTGGTAATTTTGAATTTCCAACAAAACATTATGGTGATATATCTCTTCCTGCCGGATTTTATGATGCTTTAAAAGTAGAAATTGGAGAAGCAAAAGGTCAAAATTGGTGGTGTGTAATGTTCCCTTCTCTATGTTTTGTTGATATTTCATCTGGCGTTGTTCCAGACGAATCAAAAGAAGATTTACAAAACGTGCTATCAGACGAAGAATATTCACTTATTTCTGATTCTTCAGATTATGGAATTCAATTTAAATTTAAGCTATTAGAATTCTTTACAAATTCTGGTATATTCACAGCAAAAAATTAATAACAGACATCTTTTAAAAATCATTGTATAACAGTTATTATTTAAATTATAACAATATAAAACTTATAATATTTCAATACATTATTATCCTATGAATAATAACCCACTAATTTATATATTTTAATGTATCTACTTGCAATACTTCCTACTTTATGTTATATTTTAGAAAAAACATAATTCATGTACACAATTTAGGGGGAATATAATTGGAAAAATTAGTAATAACAGGACCTACTCCTCTAAAAGGAGAAGTAGAAATAAATGGTGCAAAAAACGCAGCTGTAGCAATATTACCAGCTACACTTTTAATAGATGGTATTTGTACAATTAATAATTTACCAAACATTAGTGATGTACAAATATCTTGCCAAATCTTAGAAGAACTTGGTGCAAAAATAACTTGGAATAATCCAAATGAAATCACAATTGATACACGAGAAGTAAAAACAACTAAAGCGCCTTTAGATCTAACAAGTAAATTCAGAGCATCTTATTATTTAATTGGAAGTATGCTTGGTAGAATGGGAGAAGTTGAAGTTGGAATGCCTGGTGGGTGTAAGCTAGGAGCAAGACCTATTGATCAACACATTAAAGGATTTGAATTATTAGGAACAAACGTAGAAGTTGGAAAAGGTACTATTCATGCAAAAGCTAAATGTTTAACAGGAACATCTATATATATGGATATTGTATCTGTTGGAGCAACTATAAATATAATGTTAGCAGCAGTTTTAGCAAAAGGAACAACAATCATTGATAATGCTGCAAAAGAACCTCATATAGTTGATGTTGCAAACTTTTTAAACACTATGGGAGCAGATATAAGAGGCGCTGGAACAGATGTAATTAAAATAAACGGTGTTGAAAAATTACATGGAGATGCTACTTATTCAGTAGTTCCAGACCAAATAGAAGCCGGTACATTTATGTTAGCAGCAATTGCCTCAAAAGGAGACTTGTTAATTAAAAACTGTATAACAAAACACTTAGATTCAATAACAGCTAAAATATTAGAAATTGGTGGAAATGTCGAAGATTTTGGTGATAGTATTCACGTATGGTATACAAAAAGACCCAATAAAGCAAATATAAAAACCTTACCTTACCCTGGATTTCCAACAGATCTACAACCTCAAATGGGAGTTGTTCTATGTACTGCAAACGGTACAAGCATAATAAATGAAAGCATTTGGGAATCAAGATTCCAATACACAGAAGAATTAAATAAAATGGGTGCCAAAATAACAGCACAAGGTAAAACAGCAATATTTGAAGGTGTTGATGAATTATTTGGTGCACCAGTATACTCTTCAGATTTAAGAGCTGGAGCTGCACTTATAATAGCTGGTGTATCTGCAAATGGTGTTACAGAAGTCTATAACTTAAACCATATTGATAGAGGATATGAACACATTGAAGATAAATTCAGAAAAATTGGTGCAAACATACAAAGAATAACAGAATAATATAAAATAAATATCAAAGGAAGAAAAACAAAATGTTTAATTTTTGCAGTTTATATAGTGGAAGCAGTGGAAACAGTTTATTTGTAGAATCAGAAAATACAAAACTATTAGTAGATGCTGGTGTCAGCAGTAAAAAAATAGAAACAGCTTTAACAAATTTAGAGATAGACCCAAGCTCTATTAATGGAATATTAATTACCCATGAACATTCTGACCATGTACAAGGTTTAGGAACATTTGCAAAAAAATTCAATTTACCTGTATATGTAAATCAAAAAACATTAGATGCAATGCCGAATCAAAAAGATAAAATATCAGAAAAAAATATTAAAATTATTAAAAATGAGGAAAAATTTGAAATTGGAGATTTAAAAATTAAACCTTTTTCAATACCTCATGATGCTGCTAATCCATGTGGTTTTAATATTATACATGATAATAAAAAAATAAGTATTGCAACAGACATTGGACATATGACAAATGGAATTATAAAAAATTTAGAAGATAGTATCTTTATTATGTTAGAGGCAAACTATGATCCTGAAGTACTAAAATTTTCTAAATATCCTTACATATTAAAAAGTAGAATCGCTGGTCCAACAGGACATCTACCAAACGAGATGGCAGGAAAAACAATTGCACACTTACTTAATTCTGGACTACAACAAGCAATTTTGGGACATTTAAGCAAAGAAAGCAATTTCCCAGAACTAGCATATAAAACAGTAATTGATGAAGTTATTTCAAGTAATTATAATGAAAATTCATTAAAATTAAGTGTAGCCAGCAGAGATATTCCTGGAAACAAAATTATTATATAATATTTTATAAATTGCATATTTTTATATGCAATTTTATTATATATATTAATTTGCTTATTATTATAATAGCTTAAAATATTATATATTCTATAACAAGAAAGGTTTTGATATATATGTTAACAATAAATATAATTTGTATTGGAAAAATAAAAGAAGTATTTTTTAGAGATGCAATATCAGAATATAGCAAAAGACTATCTAAATATTGTAAATTAAATATTCAAGAATTACCAGATGAAAAAATACCAGAAAAAATAAATGATACAATTATAAATGAAATTAAAACAAAAGAATGCAATAATATCATAAATCATATAAAAAAAGATTCTTATATTATTTGTCTTGACTTAAAAGGTAAAGAATTATCTTCTGAAGAACTTTCTAAAAAAATTGATAATATCTCTATGACATCTAGTAATATAACTTTTATAATTGGTGGATCACTTGGATTAAATGAAAATATCTTAAAATTAGCAAATGAAAAAATTTGCTTTTCAAAACTTACCTTTCCACATCAATTAATAAGAATATTTTTACTTGAACAACTCTTTCGTAGTTTTAAAATATCAAATGGAGAAACTTATCATAGATAATTTATCATTTATAAAATTTGTAGAGGAAATATAACGAATCAAACTAATATAGAATAAATTGTGGGACAAAAAGACTATAATAAAATTAAATTCATATTTTTTGGGGGCTTTATTTCCTCTACAAAATTAAAAACAAAATATATTAATATTTTTATAATTTAAAAATATTATTTTATTTATATTTACTATCTTTAAAATAAATTAAAAAAATATAAAAAATTAAAAAGATATAAAAATATAAATATTTATATTATTTTTTATAAAATATTCTATTTATTTGGAATATTTACGAATTAATTTCTTTTAAAATAATAATTGACAATATTTTAATTATTATTTTTTTTACGAAAAAAAATATTGAAACAAATAGTAAAAAATTAAATAACATTTAACCTCCTACAAAAAAAGTATATTCGTATTATAAAACACTTTCCATAAAAAGTCAACAAGAAAATTACGACAAAAAACGACATTCAGATACCTGTCCATTCAAATACACAATGTATTTTCATCTAATAAAAACATTTATAATTAAAAAATCTTACAAATTATAATACTTGTAATAATACCAACAAAATCAGCTGTTAATGCAGCCCACAACACAAATCTAGTCTTTTTTATTCCAACACTACTAGTATAAACAGCTATTGTATATACTGTTGTTTCAGTTGAACCCATAATAACAGAAGCAATTAACCCAATATTACTATCAACACCAAAATTTTTCATAATATCAGTTGCAATAGCTATAGACGCACTTCCAGAAATAGGTCTTATTAATGCTAATGGCAGTATTTCTGTTGGAAAATTAAAAATATTAAAAATAGGAGTTAAAACTTTTACAAGAATTCCTATTATCCCTGAACTTCTCAAGGCACCAATTGCAACAAAAAGCCCTACTAAAGTTGGAAAAATATTAAAAACAACTTCTATTCCTTCCTTTGCACCATCCAAAAAAATATCAAATACTTTTTTTCTTTCTACCAATCCATAAATTATAATAATAACAATCATGAAAGGCATTGCTATATTAGAAAAAAATTCAACAAATTTCATAAGAACTCCTTTTTATTTTTTATTATTTATTTTTATTATTTT
>ERZ772876.1096-NODE-1096-length-30127-cov-25.126663_pt1 | contig 30127 bp, 31 predicted proteins | sample MGYA00580584_ERZ772876 | MGnify/ENA primary metagenome ERZ772876 (study PRJEB29015, sample SAMEA2737728) | human gut metagenome | biome: human gut; feature: human-associated habitat; material: faeces | place: China | collected 2012 ... | reverse complement strand
CGGCAAGACCAACAAAAACGCCGGTCGAAATTCTACATTTTGCCGAGAGCAAAAACGAGCCGCTTTCCCGAAAAAACTCCGGAAAAGCGGCTCAAAATGCCTTGGGTAAAGGTACAGGTCCACTGATTTTGCCAAAACGCTTTTTGATATCTTTTTTTCCGACTTCAAAAATTGGGCGCAAAAAAACCCGAAAGTCGTTGAAACTTCTGGGCTTTTCGCAGCGGCATCTTTTTTGGTTCAGCTTGATGGCAGGCGAGGTCTCCAAGGATCTCACGCGCCGTATGCTGCTGCTGCAGGAGATTGTCGACGCGCACGAAGCCAGCATCATCCATTTCCATGACGCGGACTATTACGCTCAGCATATGCACAACTGCGACTCTGTGAACCTCGAGGATATGCTGCAAAACGGCACGGTCATCTCGGGCACCCTCATTGAAAAGCCCCACAGCTTTTCCACCGCCTGCAACATCGCAACGCAGATTATCGCGCAGATCGCCTCCAACCAGTATGGCGGCCAGTCGATCAGCCTGACGCATCTTGCCCCCTTTGTCGACGTTTCGCGGCAGAAAATTCGCAAGGCTGTTCTGGAAGAGCTCAAGGATTTCGGCACCGAGGCAAGCGACGAGGCAATTTCCAAGGTTGTGGAAAAGCGGCTACGCGATGAAATCCGCCGCGGCGTACAGACCATCCAGTATCAGGTGGTCACACTCATGACCACCAACGGCCAGGCGCCGTTTATCACGGTCTTTATGTATCTTGGCGAGGCGCGGTCCGAGCAGGAGCAGAAAGATCTTGCCATCATCATCGAAGAGACGCTCAACCAGCGCATTGAGGGCGTGAAAAACGAAAAGGGCGTATGGATTACGCCCGCGTTCCCAAAGCTCATTTACATGCTGGAAGAGGACAATATCACCGAAGGCTCGAAGTTCTGGTATCTTACAAAGCTTGCCGCGCGCTGCACGGCAAAGCGGATGGTTCCGGACTACATCTCGGAAAAGAAGATGAAGGAGCTCAAGCGCTCCAAGGGCGAAACGCCAGGCCATGGCGATGTGTATACCTGCATGGGCTGCCGCAGCTTCCTCACGCCCGACCGTTCGGGCAATGGCTGGAACAACGTGGCAAACGCGGGCAATTATGAGCCGGGCAAGCCCAAGTATTACGGCCGGTTCGACCAGGGCGTCGTGACGATCAACCTGGTGGACGTCGCGCTCTCCTCCGGCAGCGCGATCAGCTACGTGGAGGTGCCGAACATGCAAAATAGCATCGACGCTAAATACGCAAAATCTGCTGAAAAAACGCCTGTTTTTGCTTCGCAGCTGACGCAAAAGCATTTCCCACGTTGACAAAGCATGTCCCTGTTTCCTATAATAATACTTGGAAAACGAATAACCGCACACAGCTGCGGGAAATAAGAGAGTAGAACTATGCTGAATCAGGATAATATTGTCCCTCTGTATGAGCAGTTAATGAATATTCTGGAACATGATATCCGCACCGGGAAATACAGCCCCGGCGACCGGATCATGACGGAGAGCGAGCTCTCCAAGAAATACGGCATCAGTCTGATCACGGTCCGAAAGGCGATCAGTCTGCTGACCGAAAAGGGCTTACTGATCAAAAAGCAGGGCAAGGGAACCTTTGTCGCCAAACCGAAATATTCCCGGAACATCCGCCGCCTGTCCGGCTTTACGCAGATGTGCGAGCAGATGGGCGTTGTGCCGGGCGGTCGCATGCTCGATAACCGCCTCATTGCCGCAGATGAGAAGACCGCCAAAAAGCTTGGCGTTGCGCCGGGAAGTGACATCATCTATATCCACCGCCTCCGCTACGCCAACAACGAGCCTGTGATCATCGAACGGAACTATTTCCCGCCCAAATACGCAGAGCTTCTACAGCGCCGCTTTGACAATGAATCCCTGTTCGCCTATCTCAAAGAGCATATAGGCGTTATCTGTAAGGAATCAGAGAAGCTGATCGAGCTGTGCCATGTGACGGGTGAAGAGGCCAAAATGCTCGATGTGAAGCGCGGCGACTACATGATGTTCGTCAAAAGTACCGCCTATGACCAGAACCGGGAGCCAATCTACGTCGGCGTCCAGATTATCAACGGCGAACGCTTCTCCCTGAACGTCTATGAAAAGGTAGAAGACTGATACCAGATAGCCCCCTAGGGGTGTATCTGAAAACTAGCGAAGTGACCGGCAGCGAGGAATTTTTGCGCTGAGCAATCCATTTTTTCGCAGGAATACTGACGTATTTCAAGGAAAAATGGTGCAGCGCAGCGTGAAAAGGTCCGCCGTCCAGGTGCGTTGGGAGTTTTCAGATACACCCTAGAAACGCAAGCCCCTGCGCTGCATACAGCGCAGGGACTTTTTGTGGCTTTTTTACAGTTCGCATAAAAAATTTTTGTCGTTTATTCTATCTTGCGCCTCACTATATAATGATATATAATCTTTTATGATAAAGCATGATGTTTTAAAGGTGGTGCAATCCTTGGAACGATATCTTCTGGAAAACGGAGCCGACAGCGCCTTTGATTACTATCGCAGGCCCGGCATCATTACCGGCCCGGGCGGCAGCCTGATCGCCTATTATGAGGGCCAGTGCTTCCATCCGGTCAAGCACCAGTCGCTCTTCTGCCGCGTCAGCTGCGATGGCGGCAAGAGCTGGTCCGAGCGGATCACACTGGCCAGCGGCGGCGATACCGGCATGCTGCACAATGTGATGATGGTCTCCGACGGCTCCGTCATTCACTGTCTGTGGAACGTGCAGTACCGGCAGCTCTGGCACACGCAGAGCACCGACGGTGTACACTGGCAGGCTCCGACCGATCTGACGCGCGCACTGTGGCGGGCCGACTGCGAATACCCCTGGAACGCCTTTGGCATCGGCTCGGGCCACGGCATCGTGTTAAAAAGCGGTCGGATTCTGATTCCGACCTGGTTCACAACCGGCGGCGATGGGCATAAGCCCTCCGGCTTTGGAAACATCTACTCAGACGATGGCTTCCGGAGCGTCCGGATCGGCGCCATTTTGCAGCAGGACGCAGAGCACAGCACCATCGTAAATCCGAACGAGGGCGCAATTGTCGAGCTGGCAGACGGGCAGGTTCTGGCCACCGTGCGCCACGACTGCGAGCAGAGAATGCGCGCCGTCAGCTACAGCAGCGGCGGCACCGGTCCCTGGAGCTGCCCGGAGTATCGCCCGGACCTGCCGGATCCCATCTGCCACGCATCCTTGCAGCGGCTGGGCCCTGCGGAGGAGCTGGGTTTCGACGGCATTTTGTTCAGCAACTGCGCAAACGCCGATGAAGGCATCGCAGAAAAGAAGGCTCGCGGCCTTTGCAAATACAATTGGAGCGACGACGCCAGAAAAAATCTGACTGTCCGCTTCAGCCGAGACGGCGGCAGGCATTTTTCCGCCGGTATCCTGATCGACGAAAAGGGCGGCTACAGTGACCTCGCCGTCACGCAAAACGATGTTGTCTGCATCTATGAAACCGGCTGGCAGGCAGAGCTTGAAACCTGTATCTTCCCGCGCCAGCTCGCCGTTGCCCGCATTGCAAAGTGTCTGCTCAGGTAAAGGAGGGAACCCCGGATGGAACAGCCGCGTATCCGTGAACGCTTTTCCGTAATGAACAATGCGTACCGGGCCTACTCCTTTTCCTATTTTCTAGACAGCATGCAGCGCCTCGGGCTAGATCAGATTGATCTCTGGGGCGGATACCAGCACTTTGACCCGTTTTCTGCCGGTCCTTCGTATCTGCGCGCTTTCCGCGCGGCAGATGAAGCTTATCTGCTACACGCCGGAAATTCTGGGCTACCCGTTTAACTTCGCAAGCGCCTACGCAGAAATCCGTGCCCGCTCGCTGGCGTATTGCTGCAAAAATATCGAGCTTGCGTCGGAGCTGGAAGTGCCCCTGATGCTGGTCAATCCGGGCTGGGGTGTGTGGGATGAGCGCTATGACGAAGCGTTCGACCGCGCGGCAGCTTCCTTGCAGAGCGCCGCGGACTATGCCGCACAGCAGGGCGTCCGCCTCGTTCTCGAGCACCTCACGCCGCAAAGCTCCAATCTTCTGACCAGCGCAGACAAGGTCTCCCGGATGGTCCAGAGCATCGGCCGGAAAAATCTTGGCGTTGCGCTGGATCTGGGGCAGATGAGTGTATTCGGGGAGTCTGTTTCTGATTACTTTGGGCCGCTTGGCGATAAAATCTGGATGGTCCACATCATGGACGGCGCGCCGGGGCGGCATCTGGCGTTCGGCGACGGCATTCTGCCGCTGCAAGCATACTGCCGTCAGCTGCGCCGCGCCGGTTATCAGGACCCTATCACGCTGGAAATCAACGACGCACAATACGCCAAAGCGCCAGAAGCCGCCGGGATCCGCCGCATTTCCCTCTGGGGCGGCGCGGCGCACGGCTTTTCTGGCTATCCCGGTTCCTCTCAAGCAGGCGAGCTGCGCCAGCTCATGCGGCAGCACCGGATGGAACTCGTCGAATTTGCGTCGGAGGTCCTTTCCTATCCGTTCAATCCCGCAGATGACCGCGCCGAGGTAAGGCGGCGCACGGTTGCCTACTATAAAGCCTGCGCGGCATTCTGCGCCAGAGTCGAGATTCCGCGCCTGCTGCTGCACCCCGGAACGCAGCTGCTCGACGGAAGCTTTCCGCAGGCGCTTCACCAAGCGGCCGGTGTGCTGCGGGAGGCCCGCGCCGCCGCAGACGCGCTCGGCGTTCAGCCGCTTTTACTGCACGGCGCGGCAAATTACGCACCGGGGCTTTCCGGAACGGCAAAGCTTCTGGAGGAAATCGGAAGCCCATCGCTTCTGGTCAGTCTGGACGCGGGGCGGCTTCTGCTGGACGGTGAGACGCTTTTTGATGCGCATCGTCTTTTCCGGGGCCGCATTGCAGGCGTCCGGATCTCAAGCGGTTCTGCTCACCGTGTTCCCACGGCGCAGGACGCGCCGCTGCGTGAGCTGGTGCAGAGCTTACCGACATACGAACTTGACGGGTGCATCGTCTGGGAGTTCGATCACAGCGCCTACCGGCCAGACCCCGGCCGGGCCCTGCGCGCCGGACTTTCCGTCATGCAGACGTGGTAAATCATACACAGTGAGGAGGTACACAATGGTGGATGTAAAAGCATTGGAAATGAAAGGGATTTCCAAGAGCTTCGGCGGCGTTCACGCGCTTACCAATGTCCATTACAACGCCTATCGCGGCAAGGTCAACGTCCTGATGGGTGAAAACGGTGCCGGAAAATCGACGCTGATGCGCGTACTGGCCGGCGTTATTTCCAGCGACGCAGGCGAAATCCTGATTGACGGCCAGCCTGTGCAGATTGGAAAGCCGCAGGACGCGAAGGCTGCCGGTGTGGCAATGGTCTATCAGGAGCTGAACCTGGTGGCGCAGATGACAGTAGAGGCCAATATGAACCTGGGCGACGAATGGGTCCGCTCGGCCGGCTTCGTCCGGATCAGGGACTCTGTCAAACGGGCACAGGCACTTCTCGACGAGTATAACCTGGATATCGACGCGACAGCCGAGGTCAGCACGCTCAGCATCGCCGAGCAGCAGATGCTGGAAATTGCAAAGGCGCTGGCCTCCGACGCCAGAATCATCGTCATGGACGAGCCCACCTCCTCTCTGACGACGCGCGAGGTCAAGAGCCTCTTCCAGATTATCCACCGCCTGACCTCCGAAAACCGCACGGTCATCTATATCTCGCACCGCATGGAGGAGGTCTTCGAGCTCGGCGACTATGTCAGCGTCATGCGCGACGGCCAGTCCGTCGGTGAGTGGCCGATTGCCGAGGTTACGCAGAGCAGCCTCATTTCCAGCATGGTCGGCCGCGATATCACCAACATGTTCCCCAAGGAGCACGTTCCGATCGGAGAGACGGTTCTGGAGGTCAAGGGACTGACGCACACAGGTCTTTTTGAGGACGTCAGCTTTCATGTCCGCCGCGGCGAAATTCTGGGCTTTTCCGGTCTGGTCGGCGCGGGGCGCACGGAGGTGATGATGACGCTCTTCGGCGCGATGCACCGCGACGCGGGCGAGGTCTTCCTCCATGGCAAGCCCATCCACATTACCTCTCCGCATGTCGCCATCTCCAACAAAATTGTCTATATCCCGGAAGACCGCAAGAAGCTCGGTCTGGATCTGCGCGCAAAGATTTCCGACAATATCGCCCTCGGCGCGCTGGATATGCTGTGCAACAAACTCGGCTTCGTCAACAAAAAAGCGGAGCAGCAGCTGTGTCAGCAGCAAAAGCAGCAGTTCCGCATCAAAACGCACGACATGAGCCTACCTGCCAACAGCCTCTCCGGCGGCAACCAGCAAAAGGTGGTTCTGGCGAAGTGGCTGTCGCGCGATGTGGACGTTCTGATTCTCGACGAGCCGACACGCGGCATTGACGTCGGCTCCAAGGAGGAAATTTACCATCTCATTACCGAGCTTGCGCGCCAGGGAAAGGCCATCATCATGATTTCCTCGGATCTGCCCGAAATTCTCGGCATGTCCGACCGGATCATGGTCATGTATGAAGGCCGCGTGATGGGTGAGCTTTCGGCGGAAGAGGCCACGCAGGAACGCGTTCTGGCCTATTCGTTCGGTCATACAGATGCGAAACAGGAGGAGGGAACCATATGAAACAGACCAAAGAAAAAAGAACGCTGCTGGATCGGGTGATCAAATGGCCGCAGGCGGGCATCGTCCTGGCCCTGATCATTCTCTATCTGATTTTGGCCTTCGCGCCGACGCCGGCAAAGAGCACGTTTTTCCTGCCCGGCAATATCATCAACGTCGTCCGCCAGTCGGCCATCATGATTGTCATCGGCATTCCCATTACCTTTACGCTGGCCGCCGGTCTTCTGGATCTTTCCATCGGCTCGCTCGCATGTCTGGGCGCGGTTGTCACGTGCGCCTTCATTACCGGCCATTCCAGCTCACAGATGGAAATCTGCCCGCAGGTGCCGCTGGGCGTTGCCATTCTGATCGGCATGGCTGTCTCGGCATTTTTCGGCTGGCTGAACGGCCGGATCATCACCGCGCTGAACCTGCCGCCCTTTATCGTCACGCTCGGCGTACAGGAAATTGCAAAGGGCACCGTCCTTTCTTTCACGCGCGGCTTCCCGGTCTCCAACCTTCCGACCTATGTGGTCGACGTTCTGGGCCGCGGCACACTGTTTTCAGTTCCCTATACCGTCTATCTGATGGCTGTTCTGCTGGCCGTCTTCTGGATTATCCTGAGCAAAACGCGCTTTGGCCGTCATGTCTACGCCATCGGCGGCAACGTTGAATGCGCGCGTCTGTCCGGCATCAATGTCAAGCGGATGAAAATGATCATCTACGTCCTGAACGGCTGCATGGCCTGCGTGGCAGGTCTCATGGTCTCCTTCCGCCTGGGCTCGGCGCAGACCGATATCGGCGCAACCTACGGCATGGACGCGATCACAGCCTGCTGCCTCGGCGGCACAGCCATGGGCGGCGGCAAGGGCTATATGTTCGGCACCATCCTCGGCGTCATCTTCCTGTCCTCGCTTTCTACCGGTTTCAACCTCATGAATGTCAACGCCTATTATCAGCAGATCATCAAGGGCGTGGTGCTGCTGGTCGCAATTGCCTTCAACGCCCGCAGCGGAAACACCTTCAAGCGCAAAGAGAAAGCCAAATAATCTACGAAAAGGGGTAACACACAATGAAAAAGTTCTTAGCGCTCTTCCTCGCAGCTTTGATGCTTCTGAGTCTCGTTGCCTGCGCCTCTGACGGACAAACCGAACAGGCTCCCGCAACGGACACCGCAAAAGAAACGCAGTCTACGCAGCAAACAGTACCGTCTACTGAAGAAGCACCCGCGGAAGCGGAACAGACCGGCAGCGTTCTGGCCGATATCAACGGCGACGGTAAGATTACCATTGCCTGCGTCCACCGCAACCTGCTCGGCGCCACCGGTGTCAACTTGCGCGCAGCCTACTACTACACCGCCGCGCAGATGGACAACGTCGAGCTTCTCTTCTTCGACGGCAACCAGGACGTTACCGAACAGTGCAACTACATTGAAGACTGCATGGCCTCCAAGGCCTGCGACGCGTTCATCGTCTGGACCTGCGACCCCGACGGCATTGTCGGCACCGTGCAGATCGCGCATGACGCGGGTTACCCGATCATTGTCGTTGACATCTCTCTCAACTGCGACCAGGAAGCCTTCGTTGCCGCCGGCAACTATGATATGGGCGTCCTGACCGGCCAGTCCGCAGTCGAGTGTCTGACTGAAATGAACGGCGAGGCCAAGGGCCGCGTGTACATCATCACTGCCTCCAACCAGTCCACCGCCCGCGACCGCGTGGCAGGCTTTGAATCCGTCATCAGCGAGTACCCTGGCATTGAGGTCATCGGCACCTATGATATGCCGACCTCCAGCGTCGACGACGGCGTGGCTCTGGCAGACGATCTGATCCAGCAGTATCCGGAAGGCACCGTCGATATGTTCTTCTGCATGAACATGTCCCCGATGCTCGGCCTGCTTTCCGCCGCGTCAACCGCAGGCAGAACCGATTTCTATCTGGTCGGCGGCTTCGACCACGATGATACTTTCATTAAAGAGCTCCAGAAGGGCAAGGGCAATACGGTCCTGTATTCCTTCGCCGCGCAGGACTGCTTCGAGATCGGCAGCAAGGCCTTTGAGCTGGCCGTGGAAGCAGCAAAGGGCAATCTTCCGGCAGAAAAGAACGTCCTTGTTCCCGGCGAGCTGGTCAAAGTGGAAACGCTCGACGACTATCTGGAAACCTACAACTTCTATCAGGAGCAGATTCTGGCCTATCAATAATCGTCAGATTTCCAACCACATAACCTGAGCGCTGTCACAGCGGCCGTCCGCCCGCGGAAATGGGTTCGGCTTTCTCTGACTGCGGGCGGCAGCCGCTGTGCGCAGGGCCCAGGCTTGCGAAAGAAAAGAGATGAAAACATGAAATTTGCAGCAGTCGGCTTTACCTGCATTGACGTATACAAAAATCTGAATATCCGGTATCCGACCGGAAACGGCATCGATCTGATGTTCAATCTCATGGAGCAGCTCCCGGGGCTCGTTCCATCCGTCGTAACCGCCGTTGGCGACGACGAAAATGGTGCGCTGATGCTGAGTGCCTGCGCCAGGCGCAAGGTGGACACCAGTCATATCCGTGTGGTCCCTGGCGGCCAGACGGCAGTTATCGAAATGCTTCTCAACGGGCGCGACCGCGTCCACCACCGGGCGGACAAGGGCGTCATGATTCCCTATCAGCCAACCGGCGAGGACATGGACTTCATCCGCAGCCAGGACTGCATCCACACCGACCTCTCCTGGCAGGTGACGGGGTTGCTTTCCGATATGCGCCGCAACGGCACCAAAATTTATTTCGATTTTTCCAAGCGCTATCAGCATCCGGATGTGCCGGAAATCCTGAAAAATATCAACTACGGTATTTTTTCCTTTGAAGAAGAAAACGAAGAGGTTCGGGAGCTGCTGAAAATGGGCTGCGGGCTCGGCGCAGAAATCCTGCTCGCCACCTTCGGGGAGAAAGGCTCTCTTGCCTATGACGGCAGTCAGTTCTATCGCCAGCCCTGTATCCCGGCTGCAAAGCTCGTCAACACCGTCGGCGCGGGAGACTCCTATGGCTCCGGCTTTCTCGCGGGTATTTTCCGCGGCGAGGATATCCCGTCCGCCATGCGGCGCGGCGCGGCCAAGAGCGCAGAAATTGTCGGCATTTTTGAACCCTATCACATATAACAATACATAATCTCTTATCGCATTCCAGCAGTCACATACCGCTGGGGAAAGGAGCTATTGATGATTATTGACGCCCACGTACACCCGGTACTGTTCGGCCCGATCTGCAAGGACCCCGAACGCGTCCAGTTCCGCAAGCAGCAGTTCGGCCTGTACAAGTCGTCTCCCATTCCAATGGAGCAGGTCATGGCCGTCATGGACCACGCCGGTGTGGATCTGGCGATCCTGTTTGCCGAGGACTACAGCGCTGTCATGGGCCAGAGCATCGTCAGCAATGAGGAAATTCGCCTGCTCATGGACGCGCATCCGGGCCGGTTCGCCGGCTTTGCAAGCGTTGATCCGCGCAACGAAGATGCTCCGGAAGAGCTTGCGCGTGCGTTTACGGAATTAAAGCTCGACGGTCTGAAGCTGAATCTCTCGCATTTGCAGATGTACCCGGACGATGCGCGTCTTCAGCCTCTGTATGAGCTGTGCCTTGCCCACAATAAGCCCATCACCTTCCACTGCGGCTTTAGCTGGGAGCCGGACTCGCCTTCGAAATACGCGCGGCCTATTTTATATGAAGATGTCGCCGTCCGCTATCCGGAGCTCCGCTTCTGCCTGGCGCATCTGGGCTGGCCGTGGGTAGACGAGCTGTGTATGCTGCTTTTAAAATACCCGAACGTCTACACCGACACCGCAACGGTCTTCATGGACAGCCCGAAAAACTGGTTTGAGCAGATTTTCCTCAAAAATATGGCCCCCGGCTGGCTGCAAAACAACCTGATGGACAAGGTCATGTTCGGCTCGAACCTGCCGCGCTTCCGCCAGGTCCGGACAAAATATGGTCTGGAGCAGCTGCATCTGCGGCCCGACGTACTGGAAAAGATACTGGGCGGCAACGCCAAAGTCTTCCTTGGGATGGAGGTTCGAGACTATGCTTATTAAATCGTATACGCATCAGATTGCCAGCCGCAAGGAATTTGAAATGACCAAAATTACGCAGCAGGTCCGCCAGGACGTTGCAGACAGCGGCGTAACAAACGGGCTGGTATTTGTCATCACCATGCACACAACCACCGGCATTATGATCAACGAAAGCCTCCCGTGCGTCGAACGTGACATTGAAACCGCGCTCGAGCGTCTGGTACCGAACGACGGGGATTACGCGCACACGCATATGCTCCCGAGCTATGGCACATGCAGCGGCAACGCGCCGGGTCATCTCAAGTCCATGCTGAGCGGAAACCACTGCGTCCTTCCCATTGCCGACGGCAAAATGGCCGGCGGCAGCGCGCAGGACATCTATTTCGTTGAATTTGACGGCCTGAAAATTCGCAAATACACCGTCCAGATCATGGGCGAATAAACGAGGAGGAAGAAAACGTCATGAAATATATGATCGGCGTGGACGTCGGCGGTACGTTTACCGACTTTTCTGTCTTCGAGCAGGAATCCGGCAGACTGTTCCACTTCAAACACAGCTCCACGAACTATGACTCATCTGTTGCCATTGTAAATGGTATTCTGGAAGTTCTGAACATGGAGCATGCAACCGCGCAGCAGGTGGTCTATCTGGCGCACGGAACCACGGTCTCCACCAACGCCCTGATTGAGAAAAAGGGTGCAAAGGTCGGCGTCATTACCACCGAAGGCTTCAACGACATTATGGAGATCGGTATCCAGAAGCGTCCGTTTATGTATGATACGCTCGGCCAGAAGCCGGAGCCCCTGATCATGAGTGGCATGAACCGCGGCGTTCCGGAGCGCATCGCGCACGACGGCAGCGTCGTCACGCCGCTGGACGAGGAGGCCGTACGAAAGCTTGTAGCCTACTTCAAGGCTAACGGCGTCAACTCCATCGCCGTCTCCACGCTCTTCTCGTTTATCAACCCCGCGCACGAAAAGCGCATCAAGGAAATCATCGCTGCGGAATATCCCGGCGTCTACACAACGATTTCCAGTGAGCTCGTCCCCGAGTTCCGCGAGTATTCGCGCATGAGTACCACCGTCCTCAACGCCTATCTCGGCCCGGTCATGAAGGACTACGTCAACAACTTCCAGAATTCCGTCAAGAACATCGGCATTCAGGTGGAGCCCTACGTCACGCAGTCAAACGGTTCGATCATCTCCATCAAGGAAACCATCGAGTGCCCGATCAAAACGGCGGTCTCCGGCCCTTCCGCGGGCGTCATTGCCGCGGCAAATATCGGCCGGCAGTGCGGCGCAGATAAGATCATCACCTTCGACATGGGCGGCACCTCCGCAGATATCAGCCTGATTGAAAACTACGAACCCCAGGTCTCCAACGAGCGCCTGGTTGAGGGCTACCCTGCCAGAATCCCGATGATCAACATCATTACCATCGGTGCAGGCGGCGGCTCCATTGCGAAAATCGACGCCGGCGGCATGATGAAGGTCGGCCCGGAATCCGCCGGCGCAACGCCGGGCCCTGCCTGCTACGGCCGCGGCGGCGAGCTTCCGACCGTCACCGATGCAAACATTTATCTCGGCAAGCTCAACCAGCAGAAAATTCTCGGCGGCCGGATGGATATCTATCTGGACAAGGCCGAAACCGCCATTCAGACGCATTTGTGCGCTAAAACGCATCTGAGCATGGACGAAGCTGCAAATGGCATCATTTCCGTCGTGAACTCCAATATGATGCGCGCCATCCGCGTTGTTTCCGTGGAAAAGGGCTATGACGTGCGCGAGTTCAGCCTCATGGCCTTCGGCGGCGCAGGTCCTCTTCACGCCTGCGAGGTCTCGCAGGAGCTCGGCATCCGCAGCGTTCTCATTCCGCCAAGCCCCGGCACGCTGTGCAGCCTTGGCCTTTTGATGGCAGACACCAAATTTGACTTCTGCCGGACGAAAATCATGAACGCGACGGCTGAGAGTATCCCGGAAGCCAACGAAATTTTCCGCCAGCTGGTCGCTGAGGGCGACGCAATGCTCACAAAAGAGGGCATCGGTCAGGATAACCGCGCGTTCACCTGGGCGCTTGATATGCGCTACGACCGGCAGAACTACGAAATTACCATCCCCTTGCAGGATACCATTCTCAACGAGCAGACCCTCCAGGCGGCTATCGAGGACTTCCACGTTGCGCACAAGCGGGCCTATGGCTACTGCAATCCGGACGGAAAGATCAAATTTGTCAACTTCCGCGTCTCGGCCATTGGCGTCATTGAAAAGCCACAGCTCAAGGAATATCCGGTCGATCCGAACGCCAAAACACCGGAGCCCTTTGCCTTCCGCGACGTGCTCTTCCAGGGGCAGACCGAACGGATCCGCACGGGCATCTATCACCGCAATGACTTCCTGCCCGGTACAAAGCTGGACGGCCCGGCCATTCTGGAGCAGATGGACACAACCATCGTTATTCCGCCGGACTGGAGCATCGAAACCGACGGCTTTATGAACCTAAGAGCGACCTATCACGAGGGAGGTATCAAATCATGAACAGAAAAGCGGATCCGGTTACCATTGAAGTGGTTCGCAACCTTCTGATGTCGATTGCAGAGGAAACGAACACCGTTATTATCAAGAGCGCATACTCCACCAATATCAAGGAGCGGCGCGACAATACAACCGCCATCATGGACCCCGCGGGAAACGTCGTTGTCCAGGTGGAGTCCAGCATCCCCATGCTTCTGGCCGCGCTTTTGTTCGCTGCCCGCGGCGTGGTCGCGGAATATAAGCCCGAGGATATCCACCCCGGCGATATGTTCATCGTCAACGACCCGTATCACGGCGGCGGCAACCACCTGCCGGATATCACGGTTGTCGGTCCGGTTTTTGTCGGCCAGAAGCTCATCGGCTGGGTCGGCAACACCGCGCACCATTCCGATATCGGCGGCAAGGTCCCCGGCTCCACCTCCGGCGACGCGGACAGCCTGTTCCAGGAGGGTATCCGCATTCCGATCGTCAAGATCTGCAAGGAAGGAAAATTCAACGACGACGTTTTGAAGCTCCTGCTTGGCAACACCCGCACGCCCGACGAGCGGCGCGGCGATCTGACCGCGCAGGTCTCCGCCAATATCATCGGCGCGCAGAAGCTTCAGGCCGCCTATGAAAAGTATCAGGACACGCTGCTCGACTGTATGGCCGAAATGCTCGACTACACCGACCGGCTGATGCGCGACGCAATCAGCAAAATCCCGGATGGAGAATACAAATATGTCGACTATGTCGACGGCTGCGGCACGCTCTACCCCGACCCCATCAACATCAATGTCCGCGTGACCGTCAGCGGCGAGAAAATGACCATCGACTTTACTGGCACGCACCCGCAGGTAAACGCGCCGATCAACATTCCCTACCCTGCCATGCTCGCTTCGGTGCTGTTCTGCATGAAGGCGCTAATCGATCCGGATCTTCCCACCAACTGGGGCATTCTGCGCCCGATCGAAATCGTCGCGCCCAAGGGCATCATCGTCAATCCGAACGAGCCCTGCGCGGTCGGTTTGACCATCGACGCCAACCAGCGCGTACCGGATGCTATCTTCGGCGCGCTGAACCCCGTGCTTCCAAAGCGCGCGCTGGCCGCGTCCAACGGTGCCTGCACAACCTGCGTCTTCTTTGGCCAGACAACCTCCAACGGCGCGGACCAGTATTTTATCTGCCATGAATCGATTGCCGGCGGCGCGGGAGCGAGCCACTATAACGACGGTCTGAGCGGCGTGCAGGTCTATCTGACCAACACCTCCAATATGCCCATCGAAGCGACCGAAGGCGAATTCCCGGCCATCATGCTCAAAAAATACGTGCTGCGCAAGGACTCCGGCGGCGCAGGCGAGTTCCGCGGCGGTCTTGGCATCTGGCGCGAATACACGGTTCTGAACGACAACGTCGCCGTCAACTGCTTCGGAGACCGGCAGCGCTTCGCCCCGTGGGGCATGGAGGGCGGTCTCGACGGCGAGCCCGGCGCATTCTACCATATTTCGGCTGAAACAGGCGCCGTCACCAAGCTCTCGGCCAAAACGACCGGCTTCCCCCTGAAAAAGGGCGATATCATCCGCGTCTTTACCCCCGGCGCAGGCGGCGTCGGCGACCCGAAAAAGCGGCCGGTAGAAAAGGTCTTGCAGGATGTCCGCGAAAACAAAGTATCCAGGGAAGCAGCCGAAACACTTTACGGCGTTTGCATTACAGAAAAGGAAAACGGCCAGCTCGATGCCGTCCGTATCTGAGGGAGGACTCAATCATGGAAATCAAAAAACTCATTGCCGAGCTCAAGCAGAAATTTGATGAAGCCGGCGGCCTGAAGCACGTGTATTTCGTCGCCTGCGGCGGTTCGAAGGCCGCCATCTTCCCGGGCCTGTATCTTTTGCAGAGCGAGGCAAAAACGTTCAGCGCCTCCACCTATAACAGCAACGAATTTGTCCACGCCATGCCCAAGCAGCTCGGGAAGCAGACGCTTGCCATTATCTGCTCACTCAAGGCGACGGCGGAAACCGTCAAAGCCGTCGAGGCAGCAAACGCCGCCGGAGCAATCACCATCGCCATGACCGGCAACGAGCACACGGGTATGGCAAAGGTCGGCCAGTATGTCGTCACCTACTCCAATGGCGACGATCAGATCTACAGCCAGAGCAACCAGGCAACGGTCCTACGGATTGGCTTTGAGCTTCTGCACCAGTTTGAGGGCTATGAGAACTACGAAAAGGCCATGCAGGCTTACAGCGTCATCGATGAAATCGTCGCCGAAGCCAAAAAGGAGCATCTGCCCCTTGCCACAGCCTGGGCCGAAAAGCAGAAAGACGAGCCGCTGTTCTACGTGCTCGCCTCCGGCTCCAACTACGGCGTCGCCTACTCCATGGTCTGCTGCCATTTTATGGAGATGCAGTGGAAGCACGCTGTATGCATGCACGACGGCGAATATTTCCACGGCCCGTTTGAAACGACCGACAAATCGCTTCCCATGGTTCTTCTGATGGACGAGGGCCGTACCCGCGCACTCGACGAGCGCTGCCTGACGTTCCTGAAGACCTACGCCGAAAACTACATTGTCATTGACTTCCAGGCTATCAACAAGGGTCGGATCGACCATGCTGTCGCCGAATTTTTCAGCCCCGTCGTCATGGTGCCCGTCGAGCGCTTCTACGTCTCTCAAATGGCAATCGCCACGGGCCACTCGATGGACTACCGCCGCTACATGTGGAAGGTCAGCTACTGACAAAAGGAGTCCGCCATGCTGGATGCGAACGCCGCCGTACCGCTTTACGCGCAACTTGAGCAGAAAATTGAATTGCAGATTGCAAGCCGCGCCCTGCACCCCGGCGACCGCCTGCCCACAGAGGCCCAGCTGGCGAGAGAAAACGGCGTAAGCGTCATCACCGTCCGCAAGGCCATCGACGGTCTGGTCCGCAAGGGACTTCTGGAGTGCAAGCAGGGAAAGGGGACCTTTGTCTCCCACCATAAGCTCCAGCGGAACATGAAAAAGCTCCAGAGCTTCAGCGACATGTGCCGCCAGATGGGCATGAAGCCCGGCGCAAGGATGGTAGAAAACCATCTGGTTCCGGCGAGCGCGCCGATTGCGCGCAGACTTGGCGTGGACGCAGGAAGCAGCGTGATTTATATCTCCCGTCTGCGCCTTGCCGACGGCGTTCCGGTTCAGATTGAAAAGAGCTACTTCCCGCTTTCATACGCCTTTTTGCTGGAGGCAAAGTTTGACGACAATTCCCTGTTTGATTATCTGCGCAAATCGCGCGGCGTGTGGGTCGCAAGCTCCGAAAAAAGTATCGAGGTCTGCCGCGTCACCAAGGAAGAGGCCGCCCTTCTGAACATTCAAAAAGGCGACCTTCAGCTCTGCGTCAAAAGTACCGCCTTCGAGGCAAACGAGCAGGTGCTCTACGCCGGTGTGCAGATCATCAACGGAGACCTTTTTTCCTTGTATGTCTATGAAAGCGAGCAGTAGCCAGCTCCCAAACGTATAAAAATCTCGGGCACCAGACGGTGTCCGAGATTTTTTCAGTTCTCACCGAAGACGGCGGATTTTTTCCAGCGGCCGCTCCGATAGTAGAAGAAGAAAATGACGCTGCATACCACCCAGCCCGCGGGATAGCCCATCACGACCGGGATAATTGTCCCCCAGAGCTTATAGACGATCATCAGGTAAACCTGCCGGAAGACGACAAACGAGCCCAGCGTAATATACATGCAGTTGCGCGAATCGCCCGCGCCGCGCAGCGCGCCGGAAATTACCTGATTGACCGTGATCAGCAGGTAGAACGGCGAACTCAGCCGGATAAACAGCGTTCCATACGCGCACACGTCCGGCTCCTGGTTAAACAGCCGGATCAGCTGCGGGGCAAAAATCATCAGCGGCACCAAAATAATAGCCGTTGCCGCTTCGCTCAGCCAGAGCGCCGTGCGCGTTCCCTGCCTGGCCCGCACCGGATCACCTGCTCCAAGATTCTGTCCGACAAACGTCGTTGCCGCCATGGAAATCGACGTGATCGGCAGCAGCGCAAACGCGTCAATTTTATTGTAGGAGGTCCAGCCTGCCATGCAGTCAGAGCCAAAACGGTTGATATACGACTGGACAAACACGTTGGAAAACGAGGTCACAGCCAATTGCAGCGCTGCGGGCAGACCCAGCGCGCAGATTTTCCCGAGCATCTCTTTGTCTACCCGAAGCTCCCGGAGTGTCACGTGGTATTCCCCCGCCGTCCGTGTCAGAACCATGAGCGTCAGCACCGCCGAAGCCAGCTGTGCAATCACCGTTGCAATCGCAACACCGGCAATTCCCATCCGAAACATTGCAACAAACACGATATCGAGCACCGTGTTGACAACCGCAGACACCACCAGAAAGTAAAGCGGCCTTTTCGTATCACCCACCGCGCGTAAAATACCGGAGCCGCTGTTATAAAGCAGCAGGCCGCTCAGACCCGCAAAGTAAATGCGCAGATATTCCTCCGCCTGCACAATCACATCGTCCGGCGTCTGCATCGCACGCAGCATCAAAGGCGTCATCCAGACGCCGACCACACTCAGCGCCACGCTCAGAATGATCGTCAGCGCAATGGTCGTCTGCACCGCCTTGTGGACATTTTCCCGCTCGTGCGCGCCAAAATAGCGCGAGATCAGAACGCCCGCGCCGGTTGCAAAGCCCGTGAAAAAACCAATGAGCATGTTGATGATTGGCGCGACGCTTCCAACTGCGGCCAGTGCCTGCTTGCCGACAAAATTTCCGACAACCACGCTGTCGACGGTGTTATATAGCTGCTGAAAAATATTTCCGATCAGAAGCGGCACGGAAAAGGCAATCAGATGGCGCATGATGCTGCCGGTGGTCATGTCCGTGTCCGCTCTGCGAATCGCTCCAGGCAAGTCACATTCCTCCAGACTCATTTTATTTTATCATATTCAGTCATAAAAATGAAGCTGTTTTCAAATACACTGCCCACAAAAAACGTCGTTTTTCCTTTTCTTTTCTCGTTTGTCATACAAATTGGTTATATTCTAATTCTGCCCCGTTATATGAAAGCGCCCCATGCGATTCATCGCATGGGGCGCCTGGTCAATTTTTAAAATCCGAAGGAAGCTTACTTCATGAACGTGTCGGCCTTCATTTCCTCAATGTAGCCGAGGTACTTCTCCTGCACATCAGCAGGAACAAGGTCACTCAGAGCGCCCGTGGAAAGCGTGCCGTTCTGCAGCGTGCCGTAGAGCACTTCGCCACCGAAGGTGCCGTTTTCAACCGCTTCCATGGAAGCGACGACCATTGCCGAGTTGTCGGTGACCTGCGAGCAGATGATGCACTCGTTCTGACCCAGGATATCGGCAGGCTGCGCGATATCGTAAACCTTGACAGAGCCGGAAGCCGCGTTGGCAGCATCGATGGCCTCACGCGTGCCGGAGTCAACGGCGGAAGCGTCGCCAAAGAACACGTCAGCCCCCTGCGAAATGAGCTCGGTTGCAAATTCCTTGCCCTTCGGCGCGTCGGAGAAGGAGTTGGCATACGGAACGTTCAGAAGCGCGATTTCCTTGCCTTCCTTTTCGCCGACATACTTTGCAGCCTCTTCAAAGCCAGCGATCTTGCCCTAGGTGGTGTCAAGCTCCATGCCGCCGATGAAGCCGAGCTTGCCGGATTCGGTCATCAGGCCAGCCAGTGCGCCAGCGATCCAGCCGATCTGTTGTGCGTTCGGAAGCAGGGAGGAGACGTTCTTGTTGACAGCCTTTTCCGGCGTATCAACTGCGCCGTTGAGCAGCGCAAACGCAACGTCGGGATATTCCTCAGCCGCCTGCAAGACAGCGTCGGTGTACTGGTTGCCGGGCGCATAGATCATGTTGTAGCCCAGTGCGCAGTAAGCAACAATGGAATCATATGAATCTCTGGATGAGACAATCCGCAGCAAACAATCCAGAAGGGCTACCATCGAAACCTTTCTGGAAACCCTGGCGAAGGCTGACCTGGTGGATAAATTCAACACGGTCCTTTGGTGCGGGTTGGTGGACTTTGTCATCGTCTACAGCAAGGACGATGTGCGGTTTACCGTAAGCGTCAACCCCCCCGCGCATGGACAGGCATGAGACAATAGTAACGGGACGTTGCGAAACGTTCCGTTACTATCGTTACTAGAGGATATCAAAATGACAAGCGCAGAGTTGAAGCACCGTGTAAAGCTGCAGGAGTGGGCGGCACGGATACAGGACTGCCGCAGCAGCGGCCTGTCAGTGCGGGCGTGGTGCAGACAAGAAGAAATCAATGCAGCAACCTATTACCGTTGGGAACGGGAATTGCTGGCTTTGGCTGAAACAGAGCCGTGCTCGAGCGTGTCGGCCGTCAGGTTTGCAGAGCTTCCGGCATCGAAACGGGTATCATGCAACGTTGCGGAACGTTCCGCAACGTTGCATATTGGAAACGCCAGTCTGGATATTTATCCCGGGTGCGATACGGAACAGCTGAAAATGCTGGTAAAACTTTTGCGCCTATGTTAAATGATTTCACCGGCGCAGATAAAGTCTATATTGCCTGTGGCTACACAGATCTGCGTAAAGGCATAGACGGTCTGGCGCGGCTCGTCCAGCAGCAGTTTGAACTGGACCCATTTACCAACACGCTGTTCCTGTTCTGCGGACGGCGGCGGGACCGGAGCAAGGGCTTGTACTGGGAAAAGGACGGCTTCATCCTGCTGTACAAGCGGCTGGAACAGGGCGCGTACCAGTGGCCGCGCTCGGAATCCGAGGTGAAGACGCTAACGCCGCAGCAGTACCGCTGGCTCATGGAAGGACTAAAAATCGAGCAGCCGAAAGCCCACCGCCCGGTAACGGGATTGACGGCTGTCTGAACAAATAAAACGGGCGGAAAGCATTGAAAACACTGGCTTTTTGCCGTGTTCTGTGGTATAATGTTTGCATGGAAAACAGAGAAATGCAGACAAGTAACACGGCGGAAATGGTCACCATTTCCCGTGCGGAATATGAGCGATTGCAGCAGAAAAATGCGCAGTTGGAATCAACGCGAGTAAGGCTTGAAGCAGAGCGCATCAAGCTTGAGGCGGAACATGCAAGACTGGAAGCAAAGCTTGCTGCCCGCGAACAGGAACAGGCACAGGTCATTACCAGCCTCACGCTGCAAAATGAGTGGCTGCTGGAGCAGCTGAAGCTGTCCAAGAAGAAGCTGTTTGGCCGTTCCTCGGAACAGGCAGAGCAGATGGTCATGGAGCAGCTGAGTTTTACTTACAACGAAGCGGAAGCCTATGCCTCTGGAACCAAAGCCGCCGCTGAGAAGCCTGTTGAGGTGCGGGCGCATGCGCGCAAGCGGCAGTCCGGCAATGTGCTGGATGTCGTTCCGGAGGGGACTCGCACTGAGGTGGTGGAGCACCGTCTGCCGGAGAACGAACGGATCTGCTCTGCCTGCGGCAGCGAGTTAGTGGAGATCGGCAAAGAGGTTCGCCGGACGCTGCAGATGAAGCCGGCGGAGTTCTGGGTTCGCGAGGACGTATACTACACCTACGCCTGCAAGAACTGTGAGCAGGAGACCGGCGAGGCCAACATTGTGAAGGCAGCGAAAGAGCCTGCGCTCCTGCCCGGCAGCTTTGCCTCTGCGGAGGCAGTGGCGTATCTGGCCGCACAGAAATTCGTCATGCACTCGCCGCTGTACCGGCTGGAACAGGAATTCAACCGTCAGGGCTTGAAGCTGTCCCGGCAGACGATGGCCAACTGGTTGCTGAAGGCTTCGGAGAAATGGCTGCGGCCGGTCTACGATGTGCTGCATGAGCAGTTCTGTAAGGAGCCGGTGCTGCACGCGGATGAGACGACCTTGCAGGTGCTGAAGGAATCGGGACGCATGGCCACCAGCAAGCCCTACATGTGGCTGTACCGCACCAGCGGCTGCGCGAAACAGGCCATTGTGCTGTATGAGTACCAGCCCACCCGAAAAGCGGAGCATGCGGAGGCTTTCCTGAAAGGCTTCTCAGGCTGGCTGCACGCAGACGGATACCAAGGATACCACAGGCTGCCGGGGAACATCCGTGTGGTGGGCTGCTGGGCACATGCGCGGCGAAAATTTGACGAGGCGATGAGCATCCTGCCGCAAGAGAAACGGAAGGATGCTCCTGCGGCCGTGGGCGAGTGGTATTGCTCGCAGCTTTTCAAGCTGGAGCAGGCATTGGCAGAGCTGACGCCGGAGGAGCGGCATGAGAAGCGGCTGGAACAGGAGAAACCTGTTTTAGACGCGTTGTTGTCATGGGCAAATGAGATGCAGGCGAAGACTGCGCCAAAGTCTGCACTGGGAAAGGCGATCCATTACTTGCAGGAGCAGTGGCCGTATCTGACAAGGTATCTGGAGGATGGCCGTCTGGAGCTGAGCAACAACCGTGCCGAGCGCAGCATGAAACCATTTGTAATGGGCAGGAAGAACTGGCTGTTTGCCAATACGCCGGGCGGCGCACAGGCCAGCAGCGTGATCTACAGCCTGATTGAAACGGCGAAGGAGAACGGCTTAGATCCGTACCGTTATCTGCTGTGGCTACTGCAAAACGCGCCGCAACTGAGCGAAACTAACAAAGCATGGGCTGAAAAGCTGCTTCCCGCAAATGCCCCGGAAGAATGCTATATACCGCAAAAATAATTGACCGCCATCCCAGTGAGCAGCAGCTTGCTTTGAGATGGCGGCCTTTTATATGCGGGGAAGTTTGACGCTTACGAAATAACTATTTTCCGGCTGCAGTTATGTCATTAAATTGTTCTTCTGACGGAACATATTCTCCGATAAACGGAATATTTGCGAACAAGACGTAACATAGCTTGGTGGCGGAATCCCAGCTTTCCAGCTCGCATGGACTTGCCTGCATTGTTTTGGCAAGGTCATATTTTTCTTGCGTTTGAAGTGTGATGCTTTCAAATGACATAACAGTATCCTCCGCAATCGTTTTGGAGTCCTTATGGGAAACCGCTTATACCATGTTTGTTGCTGAACTTTTTGAACAAAGCGAGAATGCTATTTTTGATATTATTTTGGCTGATATTACTAATCATTATAGCATATGGCGTCGAAATATGGTAGCACTTTGCAAAATACGGACATAAGATTTCCGCTTATACAAAAACAAGGGACATCCTCTGAATCGGAGAGGATGTCCCTTGCGCTCACACCAAGCGCCTCCGCGATGGACTGAAGGTCATCCAAAGTTGGAATTCCTTCGTACATCCAACGGCGAATCGTGCGTGGAGTGCGGTCAACAATTGCTGCAAACTCCTTCTGCGAAATATGGCGCTGCCAGAGAATGTGAGCGAAGTTGCTCCCTGCGATTTTTGAGAGAGCAACTTTTTTCTGTGCCATAGAAATTACCCCTTTCTATTTGGTAAATAAGTTCATCCTCCTTAAACTGTACCCCAGGAAGTGGACAAGGAAATGACCCATAGCGGCGCGAAACATGGTATACTGAAGGCAGGAAGAAGGAGACGGCTATGGGAACAAGGAAAAAATTCAGCGCAGCGGAGCAGGAGCTTCTGCGCGCAAATCCGTACACGGAGAAGGTCACGGAAAATCAGATTTCGTTCACGCTGGCGTTCAAGGAAGCCTTCTGGCGGCTGAGTGTGGAGGGATGCACGGGGAACATGGCGCTGCGGAAGCTGGGCTATGATCCGGAGCTGCTCGGCTTTGAACGCGTCCACAACACCACAAAGCGCATCCGCCGCGCGGGAAAATCACCGGAGGGCATCCAGCCTGCGCCTAAATCCCGGATGCGAATCAGCAGGGAGCAGTTCGGCGCGGCAGAGCTGGAAAAAATGTCCCGCCGGGAGAGTGAGCGTCGGATGCAGAAGGCGATCCGGACGAACAACACGGCGGAAAACCTTGTGAAGCGGGAGTTTGAGATACACGGACCGCGAAGCATCCTGCTGACGGATATCACCTATATTCCGCTGAACGGCGCGTTCTGCTATCTCTCCACGATCCTGGACGGATGCACGAAGCAGGTCCTTTCCTATGTGCTGAGCGAGTCTCTGGAGGTGGATTTTGTGCTGGAAACAGTACAGAAAATGGTACATCAGCATGGAATTTCGCTGAAAAAAGAGACAATCCTGCACAGCGACCAGGGCTGCCATTACACCTGCATCAAGTTCATTCAGCTCGTGAAGAACAGTAGCCTGCGGCAGTCAATGTCGCGGAAGGGAAATTGCTGGGACAACGCGCCGCAGGAGAGCTTTTTCGGACATATGAAGGACGAGCTGGCGCAGAAGATTCCAAACTGGACGTGCTTTGCGGATGTGCAGCGGTCAATCGACGACTGGATGGACTACTATAACAACGACCGATACCAGTGGGATCTGGCAAAGCTCTCGCCGAACGAGTATTACCGCTACCTGACAACCGGCAGCTATCCATGCTAGCGGAATGGGTCACCTTAGCTTAAATCGGAAATCTCCCTGTTCGTCAAGTTTGTATATCCTTCTGATGCTCCACGCCGTCTGCGCACCATTCGTGGGTGATGATGCCGACGCCAAGCTCCCAATCCGCTTCTACGATGGACGCTCGGCTGGCACCGTAAAACTCCGCTGCCGCCTGCAGCACGCCGTCGATGATGGCGTCTGAATTTTCCTCGCTGCGGAGCTGCTGCTCCACACGGCGCAGTGCGCTGCAAAAGGCAACACAGTTTTTGGCGATTTCCCGTTCTTCGGGGCTGTTGACATACATACGCAAGACTCCTTCTTTTTCATTTTCAGATTCGCTTAAAATGCGCAGGGGCTGCCCAATCCCGTGATCGGACAGCCCCTACGTTGTCCGCGTCGGAAAAGCTGCGCACAAATCACAAAATGATTTGCAATTTAGACAGCAAGGGCACGGAAAACGTCGAGAATACGTGTACTGAGCGGATGATCCGCAGCCAGACCGGAATACTGCGCCAGCGCAGCGGCAGCGCCTTGCTCCGCGATCGTCTTGTGAAGCTCCACGCTCTGCGGATCTTCCGCATTGTCGTAGCGCAGTGCCGCTGCCGCGCCGAAGATCAGCTGATCGACCTTCATGCCGAAGTTGTACGCAGTCAGCAGCGGATTGATGAGCCGGTCGCTTGCGGCAAGTTTGCGGATGGGTTCACGGCCAACCCGCGCGACCTCGTCCTGCAGATACGGGTTGTGAAAACGGGCAAAAATGCGGTCGATGTACGCCTGATGCTTCTCCGCGTCCATCGAGAATTTTTTCACCAGCCCCGCGCCGCTCTGCTGCATCGCGCGGTACACGATCGGACCAATGACCGGATCGCTCACGCTGTCAAGGATCGTCTGGTGGCCACGCAGGCAGCCGAGATACGCGCAGATCGCGTGCCCGCTGTTCAGCGTGAAGAGCTTGCGCTCGATGTAGGCCGAGAGATCCTCCACGATGGTCATGCCGTCGATTTGCGGCAGCTCGCCCTTCCAGCCGGAGCGTTCCACGTCCCATTCCGAGAACTCCTCGACCGCGACGTCCAGCGGCGCAGCAAAGTCCATTTTCGGCACAATGCGGTCGACCGCACAGTCGGCAAAACCGACGTTTGCATCGGCAAACGCTTTCGTCTCGTCGTCCAGCAGCGCATAGACTGCGTTTTTCAGCTGGCTCGTAGCCCGGACGGCGTTTTCACACGCGACGATGTTCAGCGGCGCGGTATTGCCCGCATTCTTTCGCGCAGCAAGACCGGCGGCGATGGGCTTCGCCACGATGGGCAGGATGCGCAGGCCGACGGCGGTCGTGACCAGCTCGGCGGTTTTCAGCGCCTCGGCCAGCTCGGGGCCGGCGGAGCTGATGCCGTCGATATCTGTAATGGTGAACGCGGCGGGGTTCCGGTCCTGAATATGGACGGTATAGCTTCCCTCGGCGTTGATGGCGTCAATGAGGGTCATATTGACGTCGGCGAACGTGACGTGATAGCCGCTGCGCGACAGGATCGCGCCGATAAATCCGCGGCCAATGTTGCCCGCCCCGATCATAATTGCCTGTTTCATATTGTGCCTCCTGTTTCAAAACGATCTATGTTACAACATATTCAAAGTCCGATGTACGCCGCCGCAAGGTTCAGCACCCCGGCCAGCACCATAACGGCGATGGGGTTTAATTTTGTCTTGCGCAGCAGCAAAAAGCAGAGCGCAAAAATCCCCACCATGAGAAAATTCGTGCTTGCGAGTACCACCGTGCGCCCACCCCAGAAGGCGCTCATCAAAATCGTGACGCCTGCCGACGCGATCATCGCCACGACCGCCGGGCGCAGTGAACCCAGTACGCTTTGCAGCACCGAAAGATTGCGGTATTTGAGATAGAGCTTCGCGATCAGCGTCACCAGAATACACGCGGGAAGAATGCAGCCTGCGGTTGCGACCAGCGCGCCGGGCACGCCGCCGATCTTCGTGCCGACAAATGTCGCCGCGTTGACTGCGATCGGCCCCGGCGTCATTTCTGCGATCGTGACCAGATTGGCAAACTCGGTCATCGTGAGCCAGCTGTGGTTCGTGACGATCTGCGACTCGATCAGCGGCATGGCCGCGTAGCCGCCGCCGAAGCTGAGCGCGCCGATCTGCAAAAAGCTCAAAAACAGCTGCCAGTAGATCATGCCTTCTTCCTCCTTGCAAGCAGCGTCCGCAAAACGCCAAGGCCGATGCAGACGAGGATGATATACACCACGTTCACGCGGAACACGCACACGGCGACAAACGCCGCCAGCATGATGACGATGGACGGCGCGTCCTTCTGCTTCACGACCGAGCCGCCCATGTCCCACACGACGGATGCGATCACCGCGCCGACGCCGGCCTGCATCCCGGAGAGCAGCCTGCTGATGATGAAATTGTCGCGAAACAGCTCGTAAAAATACGAGATCACCGAGATAATGACAAACGGAGGGATGATCGTCGCCACGATCGCAACCAGAGCGCCGATCAGCCCCGCCAGCTTATACCCCACAACGATCGCGCCGTTGACCGCGATGGCGCCAGGCGCAGACTGTGCGATCGCAATGAGATCGAGCATCTCATCTTCCTTGATCCAGTGCAGCTGATCGACAAATTTTTCCTTCATCAGCGTCACGATCACATAGCCGCCGCCAAATGTAAACGTGCTTAAATACAACGTCGAGAAAAACAGCTTCCTCAAAACCTTCCCTTTTTCACGCATCATATCACCTCCGCTCCAGTATAACCGCCCTTGACACATTTGTAAAATAGTATTATGATATGAAAAACATAACAAATTTGTTATAAACCATGGAGGAAATTATGACACTGCGGCATATGCGGATCCTGGTTGCCGTTTTTCAACAGGGAAGCGTCACCAAAGCGGCGCAGGCGCTGCATCTGGCCCAGCCGTCGGTCAGTCTGGCGCTGCGTGAGCTGGAGGATTACTACGGCGTCGCGCTTTTTACGCGCACAGGACGCCAGCTGCTGCCGACGGCCTGCGGGCAGTCGTTTTACGACTATGCAGTCCATGTCGTCTCTCTGGTCGATGAGATGGAGACACAGATGCGAAACTGGGACACACTGGGTACCGTGCGCATCGGCTCGACCATCACCATCGGTACCCATCTGCTGCCGGGGCTGGTTCGCCAGCTGCAGACCGAATTTCCGGATCTGAAAATCGAGGTCAAGGTCTGCCGGGCCAGTCAGGTGGAGCAGCTGATCTTGGACAATGACATCGATCTCGGCCTCATGGAGATGCAGCCCGAACATCCGAAGCTGTATGCCGAGCCGTTTCTGCACGATGAGTTGCAGGCGATCGTGCCGCCGCAGCATGCGCTCGCCGCAAGGGAGAACGTCACCTTCGCGGAATTGGCAGACTATCCGTTCCTGATGCGCGAACCGGGCAGCGCCGGACGAAAGATCGTCGAGGCATGTCTGGCGCTGAACCATCTGCCCTGCCGCCCCGCATGGGAGAGCATGAGCACGCAGGCCATTGTCAGCGCCGTCGCCGAGGGACTGGGCGTTGCGGTGCTCCCGCAGCTCCTGGTCGAGCGGGACGCGCGGGAGGGCCGCGTCGTCATGCTGCCGTTCCGCGAACCGTTTTGCAGACACCTGTATGGGGTCTATCATGAAAAGAAGCATCTTTCCAAAAGCATGCGCCGCTTTCTGGAGCTGTGTCAGGCGCTTGGAACGCCGGCGCCGGTGGGGCAGACGCTCGGGAGGATAGAATGAAAAATTATTCGATCATGCTCAAACCGGCTTCTTCGCTGTGCGATCTCCGGTGCCACTACTGCTTTTACGCCGATGTCGCAGCGCGGCGCAGCGTCCGCTCCTTTGGTATGATGCAGGACAGCGTCCTGCGGCGGATCATGGAAAACATTGCGCGCAGCGTCGCGCCGGGCGACCATATCACGCTGATGTTTCAGGGCGGAGAACCGATGCTCGCAGGGCTGGACTTTTTCCGTACGCTGACCGAGATCGTGGACAGCTGGCCGTCGGGGATCTCGGTCAGCTATGCGCTGCAGACGAATGCCATGCATCTGGACGAGGCGTGGTGCCTGTTCCTGAAGAAGCATGAGTTTCTGGTCGGCGTCTCGCACGACCTGCTTGCAGCGCAGCACAACGCCGCACGGGTGGACGCCTCCGGCGCACCGACCATGCAGCGCGTGGAACGATCGATCTCCCTGCTGCGAAAGCACGACATCGCGTTTAATGTGCTCTGTACGCTGACGAACCCGCTTGCCCGCCACCCGCAGCAGGTTTGGAAGCGGATCGTACAGCTGAATCTCCCGTATGTGCAGTTCACGCCGTGTCTGGGATTTCTGGAGCAAACGGAAAAAAGCCCATGGGCGATCACGCCGGAGCGTTTTGCGAGCTTTTACAATGGGCTCTTTCGGCTCTGGCTGGCAGATCTCCGCGCCGGACGCTGCCGCAGCATCAAACTGTTTGATGATGTACTCGGTGCGTTGGCATTTGGCATCTCCGGCGCATGCGGTATGGGCGGCCGCTGCCATCCGCAGCTTGTGGTCGAGGCAGACGGCACGGTCTATCCCTGTGATTTTTACTGTCTGGATGAATATGCGCTTGGAAGTTTGGCGGAGATGACCATTCCCCAGCTTTTGCAGCAGCCCGCCGTGACCAGATTTCTCTCACGCAGCCAGACGCTGCCCATGCGCTGCTCCGGCTGTCGATGGAAGGAATTCTGCGGCGGCGGCTGTGAACGGATGCGGCGCGGCGTATGCTGCACGGCGGACGACACGTTCTGCGGTTATGAGAACTTTTTGGAAGAAAACCAGAACGAGCTTCTGGCGCTTGCCCGTTCGATGCAGGATAATCGCTCCTGGATCCACGGAATATCGCCGTTCCGGCAAGACCGCGCTTGACAGAACGACTTTTTTGCCGCATAATTTTTAGTAGATCTGTGCGCACCGACTCCAATCCACAGCAGCTTCGCACGCATACCGGTAGCGCGTTTCACGCAAAGGAGGATCGCCATGGAGAAAATCACAGCCGAAACCATGCGCAGCTATAACCGGCGCCAGATTTTCAACCATATCTATTTCAACAAACGCAGCTCCCGGCAGGAGATCGCCGACACGCTCCATCTGAGCCTGACCACGGTCACGCAGAATCTCAAGATGCTCGAAGAGGAAAACCTCATCGAGCGCAGCGGATATTTCCAATCCACGGGCGGACGAAAGTGCGTTGCATACAGCTGTGTTAGCATGTATAAGATCTCCATCGGCGTACACATCACCGCGCACCATCTGCGCCTCGTCGCCGTCGACATGTATGGAAACATCTTCAAGCGCCGGCGGATCACGGAAAACTACTGCCACAGCCGCGAATACTATCAGCAGTTCGGCGCGCATATTGACACGTTTATCAGGTCCCTGAACATCTCTCCCAAGCGCGTCCTCGGCGTGGGCATCGCGCTGACCGCGCTGCTCTCCAAGGACCGGCAGCACATCGCCAAGAGCGTCCTGCTCGGCACGACGGAGGCGCAGCTCGCAGACTTCAAAGAATTTCTCTCCTATCCCTGCCAGCTGTTCCACGACAGCGAAGCCGCGGCCGACGCCGAGCTCTGGTTCTCTCCGGGCATTACCGACGCGCTCTATCTCGGCCTGAACCACCACCTGAACGGCATGCTCATCATGAATCGGAAGATCCACGCCGGCAAGGAATACAGCGGCGGCCTTGTGGAGCATATCACGCTTTATCCCGGCGGGCGCAAATGCTACTGCGGAAAGCAGGGCTGCTTCAGCGCCTACTGCTCCGGCCCTCTCCTTGTGGACGATCAGACGCGCGATTATGAGCATTTCTTCCAGCTCCTGCGCAGCGGCAGCCGCGAGGAATCGGAGAAATGGCAGCTGTTTTTGGAGGATCTGTCCGTCGCCATCGGCAGTCTCAGTGCGCTGCTCGACTGCGATATCATCCTCGGCGGTACCATCGGCGCCTACATGATCGAGGACGACCGAAGGCGCTTACAGCAGCTGGTTCGCAGCGATTATCACTATGCCCCATCCTCCGATTTTATCTGTCTGGGCTATAAGGATGTGGACATCTGCGCCTGCGGCGCAGCGATATCATATGTCGATGAATTTGTCAAAAGTCTATAAAACAAGCCTGTGAAATATAACGGAACGGAAGGATGCTTTTGCATTCTTCCGTTATTTTTCACAATTTTTTTCCTGAATAATCGGCATACATGATAGTTGACAGGCAAAATATTTGATGCTATGCTAAATACAACTTATGAACAGTGACTGGTCGAAAGCATTGTTCAAAGCAAATTAAGAAGGGAAGTATTACCAAATGAAAAAACATATCGCACTGTTCCTTGTGGTTGCCATGCTTTTGGCCCTCTGCGCCTGCACCTCGCAGCCGGCAAAGGACACCACGTCTGAGCAGACCACCGCTGATGCCAGCAGCAACAGCGACGCCGCCGCCAACACCGACGACAGCACCGAAACCGCCGCGCCCTCCGGCGAGACCGTTACCATCCGCGTTTCCGGCC
>ERZ772876.1091-NODE-1091-length-30185-cov-4.277531_pt1 | contig 30185 bp, 20 predicted proteins | sample MGYA00580584_ERZ772876 | MGnify/ENA primary metagenome ERZ772876 (study PRJEB29015, sample SAMEA2737728) | human gut metagenome | biome: human gut; feature: human-associated habitat; material: faeces | place: China | collected 2012 ... | reverse complement strand
TGTAGCACAGCCCTTGGAGAGGGGCTCTAATAACTACTACTCTATAATACAAGGAGAAATAATAAAAACCACCCCTTTCGAGATGGTTTTAATTATACGTGAGAGAATGATGCGAAAACCTATCGTATGCCTAAGATCTGTCGCAGTGGTTATGTTGTTGTTATGGACTTTAATGCTCGGTGTAAATGCAGAAGAGGCTTATACGTCATGGGATACCCTAAATGGGAAGGTATCAGTATACGGCCGGCATATGTTTGAGGCGTCACGGAGGATCTCTGGTACCTCCCTCGGATTGGATTTCAGCCTAAAAGGACTGGAAGATATATTTTGTGCCAACGACGATAAGGTATACCTGCTAGCGGGAAGTGAAGCGGCAGTTGTAATACTGGATAGCGATTTAAATTTAGAATCGGTTGTCACCTGCGAAACAGAGGATTTTTCGGATGCCCGTGGCATTTATGTGGATACGGATGGACTTATTTATATTGCGGATACCGAACGGGGAAGGATTCTTATACTGGACAGAGACGGTGTGGTTCACAAGACTTTGGAATTACCGGATTCTGACTTGATTCCGGCTTCCTTTGTATATCGTCCCTTAAAGTTGACCAAGGACAGCAAGGGCTATACTTATGTTCTCAGTGAAGGATCGTATTATGGGGCGCTGATGTATTCTCCTGATGATCAATTTATTGGATTTTATGGCGCGAACACGGTTTCTTCCACGCCTCTACAAGCGTTGTCTTATGTATGGGATTTGCTGACGAGCAATAATATCAAGCAGTCTAAGACAGCCAGAACGCTGCCCTACCAGTTTTCCAATCTGTTTACAAGCAGCGATGATTTCGTTTATACCTGTACAGGAGCAACTTCAACCTCCAGCAACGGCAGCGGCCAAATCCAAATGCTCAGTCCTAGTGGTACGAATGTTTTATACAAAAGGGAAATCACCGGTTCATCCATCAACGCTAGCGATTTCAATTTTGCAGAAGATGAGTATATTACCCGGCTAAAAGAAAATAAGCTGCAAAGTTTTGTTGACCTAACGGTGGACGAAAAGGGGTTTATCTATTCTGTTGATAGAACCTACGGGAAAATATATATATACGACCATGATTGTAATCAACTGTCTGCTTTTGGAGGCGGATTTGGTGCAGGGGATACGCTGGGAACCTTTACATCCCCCTCCGCGATTGGGGTGCAGGGAGAACGGCTGCTCATAGCGGATGCAGGTACGGAAAGCGTGACGGTTTTTAAACCCACCACATACGGACTTTTGGTGCTTGCTGCACAGGGAATATCATTGACGGGCGATTACCAGGCGGCTGCTCCTTATTGGGAACAAGTATTATCTATGGATGCCAACAGCAGGCTAGCGTATCGGGGGCTAGCTAGGGCGTATTATCAAAGCGGTGACTATGTGCAGGCCCGGGATTATGCACGGCTGGCAGCGGACTACACCACATACGGCCAAGCATATGAGGTTTTGGCCAAACAGTTCATAGAAAATAATTTCTGGTGGCTTTTTCTCCTATTGCTGGCAGCAGTTGGCGGTATTGCGGTTTTTATGGTTTATACCAATCGGCATGCCGTTCATCTAATCCGAAATGAAAAATGCCGGACAGTATCGTCGGTTATGATTCATCCTTTCGACTCCTTTAATGCAGTTAGGTATAAAAACCAGGGTTCTGTTTTGATTGCAGCAATACTAATGGTAGTCTATTTTGCTTTGGCTGTGCTCTGCCAGACACACGGAGGTTTCCTGTTTAGCAATTTTGATAAAACCACCTTTAATATGGTTTTTGTATTTCTGCAAACAGTAGGGTTGGTGGCTCTCTGGTGTGTAGCTAACTGGCTGGTGACAACCCCCATGCAGGGGAAAGGGCGCCTCAAGGATATCTTTATCTCCACGGCATATGCGTTGTTACCGATGCTTGTGGAAAGACTGCTGTTTTTAATCTTATCTCAGGTACTACCCCTGTCGATGGCGCCGTTCTTGACAACGCTCCACACAGTAGCACTTATTTATAGTCTGTTTCTATTGTGCGTGGGTGCCATGACGATCCATGAATATGGTTTCGGCAAATTTCTGTTGACGTCGCTCATCACGCTTCTTGGAATTATTTTAATTGTATTTATTGTTTTTATGCTTGGCATTTTGCTGCAGCAATTCTGGGATTTTCTAGTATCCGTTTATGTGGAATTAGCCTACCGTTAGTCCGTTTTAGGGGGGAAACAACAGTGAAAAAACGGCATTCTTTTATCGCTTTTGTAGCCGCGACTGTACATATACTTTTACTTGCCAGTTGTGAGGCGCCGGCGGAACAGCCCTTTAATACGGCTGCCGAGGTTCCTACAATGCAGACTGGGACTTTCGTACAGGTCGGCGATCTTGAACTGTCTTGGAATAATGAGGCAAAATGTGTCCTGCTATATGATAAATTATCCGATAAATTTTGGGGAACCACGCCTTATGAATATCTCATGGATGACGGGGCCAATAGGATGGTCAATTCCCCTTTATATCTGCAATACTATAATCCTGGAGACGGAACTACCAACATCTCTTATGCATACGACGGCGCAATAAGTGAGGGACGAGTGTCCTGTGAATCTATTGAAAACGGTTTAAAGATTACCTATTATTTCGACGCGATAGAGATTGCCATTCCGGTATCATATACGCTCTCCGATGATTGTTTACGGGTTACGGTGGACCCACAGACGATTGAAGAGCATTCCTATAAAGTGGTAGCTATTTCCGTTGCTCCCTTTTTCTGCTCAACTCCAAATGGTAATGAAGACTCGTATTTGATGCTGCCTGTTGAGAGTGGAGCTCTCATGTATGCAGAGCAGCGTAAAGAAGGATATTCCTCTTTTTCCGGAGCGGTTTATGGTGCGGATGCCGCGCAACTTCGTACGGAGTACTGGAAAGAGACGCCAACGGTAAGACTTCCGGTTTTTGGCGTGAAGGATGGGGCAAATGGTCTATGTGCAATTATCGAGGAGGGGGCTCATGCCGCCTATATTGAGGCAGAGGCCGGGCGGAGGCAGACGCAGTATACACATGCTTGGGCCACCTTCTGGACAAGGGGATATGATGTTGTTGAAATGGTGATCAATGCCACCCGTAGCGATGTAACGCGCTATTCGGAAGATCTAACGGTCAATTGTCGGTATACTGTGGCATATTATCCACTTCGCGGTGGGGAGGCTGATTACGCCGGTATGGCAAGGCTTTACCGGCGGTATCTAAACAACTTATACGACGTTGAGGCAAAAACCTCTGATGCCTTCTATTTACTTAATATACTTGGAGGAGCTGAAACGCGGCAGTTTTTTCTGGGAATTCCATATGAATCCCTTACCGCGGCCACCAGCTTTGCGCAGGCAGGTGAAATACTAAACGACCTGCATGATAAAACCGGCTCGTCCCCTATTGTACTTCTGAAGGGATTTGGATCCAGTGGACTGGACATAGGAAAGCTTGCCGGTGGATTTTCCTTCAGTGGAGAGTTAGGGGGAATAAAAGGATATGAAAATTTGAAGACCCAGTGCGAGACGTTGGGAATCCCACTTTTTGTTGACTTTGATTTGTTGTACTTTAACCAAGGGGGAAACGGGTTTGGAACTCTTTTCGACACCGCCAAGTCTGCCATGGGACAACGAGCCACCTTTTACAAATTAACAAAAGCCCTTCATAAAGAAGATACAGAGGTTCCCCCTTATTTTCTTCTCAGTCGCAAGAAATTAACGCAGGCTGCTGAATGTTTGGAAGACTTTCTTACGAAGGAGGGCATTTCAGGTGTAGGATTGTCGACACTGGGTAGTACAGCATATTCTGATTATTCAGATCCTTCTTACTATGTCAAAGGTAACACGGCGACGGATGGACAAAGTATTTTTTCCAAACTTTCCAATGGCCGCGAGTTATTAACCAGTCAGGCTAATGATTATGCTGCGGTTTCAGCGGATTATCTAGCTTTTACTCCAGTTCCTAACGGTTCCTATACCGTCCTAGACGAGTCGGTCCCCTTTTATGAGATGGTGTTTTCCGGGCTGCGTCCTTTGTACGGCCCATCCATCAATACAGCATCTAATCCGCAAAAAAGCCTACTTCAGTCGGTTGCTTATGGAGTAGGGCCGTGTTTTTCCCTTTTGTATGAATACGACCTGGATTTGGCCGAGTCCGGGGCGGAAGGGCTGTATGCTTCCGTTTATGCTGAAAACCGAGATCTCATCGTGGATACTGTTGTTTGGTGCCAGGACTATTACAACGCTATTAAGGGTGCGACCTTGACAGAATGGAGAATGGATACTTCGGGTTATTCAGAAACTCGGTTCGACAATGGCGTGATCGTTTATACAAATCCTACAGACATGGTTATGGAAACACCTGATGGCCCACTGGAGCCTATGCAATTTATGTTTACGACGGGTGGTGATCAACAGTGAAGGCTCGAAAGCGATCCCATAGCATTGAATTTCTAAAACAGAGGTACGGTTACATGTTTGTGGCGCCTTGGATCTTTGGGCTGTTGGTTTTCTTCTTTATACCGTTGATAAGTTCCTTGTACTACTCGTTCTGTAATATTTCCATTACGGGTGAGGGTGTAAAAGCAACCTTTGCAGGGCTGGAGCATTATCGCAACCTGTTTGAGGAAGATGCCCAGTATCTAAACCATTTGCGCGATAGTCTGATCAGCATTCTATATTCCCTCCCCATCATACTGTCGTTGAGCCTGATCCTCGCCATTGCCCTTAACCAAAAGTTCGTAGGCCGGGTAGTAGCCAGAGCTATCTTTTTTCTGCCAGTCATCATTGCATCGGGAGTAGTGATGAGTCTGCTGAAATCTGAGTATGTTCGGGTACCATTATTTTTTGATTCGACCAGTAGTGCTGCTTTATCCTATAGCAGCATGATCGATTTTGAGGAGATTTTAGGGCGACTGAATTTGTCGGCCGAGCTGGTTGGATTCTTTTCAACGACGCTCAATAATGTGTTCGGATTGATCTGGTCCTGTGGGGTGCAAACAGTCCTGTTTATTTCCGGGTTGCAGACCATTCCGGCACCGTTATATGAGGTGTCCAAGGTAGAAGGCGCCAGTAAGTGGGAGGAGTTTTGGTATATCACTTTTCCTATGCTGCGGCATGTGGTGGTACTGGTAATCATTTATACCATGATTGATCTTTTCACATCGGTGGATAATGCAGTGATGAGCCAAGCGTATACCCTAATGAATACTTCGCAGGTGTATGATCGGAGTTCCGCCATGATGTGGTTGTATTTTGTTTTGGCTGGACTGTTTATGGGAGGAGTCATGCTGTTGTATAACCGCTTCTGCCTGAAGCGTTGGGACTAGGGGGGGAGATCGGATGAACATATCGGCAGCACAAAAAACGCTTCTTCGTAAGCGGACGGCTCACGGTTTTACGGTTATCGTAAGGTGGATTTTTCTTCTGGCACTCAGTTTCATCCTTCTGTATCCGCTGCTTTATATGATTAGCGGCTCAGTCAAGGCCATTTCGGACTTCAGCGACCCTACGGTAACATGGATTCCCAAGAACTACTCTTTGGACAGCTTTGCAAGGGCAGCGGAAGCCTTGAATTTGTGGCCATCATTAAAAAACACGTTGGTTTTGGAAATTGTCAGCGCTCTTATTGAAATCGTGACCTGTTCCATAGCTGCCTATGGTATGGCTCGATTTGAGTTCCGAGGGAAAAAGCTTCTAATGTTTTCCATGATTCTCACCATTCTGGTACCAGAGCAGTTGACTGCGATACCAACCCTTCTTAATTTTAGACAATTGGATTTTCTGGGCATTCTAAGGCTGATTGGTATGGCTCTTGGTACAGAGTTGCGGCCTAACATATTGGACACCCCGCTGACTTTCTATTTGCCTTCTTTGTTTGCCGTAGGTCTGCGAGGCGGTTTACTTATCTTCATATATATGCAATTTTTTAAAGGATTGCCTAAAGAATTGGAAGAGGCAGCTTGGATCGATGGTGCGGGTCCTATTCGTACCTTTATAAAAATCATTGTTCCGTCATCTGGTGTGGTTCTAGTTACTGTGTTTTTATTTTCCTTTATATGGCATTGGAATGATTATTATTTAGCGCTGATATATACGTTAGAAAACCGTCCTTTGGCGGTACAGCTATATAATATTTTTTCCGAATTATCAATCTTGGGTTTTGGACAGTGGACCTACCAAGCGGTTTCTGCCGTATTAGCGGCCTGCCTGATATTTATAGCTGTGCCGCTTCTGATATATATTATCCTGCAAAGAAAGTTTATCCAAAGTATCGATCGGGTTGGGATTGTAGGTTAATTTTCACACCTGGACATGAGGTCATTTTAAGGAGGAAAGATCATGAAAGAAAAATTATCGCGGGTAACAGGTATGTTTGCAGCATTAATCCTGACGCTGGTATTGTTTACAGGTTGTAATGGTACCCCTGTAGTGCCGGAATCTTCTGACGTAAGTTCCACGGGCACGGGAACCTCTGACGTAAGTTCCACGGGCACGGGAACCTCTGACGTATCAAACTCATCAGGTACGAACTCCTCTGAAAGTAATGGGAAGACCGATGTCACTTCACCGGTAGAGCCAATGACCGCTTTGACGAGAGACCAGGTTATGCAAAATATGCCATCCAACCTGAAAGGAACTACGATCACCTATTTTACCTGGTATGATGCACGCACGGCCATGGAGGGCAGTGCAATTGAGAACTTCGAAAAGCTCACCGGCTGTACCGTTAAAAACAATGTTGGCTCCCATGAGAACTTTGCGAGTGAATTAACAGCTTTGGTGGCCTCCGGCCGGGCCCCCGATTTGGTTCGCTGCAAGGAGAACGGTATCAATAACGTGAAGGCCCTGCAGCCGTTGGATGATCTAAACTTCAGTTTTAACGACACGGCATGGGATCATCAAACGATGGCAGATTATACGTTTAACGGCAAGGCATATGCCACCAATCTGTTGGATACGGCATTTTATGATTCTACTGTCTGTTTTTATAACTATAACCTGTTAGTTCAACAGTGTGGACTAGAGGATCCCTACTCACTCTGGAAGAATGGAAAATGGACCTGGGATGCTTTTTGGGATATGTGTGAAGAATTTGTTAAGGAATGCGATGGAGCCTATGGCGTATGCTTTGAGCCGTTGAATCTCCTACCTCTGTGTAGTGGTATGTCCATGATCGCCTATGATGGGACAAAATATGTGAGCAATATGAATAACGAACTGCTGGTATCTACTTGGTATACCACCCTGGATAGGATAAACAAAGGGCTACTGACCAAGGACACGTGGCAGATGAATGCTTTTGTCCAAGGCGATTCGCTTTTCTTCTGTTCTAGCATAACGGGGGGCTTTTCCACATCTGAATATTTTGCCAAATTGAAGGCGAAATCCTATCTGAGGGCGGTTCCGCTGCCATCAGGCGCCGCCGGCGGAAAGGATTATCAAATGCTGGGTGAGTATTCCGCTTGGGGCATTCCCAAGGGAGCCTCCAATCCCGAAGCCGTCCCCTATCTGTTGCGCTATATGTTGGATATGGGAAGCTATGATACGTCGAAAATGTTCTCTAACGATACGGCTGTCAACAGTCAGTTTCTTGAGGTGCTTAAGGCTGCGCGCAGTAATCCTAATAGGATTACCAATACCACGAAAAACATGCTGACTTTAGAGGACAATGGGGTTCGGGAGATGGATATTCGTTATCAGCTGTATACTCACGAAGCCAATCAGATCACCACGATTCTGCAGACCTATGCGCCGAATGTGCAGGATGCTGTGGATAAGGGCAATAAACAGATTTTGCTGATGGAGTGATAAATATATGAAGAATGTAGGATTCGATATTCCGGTAGTCGCCGCGCATAGAAAGCAAGAAATACTTGGGACGCCAGATTCGCTTGTTGGCTCGGGGAAACGGTACTATGTCTCTGAAACCGGCAACGACACAAATGATGGATTATCCCCCGAATCCGCATGGGCGACTTTGGAACATGTTAATCGGGCTAATCACTTGAGAACAGGAGATGTGGTGCTATTTCGACGCGGGGATTTGTTCCGAGGCATTTTGCAAACAAAAAGTGGCGTTGGGTACGGAGCCTATGGCTCCGGCCCGAAGCCACGCATTTGCGGATCGCTATGGAATGCTGCTGAACTGCATTGGGAAACCACGGATATTCTTCACGTCTATCGTTGTGAGGGTATCTATGACCGGGATGCAGGACTCCTGATAGGGGACGATGGTAAGCTGGTTGGCATCAAAAAACTCGGAGGTATAGAAGAACTTCAAAACGACGGTGATTTCTTCCATGCGCCCGACCGGCATGTCTATATGCGGTGGAGCCAAGGAAATCCGGCTGAGTGCTTTAAAGAAATCGAGATTGGTATTAATTTGCATACAGTCCAGCTGCTCAATGGTCAGGAGAATATTACCATAGAAAATCTGAATGTCTGCTACACCGGCGCTCATGGGATTGCAGGAGGTTATTGCAAAAATATTGTCATTCGTTTTTGCGAATTCCACTGGATTGGCGGTTCCATTCAATCCGGGACCGTACGCTATGGCAATGCAGTTGAGTTTTGGGCTTCCTCAGACACAGTGCTGGTTGAGCATTGTTATGTTTCTCAAGTATATGACGCGGGGATCACTCATCAGGCCGGCGGAGAAAAGCAGGTTCAAATGCGCCATATTACCTATCGTTACAACCTAGTGGAGTATTGCACGTTTAGTTTTGAATGCTACGTCCGCAGACGGAATAAGGATGGGAAAATCTTAATCGATCCAGAATGTTATATGGAGGATATCCTTATCGAAAACAACCTGACCTTATATGCAGGCTTTGGGCTTGGAGAACAGCGTCCAGACAAAAATACGCCGGCACACATAAAGACATGGGAAAGCGAGAATTTCGCAAAGAACTATATCATTCGAGATAATATTTTTTATCAAAGCCGGGTGAATTTATTCCAAATTGGCGCAATTGAGCCACAGTATTATCCGGAGTTGCGCCACAACACATATATACAGGTAAAAGGTCGGCCATTTGGTGTATGGAATCAGGAGTCTGTTTGTCAGTGCGAGGACACAGCGCATGAAATGCGTGATAGAGGAATCGACGTTGATCCGATCGTGATTTGGGAGGAGGAAGCCATGTGAGCAAGAAGGATAGAATCATTCGTGTACTCTCTATTGTTCTGTTGATGACAATGTTGTTGTTCAGCTTTGGCTGTGCAGGACAGGAATCTCCGCTCGAGATCAATTCATCGGCTATTTCTTCGGATGTGTCTGATGTGTCTGAGAACCCGAGCGTATCTTCCACAGAAACAGAGGGAACAAGCACGGAAACGCCAAGTTCTAACTCGCTCTCATCCACCACTGCTCCAACGAGTACCACTCCCACGACTGGCTCTTCCACGCCGCCAAGTGTGAATCCGGATGCGGAGACACCGGTTTCAATGGAACAGACCTTAAAACTATACGGCAACATGAGCAGCAAGAGTGATAGTGCGGCAGCTTCGCTGCGCAACACGATAATTGGTAAAGAAAACTTGACTAAAACTGGCAGAAAAACCTTCTATATCTCGGCTCACAACGGCAACGACTCCAATGATGGATTATCGCCCTCCCAAGCGTGGAAGACCTTGGATACTCTGTCCGCATACGACTATCTGATCGGTTCGGGGGATGTAGTCCTTCTCGAACGGGGCGGTGTGTATCGGGGAACGCTTAAAGCAGTCTCCGGCGTCACCTATGGGGCTTATGGTTCCGGGCCGAAGCCCTGCGTATATGGCTCACGTGAGAATGCCGCAAACGGCAGTTGGAAAGAATCCGGTACGGCAAACGTTTATTCTTATGACGTCTACACTAACGACATTGGAATCGTTGTTTTCAATCACGGGGAAGCGGTGGGGTTTAAAAAGTTGCAAGGTGTTAGTGAACTGAAGAAGAACTTTGATTTTTTTCACGATCGAGCAAATCATACCCTGTATCTGTATCTGGACAAAGGAAACCCTGCTGACCTCTACACCGACATCGAAATGGGATTTAATCAAGACCTTGTGACCATCCGAAAAGATGTCCATGATGTGACGATTGAGAATATCAGTTTTAAGTATACCGGAGCACACGGGATCTCCACTGGCATCGGAGTATACAACATATGTGTGCAGTATTGTGAATTTGGCTGGATCGGCGGTTCTATCCTGGCCGGTACAACCGACACAAGGTATGGGAATGCCATTCAGTTTTGGGGTGCCTGCTCTGATAGTATCATTGATCATAACTGGATCTATCAAGTGTATGACACCGCACTAACCCATCAGTATAGGAACACAGACCAGAATGTGGTCGCCAAGGGAATGACGTACAGTAATAACCTAATCGAATACTGTACTTTCTCGTTTGAGTATTTCTGGAAATGTGTTGATTCTTCCGGCAATGTGATTACGCCGCCCACTTTCTATATGGAAGATATATCGGTAACAAATAATATTATGCGTTTCTCGGGATATGGTTGGGGGAACCAGCGACCGGATATAAATGCTGCGGCTCATATCAAATCCTGGGATTCCTCACCGGATCCGGCGAAAAGCTTTACCATCAGCGGAAACACCTTTGATACGGCCTGGTTTGGCCTGATTAAGATCTCCGCCGGAGACTCTTCCAGTCTACCGGTCTTGAGCGGAAACACATATATTCAACAGTCGGGGAAAAAGCTAGGGTATTATGGCGTGAACGGCAGTACAACTGAGTTGGTTTTCGCCGAAAATATTGTTAACTCCATTTGCGCGTTTGATCCGAACGCGACAGTGATAACAACGGCATAGGTCAACACATTCTAATTTTGAATCTATCCAGTCAGCTTGGACATGCTGCTGGATATGATTAAAATCTATGAAGGAGAGAATAAGATGCAAAGAGTAAGCAAGCAGCCCCTGGCCATTCTATTAGTCTTGGCGATTCTTGTGACCTGCCTGACATCCCTGTTCCCTGTTCAGGCGGAAGGGGAGACCGAAGCTGAAAAGGCTGCAGCCGCAGCACAAGCAACCGTTAATGCAATGACGGTGTCGAATGAGACAACGGCTGATGATATTCTGACTGCGGTCAATGAGGCGATTGGTGAGGCCACTGCAGCATGGTCTAGCGAATTTTTTATGCTGCGCGCGGTGAATGGTGCTATTGTTCAAGTGGATGGTGTTGAAAAAGGCCGTACAGAGGTCAGAGATGGTTTTATTACAGGTATGATTACTGTGACCAGCGGAGAGGATAAGGCAGATGTTGTGATCGGTCGCACTATTTTGGCGGCATATGAAACCTTTTCCTATCTAGCAACAGACGTTGCGGATCCGGATAGCTACTGTGCTGATGGCACCACATTTGCTCCTTCTAACTTTAGCGCCAAGGTGGTCATTGTTCCGGATGACGTAACAACGATCGCTAATTCGACCTTTAAAAATCTGTCCTCCTTGGAAGTCCTTATTATACCGGACTCTGTTACCAAATTCGAATGGACGCAATGTGAAGGATGTTCCAACCTAAAAGTCGCTATTCTCGGCGATGGCATTACAAAACTTGAAGGAAATAATTTTTTGAATTGTACGTCTTTGAAGTATGTCAAATTACCAAAAGGATTGATAAAAGTCGGTGAAAAAACTTTAAACGGATGTACAGCTTTGGAGGACTTGATTCTGCCCTCTACCGTTGCTGGATTCGGGGGATCGGCGTTCCGAGCCACCGGCTTACATGAACTGGTTCTGCCTACCGAAGTAACCAGTTCCGTGTCTTCGTCCGTTTGGACATTTGCTGAAATGCCAAATTTGAACAAGATTATAGTGCTAGGTATTGACAAATTCGCATTTACATGGTTTAGCCAGGCATCGAACGCCCAAATTGTAACGTGGGGCGGAACACAGATGGCCAAGAGTGCCAAGGATAGGTTTGTCGATCTGGCCTCTGTAACTTTTTCGAGCGATATAACCACCCTGCAATCAAATGCATCTGAAAACGCTGTCACTCTGACTTCTATTCCTGCGACAGACAGCGAGTTCACGGTTCCCTATATATCCGGTTTGGCGGATAAGTTGTCGATAGATACAGTGAACAAGTCATTTACGCTCCCGACTGCTGGCTTTATTGGTAGAATAAACATCGCCGGAGTAGACGATGAGCTTGAAGCTGTGGCCGACGCTGTACGTGCCGCTCTGGACACTTTGACGGTTACCAATGATACTACCGCTGAAGCTATCGAAGCTGCGGCAGAGTCCGCTATTGACAATCCGATTTTTTCCCTGTCCTGGAAACGGGATTTTTTCAAACTGCGTGCAGTGAATGGAGCAATTGTTGAGATAGACGGGGAGGAAAAAGGCCGCACGGATGTACGGGATGGATACATTGTCGGAACCCTCACAATTTCCGACAATGCTAAAGCCGTGGATATCGCATTCGAATTGCCGATTAAAGCGGGGTATGAAACATTCTCCTACACAGCCGACGATGTGGCGGATCCGCTTGACTATACCTTCAACGGCAATACTTATCAGCCGGATGGTTTTACGGCCAAGGTAGTCATCGTTCCAGACGATGTGACAACTGTCGCCAATGTGACCTTTAAGGGCTTGAATACCTTGGAAGTGCTGATCGTACCGGATTCTGTCACTAAGTTTGATTGGACCCAGTGTGAGGATTGCCCCAATCTTAAGGTGGTTATCTTCGGCGATGGCATTACCACGATGGGTGGCCAGAACTTCCAGAGGTGTACATCCCTGCAATATGTGAGGCTCCCAAAAAATTTGGCTCAGATTGGTGAAAACAGTTTCCGGGATTGTACTTCTCTAGAAGATATTATCATTCCAGCATCCGTTACAGCAATCAAGGGTTCAGCTTTTCGGGGTTCCTCCCTGCACGACATTATCCTGCCGACGAATGTGGAGACGCTTTCCTCGGTTTGGGTATTTGGAGAGTTAAAAAATCTGGAAAACATGGTAATATTGGGAGTCGATAAATTTGAATTTTCAAAATTAGAAATGGTTACGACAGCTAAAATCGTGACCTGGGGTGATACGGTGTTAGCTGAGGCTGCCGGAGATCGGTTTATCGATCTGGCTTCGGTTTCCTTTAAAGGTGATGGAACAGCGGCTTCCTCCGTATCAGACGGCAAAGTGGTTTTAAGTATTGATACAGAAGAGGACAGTATACTCCAGTTAACGTATAACGTAGAAAATGTGACGGAAAACAGAATGATTATTCAAGACAAGACCTTTGAAGTCCCTGTTGCTAACTATATGTGGATTGTGAGCATTACTGCAGATGAGGCTATCCAGTCTCTGGAATCGTTGGCGAAAGAGGCGGTAGAAAACCTGGAGATTACGGCCTCTACCACAGCGGCGGATATTGAAAAAGCAGTTGCTGACGCAATGAGTTATGAAGATGCGATAATCACGTGGGATACCGCGTACACGGTAGTTGCCCCCACTGAGACGACGGACGGCTCGGCGACGGGTGTTCTTAGGGTGACAGCTTATGGAAAGAGCTTTACTGTTGAAATAAGCCGGATACTTAAGAGCAGTTCTAGTGAAGAAAATTCCGGATCTTCAGAGACCCCTAATGTTCCAGACACGGGGGAATCTTTACCGGTGATATCTGTTATTGTGGCGTTGCTGTCGGTTATTGTGGCATTCGGTTTGCGTCGGCGCCATATGATCGGCTGACGGCAGTGATGCCAATTTAAAAGTAGAAAACAGCGGCGTTGCCGGTTTGCCGCAGCGCCGCTGTTTCTATGTATTATGTATAAGGAAGTCGTAGTGTGAAAGTTAGTACCGGTCCAGCACAGATCAAAAAAGGGCACAGACAAGTTGCCCTGCAAAACGAAAAATTTTTGCAAGGCTGATATTGTGATACAGTCTAGGCTACAGATAGGCCCTGCTTTTCAAGGAATCGAACAGCCTGCTTAATCGCTTTCTGTAACTGCTGTTCCTTCAAGTGCTCAGGCATATCGACTTTGTAGAGGTCTACAGGATTCCAAATCTCGCCGGTGCAGAACATCGAATAGATTGCCGTTAAGATCATTCTTGCAATAGCGATAATGGCTCTTTTCTTACCTCTGCGCTTTGCAATTCGCTCATATTTCAGCGCATAGTAAGGACTACGCTTGTCCTTCACCGCAGCGTGAGCGACCTGTACCAGAGCGGGCTTCAAATAGACGCCAGCCCTGGAAATTCGTACAGATTTCTTCTTTCCGGCGGACTGGTTGCTGCCGGGTGTTAGTCCGGCCCAAGCGCAAAGCCGCTTAGAAGAAGTAAACTGTGTCATATCCAAACCGATTTCAGAGATAATCGTGATTGCAGAATTGCGGTCGATTCCCGGAATGGTGCAGAGAAGGTTGATTTGACCTTCATACTTGGCCACCATTTCATTTACACAGGTATCTACCCTTGCAATTAGAGAGTCAATGAAATCATGATGCTCCCGAATCAGTTTGATACGCTCTTTTTGCTTCGGAGCAATGGAGAAACCTTCAATGGACTCCACTACCAAGTCCGCTTTCTTTTTGAGGGAGCGCTGTAACAGGGAAACACAATGCTCAGGGTCAAAGGATTCGCTGGATGTGAGGTAATCCGTAATGGCGGTTGCGGATTTTCCAAACATATCGGACACAACAGAATCCAATGCCACATTGCAGACGGTGAACGCATTTTGAAACCGATTTTTCTCGCTGCTTTTCATAGAAGTGAGCTTATAGTGGTAGCGGGTAAACTCACGCAGAATGCGGATATTCAAGTCTGGGATGAAGCTGCTTTTGACAAGGCCAATACGAAACAAATCCCCAATCCACTTGGAATCTTTCACATCATCCTTGTTTCCCTTTACAGCCTTTACCCATTTGGAATTGGCAATGACGACCCGGATACCACGACGTTCCAGAATGTTGAATACGGGAACCCAGTACTTTCCGGTAGATTCCATGCAAACATCTTGACAATCGTGGTTCAAAAGCCAATCCGCAAAACGGTTGAGGTCTGAATTGAAGGTGCTGAAACGCTTCTTTTGATAATGGGGCTGCAAACTGTTTACGGGAGTGGTAATGATTGTAGCAACCAGGAATGTCTTGTGGACATCAACACCGCAACAGGTAGGATATACGACTTCCACGCAAATGACCTCCTCATAAAAAATGGCGAGGAGAATGCAGTGACTGAACCACCAAGCATTTAACAGGCGTTAAAACAATTCTTAGTGTACTGGCTTAGAAGCGCTACTTATTTGTGCTTGTAAAGGCGGTTCCTGCACTGATTTATATACTGGCTTGAGCGATGAATGCAATCTGCAACTCCTCCTACCGTGCGTTGTAATGTGCATTCTCCCCAACATTATTTTACAAGAAAGGTGGCCGTTTGTCTGCACTCTTTCATCACTATTTGTGCGGACGCATAGCGGCCGAATGGGTGATTTATATGGAAAATACCAATGTGAAATGGGATGCCTGGGGAATTGAGTGTTCTTTTTTCGATGCGGATATTCTGGGTAAGGAGCAGGCTTTGTTTGCATTAGGAAACGGATATATGGGGGTTCGCAGCGCAGTCGAGGAAGAGTATCCCCAACCGCCCGGGAACACCAGCGTATTCCGATATACCATCGTGTCTGGTACATTTGATCAAAATCCAGAGCCCAATCAATCTACGGAACTTCCAAATGCAGTGGATTTTTTCGCCATGGACATCCGACTCAACGGAGAGCCATTGAATCTGAACACGGGGACGTACCGGGAATATCGGCGTCGACTGGACTTGAATACCGGACTGCTGACCCGACAGTTTATATGGACTTCGCCCGGCGGCGTAGAGGCACGTTTTGTGTTCCAGCGTTTCGTATCTTTATGTCAGCGACATCAGGCCGGCACAAAGGTTATCATAACCCCGCTAACTGATTGTACGATTCAGGTGATGACGGGGTTGAATGGAAAGAATCGATTTGCTGTTCCCCATTTCACCTTGCATACCAAGTATGCGGACGGACCTTTGCTGCAATATACAGAGGAGACCGATCAATCGCACCTCCTTTTCACAACGGTGTCAATTACCCACGTCTTTGTCGCCGGTAAAGAACTTCCGGGGCGGGTTGGTGAACACGACGAATGTATCTTCCACACTTATACAGGCGAAGTAAAATGTGGAGAAAGTTTACAGCTGGAAAAAATTATTGCCTTGTATACTTCGCGTGACCGGGAATGCGAAAACATGAGTGAGGCGCAATTGCAGGAAATGGCACGGAGAAATAGCCTTTCTTGGAACGAACGCGGTTTTGAACTATTGTATGAGGATAGCGCCGACTGTTGGAAAAAAAGGATTTGGGAAAGCAAGGACGTCACTATTAAATCAGGCGATGTGTTCGATCAAATGGCTATTCGGTTTGCTGTATATCACCTGACCATTTCAGCACCCGTGCATGACAACCGGATGAATATCGGAGCCAAAGGTCTGACCGGACGCACCTACCGTAATCACACATTTTGGGATACAGAAATCTATATGCTCCCATTTTTTGTCTTTACTGATCCTCCCGCTGCCCGATCGCTGTTGGAGTATCGCTATCTATCTTTACCGGCGGCTCGTGATAATGCGAAAAAACGTGGTTATAAAGGGGCGATGTTCCCTTGGCAAAGCGCATGGATTGATTATGGAGAGGCAAGTCATGCAAAGACCGGACTTCTGGAGCACCATATTACAGCAGATATAGCCTATGCTGTCGAATATTACTATTGTGTGACGGGCGATATCTTATTTATGGAGCAATACGGCTATGAATTGTTATTTGAAACTGCCTCTTTTTGGGCAAGCCGCGTTACTTATAATCAGGTCAAAAACCGGTACGAAATTCTAAATGTGATCGGGCCGGATGAATATACAGAAGAATGTGACAACAATGCTTTTACCAACTATATGGCACACTGGAACCTGCAGTTAGCTGTGCGGTACTGTGACTGGTTGCGTGAAACTCATTCGGATTTATTACGGCAATTAAATAAAAAACTAGACCTTAACAGGTGCTATCCTGACTGGGTTGAAAAAATGAAAAAGCTGTATCTTCCGAAGGCAAATTCTGACGGTATAGTTCCGCAGGACGATACGTTTTTATCCCTACCTTATGTGGATCTGAAGCCATATCGAAACGGAGGAAAAGATTATCGGAAGGATTTTCCGGATCTCGACACCCTCTCCCGCTTCCAAGTGTCTAAACAGGCAGATGTGATGGTGCTGTTTTTGCTTTTGGAGGATCTGTTTAGCAGTGAGGTCAAACGTAAAAACTATTATTTCTATGAGTCTCGCTGTTTTCATCATTCCTCGTTAAGTAAACCAAGCTATTGTATCCTTGCGGCCGATGTGGGGGAAATGGAACAGGCCTTCTGCATGTATGAACAGGTTGCCAGGCAGGATTTGGGCTCCGATCCGCATTTCAGTGACAATGGGATCCATATCGCGTCATTAGGTGGATTGTGGCAATGTGTGGTAATGGGTTTCCTGGGTCTCCGTCTATACGCCGAACAACTGCGTATACAGCCGCATCTGCCCCGGTCGTGGAGTGGTATTGAAGTGGAACTTTGGTGGCGTGGGCAAAAACTTAAGATCTCTGCCGAACAGAAATCTTTGAAAATCACTAGGTTGACGGGGACTCAGCCGGTTTGTTTTTTAATGAATAATAAAATGCATACAGCGGTAGAACGTGAATTCTTTATATCGATTAATAGTGAAGAGGAGGATAAGTTTGAAACAAAAGAGAGACGCACGCCCCCAAAAAGGGTATAGGAAAGCAGACCGTCAATAAGGCGGCCCAAAAAAGAGGAGGTATCCGTTACCCGGATAAAGGATGTGACAAGGGTTCGGAAAGGATGTAGCCCATTCGAGCAAGCAATTCAAAGGCTTTTTCCTGAGAGATATGCCGGGCCATGGGAGGCATGTCCACCTTCGTGTAAGCAGCAGGGGAGTATGGCTCATTTTTGCTCAGAATGTGGTAGATGGCAGTCAAGAGCCTTCTGGCAATGGCAACTATGGCTTTCTTTTTCCCTCGCCGCTTCTGAAGAGCGTTCTTCTTCCCATAGATTTCAGGATGCTTCTCACTGCGGCTGGCAGCAAGAGCGACCTGAATCAACAGTGGCTTGAGATAGGCGCCGGACTTGCCGATACGGGTAGTTTTTTTCTTGCCTGCGCTTTCTGCATTCTGGGGAGTCAGCCCCGCCCAGGAACAAAGATGTTTGGAAGTTTCAAAGACGGACATGTCAGCTCCGATTTCAGCGAGAATCCGAATAGCCGTAAAGGCATCGGAAATCCCTGGAACCGTCAGCAGTAGTTCGACTTGGGGAAGATAGGCTTGGGCAATATCAAGAATCAGAGATTCCAGTTCCGCCTTATGCATTTCCAGAGAGTCCATATGGCTGCGGATGATCTTGAGCTTTTCCGCCTGCTCATGGGTGAAAATCCCGTCAACAGCTTCTTGAATTTGAGCGATCGGCGTCTTACAGCGGCCATGAACAAAAGGTGTTACATCAAAAGGTTCTCCCGGATGCTCCAACAACTGAGTTGTGATGGCGGATGCGCTCTTACCGAACACATTACTGAACACGTCATCAAGCTTGAAGTTGGAAACGGTGAGACAATTTTGGGCGCGGTTCTTCTCTCCGGTCATGTAAGACGAGAGTTTGACCCAGTACCGACAGAGATCCCGAAGCTGCCGAGTGTCCTTCGGTGGAATGAAACTGCCGCGAACGAGGTCATGCTTGAACAGGTCGGCGATCCATTGAGCCTCTTTCTTGTCGGTGATGGTCTTAACGAATTTCGGATGGCTAACCACCACGTGGCAGGAATCCTCCAGAATGTTGTGGATGGGGAACCAGTACTTTCCGGTGGATTCCATGCAGACATCCTTGCACTGGTTGGACAACAGCCAATCCCGCAATTCGCGCAGATTGCCGGTATAGGTGGAAAACCGACGAGACTGATACTCTGTGACCCCCTGTGGGTTTGTGGATGCTATGCAGGCTATGAGGAAGTCCCGGTGAACATCCACCCCGCTGCAAATGGGATATACGATTTTAAGTCTTCCCATAACAACTCCCCTCGCAAAAATTATTGTTGAGAGCAGCCAGGGACTGAGCATCCAGCTAAAAACGAGTTGCGTCTTTACAAAGATAAGTTTACAGGCTCTATGTCCTACCTATTGGTGCTTGAAAGGATGCCCGGTGACTTATATATGAGCGCGGTTACAGCATGCCGCACCGCACCTACCTCCTCGTACTTTGTAGTATAGCTGCTCTCCTTCTAAGTTTATCAAACAACACTCTACTGTGGAAGTGCCAACCCTGTTTCATCTCTCGTTGGTGCCTTCCCAAGAAAGGTATGGTCATATATGATCAAGCCAGAAGCGGTTTTGTTCGATCTGGATGGGGTGCTATGTGACACCTCCGAATATCATTTTTTGGCATGGAAACGACTGGCTGACGAGTTGGGACTTCGCTTTATTCGAATGGACAATGAGCGACTTAAGGGCGTATCGCGGCTCCGTTCATTTGAGATCATTCTGGAGATCAACGGTCGACAGGCGGCGTATTCAGAAAATGAAAAGAATCGCCTTGCCAACAGAAAAAACGCCTACTATAAGGACTTGATTGAGCAGATGGCTCCAGCGAATATTCTCCCTGGTGTACAGCAATTTTTGTATGCGTGCCGTCATGCACGGCTGAATTTGGCGGTGGCATCGGCGTCAAAGAACGCGCAACGTGTGTTGGAACGGATCGGGTTATCTGACGCGTTTGACTATGTGGCGGACGCGGCACAAATAAAGTGCGCTAAACCGGATCCCGAAGTTTTTCTGGATTGCGCCCATGCGTTGCATGTGCGACCTGAACGATGTATCGGCATTGAGGATGCTCAGGCAGGGATCCAGGCGATCCATGCAGCCGGCATGTTTTCGGTGGGGATTGGTGTGCAGGTAACCAGTCTTGCTCCGGATCTGTCGTTGCCGTCCACACGGGAACTAAAGCTTGCAACAGTACTGGACACATTTTCGGTCAAAAAAGGAGAAGTGACATGTTAACAGCAGATATTTTCAGTAGCGGAAAGGGTATGGAGCGAACGGCAACTTTTGTCGGAAACGTGGCGTTTGAAGAAAACGACCAGGTGGAGTGGAATGTAATATCCATTGAGCCTGCGGTGGAAAGGCAGGAGATTTTGGGCTTTGGCGGAGCGATGACCGAATCAGCAGCGTATGTGTACAGTCTCTTGGACGAGGAGGCTAAGCGTACGTTTATTCAGGCATATTTCGATCCAAATGAAGGACTCGGATACAATTTTTGTCGGTTGCATATCCACTCCTGTGATTTCAGCCTAGAACCATATACCTATGTGGAAGAAAACGATGTGCAGATGCGTATATTTTCTGTGGAACGAGATGAACGGTATATCCTGCCGCTAGTTAGGGCTGCTGTAACGACAGTCGGCGAACGGCTCACTCTTTTTTCTTCTCCATGGAGTCCGCCAGCTTGGATGAAGGATACCGGTCGCATTGAACGAGGTGGAAGGTTGCTTCCGGAATACTATGCCGCTTGGGCAGCATATGTGGGGAATTATTTACTAGCCTATCGCAAAAAAGGCATTCGAATCTCCGCTGTGACGGTTCAGAATGAACCTCATGCCGTTCAGACTTGGGAAAGTTGTCAATATACGGCTGAAGAAGAGGCCGAAATGGCCGTGCGTTATCTTAAGCCGGCATTCAGAGCCCGAGGCTTGGATGATGTGCAAATTATTGTCTGGGATCATAATAAGGAACGGGTGTTTTCCCGTGCCGTACAAATTTTCTCAAATAGCAAGGCGCGAGAAACAATCTGGGGTATTGGCTTTCATTGGTATTCTGGAACCCATTTTCCACAGCTTTCCATGACGGCGGAGATGTTTCCGGAAAAGAAACTAATTGCTACTGAGTTTTGCCTTAAAAAGGAGCCTGAGCAAAATGTTACGTCCGCGATGGGGTTTCGCTATGCCCAAGAAATATCTGGCGATCTGAATCATGGGGCGTGTGCCTGCGTGGACTGGAACATTCTACTCGATGAGAAAGGGGGGCCCTACCATTGGAGGGAACGTGGTGGTTGCGCAGCTCCAGTCATATACAACACCCAGGCAAAAACAATATGTTATACACCGATATTCCATACCATCGGGCATTATAGCCGCTTCTTTAATCGGGGCGATCATATAATCGGTTCAAGCAGTTTTAGCGAGAATGTTTACTGTGTGGCATCAAAAGATGCGAAGGGTTCCATAAAACTGGTTCTCGCGAATACGTCCGTTCAGGATCTGGAACTGCATATCCGAATTGCTGCAAAGACTGCGACAGTGCCGATCCAGGGAGAAAGCATGCTAACACTGGTGATCCGGGACACGTAAGATGGCCAGTAGCCTGTAGCGATTGAAGGGAGAACTGATTTATGAATATCTTCTGAGTAAACAGCATCATGCTTTTCGCTGCACGGTAGACTGGGACCTCGGGACGGAGTTTTCCAAAGAAAAGTTGACACCGAGGGAACGTATGACCTGACGTTTTGAACGGCTGTTTTCTGCTGAAACACCGGTGTTGCTGCCGGATGAGCAAATATGTTTTATCCGAACTATTTGCAACATACCGGATGTCTTTACAAAGAAGGAATGGGAGAAAATCCGCTCCTAGCACTATGTGCATGAGTCAGGCTACATGTCCAATCTTTCAACAGATTATGAAGGTGTGATTCGAGAGGGACTGCTGGCCCGGCGTGAGTCAGTAGATGCTTATGGGCAACGGATGATTGATGCGTTGCTTGGCTTGACGGATCGTTATCGTGCTGAGGCATTGCGGCAGGGAAAAACAGATTTGGCCGCCATTTTGGAACGTGTACCGAGTTATGGCGCTGTCCATTTTAGGGAGGCCCTTCAAAGTTTTTGAATTCTCCACTTCGGTTTATGGCTGGAGGGGGATTATCACAATACTATCGGCCGCTTTGACAAAATAATGTATCCTTATCTGAAGGCGGATATGGAACAGGGATTATATTCAGAAGAATCGGCTTTGGAACTGGTGAAGGATTTTTTCCTGTCTTTTAATAAAGACAGCGATCTCTATCCCGGTGTTCAACAGGGGGATAATGGGCAGAGCATGATGCTAGGCGGCATAGACGCCGATGGCGGTGAGGTTTTCAATACTTTGTCCAGACTTTGCCTGCAGGCCAGCCGGGAATTGTTGGTAATAGACCCTAAAATCAATCTGAGAGTCGGGAAGAATACACCAATGGAGGTTTATGAACAGGGGAGTGAGTTGACCAAGGCAGGGCTCGGCTTTCCCCAATATTCTAATGATGACGTGGTTATTCCGGGACTGGAGAAGCTAGGGTATGCACTCGACGATGCGGCTGACTAATGAGATTGGCGCTTCGCCGGATGGGCGTCGTAAAGGAGAGCCCTTCGGAACCAATTTCTCCGTCAGCCTATTTGCCAGAATTCCGGGTCTATTATTCGTAATGGAGTCTTTTCCCAAATGTCATTTTGAAAACGCTATGAACGGTGGTCCCTTGACACTGGAATTTAGCAGTCGGATGTTTGATAGTCCCGATGCGGTGAAAAAGCTGGCGCGGCTGGTTAAAACTTATATGGATCTGGGAGGGCACCAACTGCAGCTAAATGCCGTTAACGCGGAACAGATGAAGGATGCCCAGCTGCATCCGGAAAACCACCAGCAGTTAATCGTACGTATTTGGGGCTGGAGCGCCTATTTTGTGGAGTTGGATCGAGAGTATCAAGATCATGTCATAGCACGCCAGGAATATACAGTATGACTGGAACAGTATTTGATATCAAGGAGTTTACGGTCCATGACGGGCCAGGAACAAGGGTAACGGTGTTCCTGAAGGGCTGCCCTTTACGTTGCCAGTGGTGTCATAATCCGGAAGGCCTGTCTCCAAAGCCCCAGCTGATGATTAAAAAAGCGCAGTGTATTAATTGTGGCCGCTGCCTAAAGACGTGTGGGCATCCAGAGTGCCTGCCGTATGATCGATGTCTGCATGCGTGTCCTAAAGGTCTGATATCTGTCAGCGGAGAAGAGCGGGAGGCCTCCCGCTTGGCTTCTCACCTTAGACGGTTCCGCCCTTTTTTTGCCGACAGCGGCATGATTACTTTTTCCGGTGGGGAACCATTACTGCAGTCGGATTTTATTATCGAGGTTTGCGGTGAATTGCCGGATGTACATAAAGCGCTGCAGACAAGTGGATATGCGGACGAATTCGTTTTCTTACGTGTCTTGGCGGTGGTGGATTATGTGCTATTCGACCTAAAACTGTCGGATAGGGAGGCTCATCGGTTTTATACCGGAGTTGACAATAAGCCCATTATCCGCAATTTCAAATTATTAAAGCAGTCGGGTAAGCCGTTTGTTATCCGCATACCTGTCATTCCAGGCATCACAGATACTCGAGAAAACCTACTGGCGCTTTCGGAAATAGTCGGGGACAGCCCGGTACAGCTTATGCATTACAATAAACTGGCGGGCGCTAAATATGCCATGATTGACAAGCACTTTACGCTGCCGGAATTGACTGAGACTGCAGTCGATATTTCCATGTTTTATAACGCTGCGTTTGTATAAGAAATGCGCATATTATTTATACAATGCGCTGTCTGGATGATGTCATTAGTATATTATTGTCCATGAAATGTAGGCAATATATGATATGTCGTTTTAGAGGCTTTTGTTAGATAATATCATCGGGAGGAGAGGTTGATCGATGAAATATCAAATAAGAATTGGTCTGGCACCGATTCGGCGTGATGTAACACCGCGACCCGGAATCTTTAACTGGGAAAAGGCGGAAATACGCGGGCGCCGAATGGTGAAATACATCGAGGAGCAATTTACTGATGACCGTGTGAGTTTTGTGGACACGAAAGGCATCACACCGGTGGACGTGTTAATTACGGAAGATGACGCGCGGGCAGCAGCAGAACGGTTCCGGGTCGAGGGAGTGGATGGGGTCGTTCTACTCAACAGCAACTTTGGCAACGAGGAAGCGGGAGCTCTACTGGCGCGAGAACTGGGTAAGCCAGTACTTATCTTTGCACCGCTGGATGACGAATTTGAAGAGGATGGAACACGTTATACCGATAGCCAATGTGGGTTATTTGGTCTGTCACGTCAGCTGCAGAGATGCGGGATTCCGTTTTCGTACATAGAAAGCTGCCGAATTGAGGACAGGATATTTGCCCGTGGCCTTCAAAAATTCATGTCAGTGTGTTGTATGATTAAAAACTTTCAAAACCTGCGTGTGGCGCAGGTGGGGCTTCGTCCCAAGCCGTTCTGTTCGGTTATCTTTAATGAGGGTGAACTGCTACAAAAATTTGGAATCCAGACTGTGCCGGTCAACCTAGCGGTAGTTATTGACAAATATAATCGGATTCTCGGGGAACGGGATGAAGAACTGGAAGAGGGCGCCCTGTTTTTAGAAAGTCGTTACGAGATCGATTCCTTATCAAAGCCACTGCTCAAAAAGGTGTATGCCTTTGTGTTGCTGTATGAAGAGATAATCGCAGAGTATAACGTAGATGCGGTGTCGGCGGAATGCTGGACGGCTATGCAGTTGGCGGTCGGTGCCATGCCTTGTGCGGCATACAGTGTGCTGGCAGATAAAGGATACATAATCGGTTGCGAATCGGATGTGCTGGGAACTATCACAATGGCACTTTTGTCTTGTGCGTCTCTGGGGCGCAAGGTCCCATTTTTCGGAGAATTTACCGTTCGGCATCCTAAGGAAAAGGATATGGAACTGTTATGGCACTGTGGTCCGTTTGCCTATTCGCTGAAGGCGGAAAACAGCAAGGCAAAAATGGTGAATATGCGGCAGTGGTTCCAGGTGAAGGACGGGACATACACAGTAGCACGCATGGATCAGGATAATGGGGCATACAGTCTCCTTTCCGGAATCTGCACTTCTGGAACTGGCCCTTATACTTTTGGCACCTATCTTTGGGCAAAATTTGACAATCTTACAGCATGGGAAAAAAAGCTGGTTGAAGGGCCATATATCCACCATATGGCAGAGATTGAAGGTGACTATACTGCCGAACTGGAAGAATTCTGCAAATATATTCCGGCGCTGGCCGCGGATAAAGTGAAGTAGGAGGACAGTTATGAATGAATTTTTACAGGACATGATCCTAACCGAACTGGAGGATGCGGTGGGGCGGGAAAATTGCTCCATGAGGGAAATCGATCGGATGACTCATGGCGTGGACTATTTTTGGTTGTCCCGGATGTGGGCAGACCGCGGCCTACGCATGCCGGAAGCGGACGTTATTGTATCGCCGAAGGATGCAGAGGAAACCTCCGCGGTGCTGAAAATTGCCAACTATTACAAAATCCCGGTGACAACTTGGGGTGGGGGAGGCGGCACCCAGGGCGGGGCGTTGCCGGTGGCAGGCGGTATCCTGCTGGACACGAAACGGATGAACACCATTGCGCCGCTGAACACACAATCCATGTATGTGGAATGTGGTACCGGTGCTATTTACAAGCATGTGGAGTGGGCGGCCAACCAGCAGGGATATGCTACCATGCATTATCCCAGTTCCCTGACCTGCTCGACGGTAGGAGGATTCTTGGCTCACCGGGGTATCGGGGTAGTGTCTACTAAATACGGTAAAATTGATGACATGGTGTTGCAGATGGAGGTGGTGCTCCCAAATGGCGACATCATTGAAACCTCGCCCTCGCCCAAGCACGCCGCCGGCCCGGATTTAAACCAGATTTTTATCGGTTCAGAGGGTACGCTGGGAGTCATGACTAAAGCACAAATGCGCATTTATGAGCAGCCGGAGGAGCGGCGCTTCCGGGGCTTTTTGTTCAAGGATATGACGGGGGCGTTTCAGGCAGCCCGCGAATTGCTGCAAAAGTTCAAGCCGTCGGTCATGCGGCTGTATGATCCGGCGGAAACCTCTACTCTTATTAAAAAAATTGTAGGTGTAGAGCGGGATGGTGCCTTCATGAATGTGGCCATAGAGGGAGTATCCGAAATGGTGGAACTGGAGGAAAAAATCCTGCTGGACACCTTTGCCAAGTACGGGGCGGAGGATATGGGCAGCGAATATGGAGAAAAATGGTGGAAGGAGAAGATAACCTTCTTTTACCCGGGCAACATGATGGATTTGCCTCAGATGTTCGGCACCATGGATACCATCGCGCCCTACGACAAGATTGAAAACATCTATTGGGCTATGAAGAAAGCGATTGAAACCAACTTTCCCCAGGCGAAATTTATTGCCCACTTCTCTCACTGGTACGAATGGGGCTGCATGGTGTACGACCGATTTATTATTGACAATCCGCCGCAAGATCCGCATGAAGCACTACGGCTACATAATGCAGTATGGAGTTGCGGGGTACGTACAGCACTGGCAAATGGAGGCGTTGTTAATGATCATCATGGAGTGGGTATCAAGCTAGGGCGTCTGATGAAGGAGCAATACGGTCCGGCAATGCAGGTGTTTGAGGGACTGAAAAAGCAGCTGGATCCCAATGGTATCATGAACCCGTACAAGTTGGGGCTGTAAGGCTAAGAAACAGAGGCTGCGAAAGGATGAGAAGCTAATGACATTAACAAAAAAAAGCCGGGAGACTATCGATGCCTGCCGTTTTTGTTGGATGTGCCGACATATCTGTCCGATCGGGAATGCGACAGGTCATGAGCGTAACAACGCGCGTGCTCGAGCGTTGAGCCTATCCTTAGTAAATCGAGGGGCGGCGACGCTGGCAGAGGGGGTGGCGGACAACATCTATGAATGTGCCCTGTGTGGAGCCTGCACTAAGGAATGTGCCACAGGCTGGGATCCAGTGTCATTTACAAAAGACGTTCGACTGCAGATGGCTTTGGACGGGATGCTGCCTGAGTACATTAATCATATATTGGACAATTTAGAACGCACCGGCAATCCCTACGGTACAACCGTTATGGACACAGATTTGGTAAAAGAAATTGCATCTCTGCCGGATACGTCGGATATTTTGCTCTTTCTGGGAATGGACACCCGATACAGGATGCCGCAGGCAGGGGTGAATGCGATTAGGCTGCTGAAAAAAGCGGGGATTGTCTTTACGGTTTGCTTGGAAGAACCAGACAGCGGATATACGCTGGATACGCTAGTGGGCGCGGCGGAGGAAACCAGGGAAACAATGAAAAAAGCGGCAGATATCTTGTCAAGATACAAAACAGTGGTGGCCTTTGATCCAGCGGATGCAAAGGTGTTCCGGAGGGAATACAAGGAATGGGACATTCCGATTAGGACGCAGGTAAAGACATTCACAGAGTATGTGGCTGATATGATAGCGACCGAACGGTTGAAGCCCAAAAAGAAAAGTGGAACCGTTACCATCCAGGACCCGGCTCTGTTGGCACGCGATTTGGAAGAGTCGGATCCCTTACGAGCAGCGGTATCAGCCTGTGCCGATATCCGCGAGATGCTGCTAAACCGGAAAGATACCATGTGGGCGGGCAATCTGCTGATGAATACTTGGATGCCTGAGGCTATGCTCAAGGTGGCAGAGGAACGGTGGCGAAACGCACTGGCGAGCGGTGCGGACACCCTGGTGACTGCCAGCCCGTCAGAATATGCAATACTAAAAAAAGCAAAACCGGAGGGCATGGAGTTGTTGAGTTTGGAAGAACTACTGCTGTTGATGACAAAGTAGGGGGAAGAAAGAATGCTCGTAGGATTAAAGGAAATTTTGGTTTTGGCGCAAGCCGGAGGATTTGCTGTTCCTGCCTTTAACGTCTACAACATGGAGACAGTGATAGGTTGTATAACAGCAGCGGAAGATTTACATGCGCCGGTAATTCTACAAACGTATAGTCGCCTGTTTAAAGAAGGAAGCGGATACTATCTGGCTTCATCCGTATTGGCAGCGGCAAAAAAGGCGAAAGTGCCAGTATGCTTTCATCTGGATCATGGCGCATCGGAATTGGAGACCACTCGTGCGCTGCGGTATGGCTGTACGGGTGTGATGATCGATGCTTCTGCTATGGATTTTGACAGAAATGTAGAACTGACGCGCAAAGTGGTAGAGGCTGCTAATTATGTGGAGGTAACGGTAGAGGGAGAATTAGGCCATGTGGGTACGGTTAATGATGGCTGCATGGATGAGTTTACCGAGCCGGTGGAAGCCAAATGCTTTGTGGAGGCTACCGGTGTAGCGGCCTTGGCAGTACTGGTAGGAACAGCCCATGGCCGATATAAAAAGCCACCGAAGCTGGATATTGGACGAATTGCCGCTATCAATGAGGCGGTGGGGATTCCGTTAGTGCTCCACGGCGGATCGGGAATTCCGGATGATCAGATCCGGGCTGCCATCAGATCTGGTATTCGAAAGGTGAATTTTGGAACAGATGTATGTTATGCCTTTCTGGATGCCGTTTTTGCCTCGTCAAAGGATGTATATGCCATTGACTTGTTTATGAAGGACGCTGTGAAAAGTGTTGCATCGTTTGCAAAAGAAAAAATACGGTTATTAGGCGCGGAGGGACAGTCATGAGCCAGATCGTCGGAATTGGTGCCTGTGTAGCAGATACGCTGATATTGCTTCCGGAATTTCCGACAGAAGATACTAAACTGCGGGCACTCAGTGTCAAGCAGTGCGGCGGTGGCCCTGTCTCTACTGGGTTAACCGTAGCCTCCAAACTAGGAGCAGACAGTGCCTATATCGGCGTGATATCAGACGATGATTCCGGTCGCTTTTTGCTAGAAGATTTTCGTAAATATGGAGTGGATATATCCTTAGTTCAGGTGCAGACAAACTGCCGAACATTCACATCTTTTATATGGCTCAGCGCCCAAAAAGGCAGCCGTACCTGTGTGTTTGACAAGGGGTCGTTGCCGCCGCTTAAGTTGAATGACAAACACAAGAGAGCAATAAAGAGCGCGAAGATTCTGATGGTGGACGGGAACGAGTTAGAAGCAGCGGTGCAAGCGGCGAAACTTGCTCGGGAAAACGGGGTATCTGTGCTGTATGATGCAGGCGGATTGTATGAAGGAGTAGAGCAGTTGCTACGCTATACCGATATCTTGATTCCCTCAGAGGAATTCGCCATATCTTATACCCAAGAAGATAACGCATCCATGGCAGCAAAAAAGTTGTATAACCTCTATCATCCGAAGATTGTAGTGATCACCCGTGGAAAGCAGGGAGGGTTGCTGTATGATGGTTCTGACTTTACGGTGTATCCTATTTATCCCGCAAAGGTAGTGGATTCCAATGGGGCGGGGGATGTGTTCCATGGCGCTTTTGCAGCAGGGCTGATCTCCGGATACGGCTATGAACAGTGCTGTCATTTTGCAAGCGCAGTGTCAGCGCTAAAATGTACGGGAATGGGGGCACGTGAAAGTGTGCCAACGCGAAGTAAAGTTATGGAATTTTTAAGGAGGAACGGCTATGCAATTTAAACGGCATTGGGGTGGACAGATGGGTCATACGCCAATTTATCGTAGAGAGGACGCGGCTTGTCAATGTATCGAGATCGATATGCTGAAATTGGCAGTGGGACAAAGCTTTGACTATGACGAAAAGGACAAGGAATACGCGCTGATTCTACTGGGTGGAACAGGCTCAGTGACAGGCAGCAGCTTTGCCTTTGAGGAGATCGGTAAGCGTGGGGACGTTTTTGGCGGACCGGCGACGGCGGTGTATGTTCCCCGCAACCGGGCATTTACCGTTACAGCAAAAACGGGACTGACAATAGCGGTGTGCAAATCTCCAGCGGTAAAAGATTTTGAACCGGTGCTGGTAAAGCCGGAAGATGTTATTGTCAAGGATTTGGGAAAGCCGGGCTGGGAACGACAGGCGCACTTCATCATCGACGAACGGCTGAATGCCAATCTCCTTTATATTGGAGAAGCGTTTGTGGAAGGAGGCCAGTGGGCCAGCTATCCTCCGCATAAGCACGACGAGGACAATATGCCCACCGAAGGAATTCTGGAGGAAATTTATTATTTTGAATACGACAAGCCCACTGGGTTCGGGATACAGCGGGTATATTCAACAGATGGAAGTATTGATGAGACCTACACAGTGAAAAACGGAGATTTTGTGGAGATCCCTAAAGGTTACC
>ERZ772876.1087-NODE-1087-length-30227-cov-9.228821_pt1 | contig 30227 bp, 29 predicted proteins | sample MGYA00580584_ERZ772876 | MGnify/ENA primary metagenome ERZ772876 (study PRJEB29015, sample SAMEA2737728) | human gut metagenome | biome: human gut; feature: human-associated habitat; material: faeces | place: China | collected 2012 ... | reverse complement strand
AGCAGCTGCCGTGCCTCGCTCGCCGTATCGGCACTTAGAATTGTGCGGTATTGCCCATTACTTCTAATCCTATATTATAGCATCCCGCTGCACCGGCGTACAGGGATGTGAAAGCTCCCGGATAAAAAAGTTGCCGGGAAACTTGACAAGGCTGTGCAGATACGATATAAAAGTACTATGACATTCTGTATATGTGTGCCCTGCGTGCTGATACCGGCATGGCAGAAATACGATATTGATACGGGTAAGGAGTAAAAGCTATGGAATCCGAAGTTTTTGAGCGCATCCGCGATTATCTGGCTGACCAGCTTGACATCGAGGCTGAAAAAATCACCCCCGAAAGCGATATTATCAATGATTTTGGCGCAGACAGCCTGGATGTGATCGATATGATCACTACCCTGTCTGACGAGTTCGGGGTCGAGATCCCGGACGAGGAGATCGAAAATTTCCACACCGTGGGCGATGTGGTTGTCTATGTGGAAGAGCATATGCAGTAATGCGGCATGGAAGCATGCAGTTTTGTAAGAAAGTGTGAGGGGAACCAATGGCAAACGATAAGAAAAAAATGGTCGAAGCAATCACCGCACAGGAAGTTGATTTCGCACAGTGGTATACGGATATCTGCACCAAGGCAGAGCTGGTTGAATATTCCAGCGTCAAGGGCTTTGTTGTGCTGCGCCCCTATGGCTATGCAATCTGGGAGAACATCCAGAAAATTCTGGATGGCCGCTTTAAGGCAACCGGCCACGAAAACGTGGCCATGCCTGTGCTGATCCCCGAAAGCCTGCTGAAAAAGGAGGGCGAGCTGGTAAACGGCTTTGCCCCCGAAGTTGCCTGGGTCACTGCAGGCGGTTCTGACCCGCTGGAAGAGCGCCTTGCTGTGCGCCCCACCAGCGAAACGATGTTCTGCGACCATTTCAGCCATGTGCTGCATTCTTACCGTGACCTGCCTATGCTGTACAATCAGTGGTGCAGCGTGGTTCGCTGGGAAAAATCCACTCGCCCGTTCCTGCGCACCCGTGAGTTCTGGTGGCAGGAAGGCCACACCATCCACGAGACTGCCGAGGAGGCCAAGGCTGAGACCGAGCAGCAGCTGAACTGCTATGCCGACTTTGCCGAGCATGATCTGTGCATCCCCGTGCTGAAAGGCCGCAAGACCGATAAGGAAAAGTTTGCCGGTGCCGAGGCTACCTACACCATCGAAGCCATGATGAAGGACGGCAAAGCCCTGCAGAGCGGCACCAGCCACTATTTTGGCGATAAGTTCAGCCGCGCCTATGACGTTACATTTACCGGCCGCGACAACACCCTGCAGTACCCCTTCCAGACCAGCTGGGGCGCTTCTACTCGTTTGATCGGCGCTATCATCATGACCCACGGCGATGACGACGGTCTGATCCTGCCCCCGGCCATTGCCCCGGTGCAGGTGGTCATCGTTCCCGTTGCCGCCCACAAACCCGGCGTACTGGACAAATGCCGCGAACTGGCTGCCGAAATCGGTAAGTATGCCCGCGTGAAGCTGGACGATTCCGACAAGCAGCCCGGCTGGAAGTTTGCCCAGTGGGAAATGAAGGGCGTGCCTGTTCGCCTGGAAGTCGGCCCCCGCGATATCGAGAACGGCCAGTGCGTGCTGGTCCGCCGCGATACCCGCGAAAAGCAGTTTGTGAAGTTTGAAGATCTGGCCACTGCAATTCCCGCCGCAATGGAAGCTCTGGCCAAGGATCTGTATGACCGCGCTTTGCAGAACCGCGAAAACCGCACCTGGAGCGCCACCACCATGGACGAAGTGAAAAAGATCGTGTCCGAAAAGACCGGCTTTGTCAAAACCATGTGGTGCGGTGACCTGGCCTGTGAGGAAGCCATGAAGACCGAAGCAGGGCTTTCCAGCCGCTGCATGCCGTTCGAGCAGGAACACCTGTCCGACGTATGCCCGGTCTGCGGCAAGCCCGCCAAGAGCATGGTCGTCTGGGGCATCGCATACTAAGCCAATCCCGGCAGTGCTGTTTTATGCGGCACTGCCGGTTTTTGTATGGGGAAACGGGTGCTTTTTGGGAAACTCAGGGTATATATAGAGCACCGCTGTTGTGCCACGATCGGTGTGTGGCTATTTTTGATTTTGGTTGCCCATTACAAAATAGTCCGTAGGGAACGGTCTATCTCCGGCCTAAGAGCCGGGATTAAAATCCCGGTTGGCCTCCAAAACGCGCCTGCGGGCGCAGTGACCGTTCCGGGACTTTGTGAGAGATGTCTTTGTGATTTTGGTATCAATCCGAATTTCTAATTAACGCCTCCCCCCTAACTTCTAACTAAAAAACTATGCTTCTTCTCCCTACATTGCTGCTCTATGCTCTGGGCTTGCTGCTGACTGGTATCGGCAGCAGGCTGGCTTCGCGCTGCGCAACGTGGTGCGGGGCGCTGTGCGGGCTGCCTATGTGGATGGTGGGCGGCACGCTGGTGGCGGTGTGTACGGCGCTGCCGCAGCTGGTGCTGGCGTTTCTGGCGGCAGGTATGTCCGTTACTGCGCTGGCCGTTGGTACGGCTCTGGCGGGCGCTGTCACCCAGCTGGGGCTGGTACTGGCGCTTTGCCTGCTGCGCTGTAATGTCACGGTGGACCGCGGCGAGCTGCTGCGCAAATGCGCCCTGCTGCTGGTGGCCTGCGGCGTGGTGGCCCTGTTTGTGCGGGACGGCACCCTGAGCTATACCGGTACCGGCCTGCTGATGGGCCTGTTTGTTCTGTTTGTCATGCAGAGCATCGCCTACCAGTACCGCTTTGCATTCCGGGAGGGGCTGGAGCTTATCACTGTCCAGAAGGAAAAAGGCGAAAAGCCCCCGCCGGAAGACCCATCCGGGCGGACCGTCTTGTTCCCGGCTATGAGCATCCGCACCAGCCTGCGCAACCTGGCCGGGGTGGTGGGCGGCATGGCAGTGCTCTGCGTGGGAGCGTGGGCCCTGCTGAACAGCGCCGTGGCGCTGGCCAACCTGACTGGCACCATTCAGGCCCAGTGGGCGGCAACCCTGATTTCCTTTGGCCTCTGTCTGCCCCTGCTGGTGGAAGTGTTCGACCATCCCCTTGGCTCTGCCTGGAAGCGATTTGCGGAAAAATGCCGCATCTACCCGCCGCAGGCACTGCCCATGCAGGTGCTGAACAGCGCCATTTTGAGCATCACGCTGGTGCTGCCTATTTCCAGCCTGATGTACCGCCGCCGCTTGCCGGTGGGTGAACAGTTCCGCCAGTATGATATCCCGTTCTGCGTTTTGATGGCATTGATCCTGCTGCTGCCGCCGCTGGTCAAAAAGCGGCTTTACCGCTGGCAGGGCAGGGTATGCCTGATACTTTATGTTATGTACCTTGCCGCCGTGCTTATCATGCCGCGGGCAGGCGCATAACTCAAAACAAAACCGCCCGGCGGGAACATTGCAGTTCCACGCCGGGCGATATTTTTGTAATGTGTTTATTGGTTGTTGTCTGTATGATACAGAACATCCATCAGGTAGGTCTGGTTGGCAGCCAGGTCCGGTACCAGTACCTGCATGCCGCGGATTACCGCGCCGGTATAGGTGCCCTCTGCCGGGATGCGGTAAGAGTGCTCACTGTCAAAATTCATCTGCAAAGCTTCCATCGCATACCCCAGAATTTCGCCGGAGGTCATGTCGGTGGTCAGCAGTGGCAGAACCTGGTTAATAAAGTTGACGATGGAAACAGCATCCATCTGTTTCACTTTATTGGTGATCGCCATCAGCACAGCACGCTGGCGGTCGGTGCGGGCATAATCGTTGCCCAGGGAGCGGTTGCGTGCATGGATCAGGGCCTGCTCGCCGGTCAGGTGGTTTACCCCTTCATGCAGGTTCCAGTCCGTGCGGAGCTGCTGTGGGTAGGTTACATCTCGCTTTCTGCCGCAGATATAATCTGCCTCGTCCTGGGTCAGTTCTAGGTCAATGCCGCCAATGCTGTCGATCAAGGTCTGGAACTCGCCAAAGTCAACTTCCACATTCCCAGCAATCTCTACACCAAAATTGGTGTTCAGCGTGCTGTCCAGCAGATCCATGCCGCCAAAGGCATAGGCTGCGTTGATGCGGTTGTCGCTGTAGCCGGGAATCTGTACATACAGGTCCCGCATAAAGGAGGTCATGCTGATCTGTTTGGTCTTTTTGTTCAGCGTGACCATGATCATGCTGTCGGCCCGCTGGCGGTCCTGGCCTTCGCGGCGGTCCTGGCCAATCAGCAGCAGGTTCACAATGTCTTTGTCCTGCATCACGCTGGTGTCGGCCCCGTTCCAGATTACATCCTCCGGGCTCAAGGTATCATCGGCGTTTTCGTCCGATTCAAAGGTCTCTTCCTGTTGGGAGACTGCCTCGGTGGCCGATGCACGCTGGATGTGCCCCAGCATGCCCTGCAAAGCGGCATAGCCAACGAATATCAACAAGAGGAGTGCAATGCCAAGAATCAGCAGTACCCGCCCCCACAGCGGAATAGCCGCCCAGTGCGTGGCAGGCTTTGCGGCCGCTGCGGGCTGTTCCGGCGTTTCAGTCGGGGCCGGAGCAGAAACCTCAGGTGTGCCTTTTATTTTGCTTTCTTCTTCACGTGTAATTTTCATCTGTTTTATACTTTCCCTAAAAGTGTTTTCCCCAATTACAGTGCTTCGATCATATTTGCCACAATGGCGGTGGCAGTTTTGATGTACTCGCCGATGCTGAACTTTTTCACGACAAGAACTTCATAACCGCTCTCGTCCGCGTTGTCGCTCATGGCGCGCAGGATGACGCAGGGGACGCCGTTGCGGGCGGCAACCTGGCTTACAGCAGCGCCTTCCATCTCCACGCAGTCGGGCTGGCATTTGTCCTCGATAGCCTTTTTGGTGGCGGCATCGCCAACAAAAAGGTCACCGGTGGCAATCTTGCCGGCAATGGCCTTAACACCACAGGCGTTGCAGGCATCCAGTGCAGCTTTGACCAGGGCCGGGTCGCCGTGGTACTCTGCGGTGAACGGTGCGCTCTGGGCAATCATGTCGTTCTGGGCGTCGTGATATACCACGGTTTCGCCCACGCAGACATCACCAATGCCGATCTTGCTGGTCATGTTGCCTGCAATGCCGGAGAAGATGATCTTCTCGGCACCGTACTTGGTAATTAGAACCTGCACGGTGGAAGCGGCGTTTGCCTTGCCCATACCGGCGCAGCACACAACGACCTGGCGGCCGTTCAGCATGCCCTGGTGGTACTCCACCCCGGCGTAAGTTTCTTTGGTCACCTGCTCCAGCTTGGCACACAGCTGGTCAACTTCATCGGGCATAGCGCCCATAATGCCAATGATCATGGTATTGCTCCTTTTTATCAGACGTTGAAGAGGAATTCGATCACATCGCCATCATTCACAACGTATTCCTTGCCCTCGGTGCGCTGCAGGCCCTTGGCCTTAACCGCAGCATAGTCAAAGTTGTTGTCGGCCAGTGCGTCATAGCTGATGACCTGGGCGCGGATAAAGCCGCGCTCAAAGTCAGAATGGATTTTGCCGGCAGCCTGCGGGGCTTTGGTGCCGCGCTTGATGGTCCAGGCGCGGCATTCCTTTTTGCCGTCCGTCAAAAAGCTGATGAGGCCCAGCAGATCATAGCTTGCCTTAATCAGGTTATCCAAGCCGGTGGATTCAATGCCCATCTCGTGCAGGAACGCCAGCTTTTCTTCCTGGCTGGAACCAGCGATATCTTCCTCGGTCTTGGCACAGATGGGGATTGCCTGTGCGTTTTCCTCTTTGGCGCGGGCGGCAACCAACGGATAGTACGGGTTCTCGTCCAACCCGCCCAGCAGGTCATCCTCGCCCACGTTGCAGGCATAAATCACCGGCTTGGCGGAGAGCAGACCCAGTTCTTTGCGAGCGGTGTTCTGGCTGTCGTCATCCGGGTCAAAGGCAAAGGAACGGGCGGGCTTGCCGCCTTCCAGATGAGCGGCAAGCTCTGCCAGCCAGGCAGCTTCGGCAGCAGCGGTCTTATTGCCGGTCTTGGCGGCTTTCTGCTGGCGGCCCAGGCGGTTGCTGACAACTTCCAGGTCGGCCAGGATCAGCTCCAGGTCGATGGCGTCAATATCGCGGATGGGGTCAACGCTTTCCGGCTTGTTCACATCCTCCACAACATGGATGATGTTGTCATCGTCAAAGCAGCGCACCACATGTACAATGGCATCGCACTCGCGGATATGGCCCAGGAACTTGTTTCCCAGACCAGCGCCCTGGCTGGCACCTTTGACCAGACCGGCGATATCCACAAACTCCACAATGGCGGGGGTCTTTTTGTCTGTCTGCCAGATCTCGGCCAGTTTGTCCAGCCGGGCATCAGGAACCGGAACAATGCCGGAGTTCGGCTCAATGGTGCAGAACGGATAGTTGGCTGCCTGAGCATTCTGGGTGCTGGTCAGTGCATTGAACAAAGTGGATTTGCCAACATTGGGCAAACCGACGATACCTAATTTCATATATCTCAACTCTCTTTCATTTTTCTCGTGTCTTCAATGGTTTCCGGGTTTCGAGGGGTGTCCTCCGCACCAATTCCGCACCAATTTTTCAGCAGCGCACCATTTTTCAACTTGCCAGACTGGTGTTTTGCTCAAACTGTTTGATGGCGTTGGTCAGGGAATCATCCGTGACATGGACATAGCGGTCCATGGTTGTTTTGATGCTGGAATGACCGAGCAGCCTTTGTAGGACTTTCGGCAGCACTCCGCTTTCAATCGCACGGGTCGCATAGGTGTGTCTCAGAGCGTGCATACAAAACCGCTTGATCTTAGCCTCATCGCAGAGTTTGTACAAATGCGTGTCATAGGAACTGTTTTTGGCAGGTTCTCCGGTACGATAATTGATAAACACCAAATCTCTCATACAGAGATACTGGGTCTCTCCGGTACGGCGATCCACATATTCCAGAATTTGAGACAGCAGTTCTGATTCTTTGCGGGTGTGACGTTCTTCGTAGCACGATTTTAATACATCGTATGCACGGGTTGTCAGCGGAATGGTGCGGTAGCTGCTATTGGTTTTGGGAGGACCGGCACGCCAGATTCCTTCACTATGGCGGTATTCCAGCGTTTTGCTGACGGTCAGCGTCCGCTTTTTCCAGTCAATAGAATCCCAGGTCAACCCGATCATTTCCGAAGTCCGCAGCCCGGTCTCCAACAGCAGTACATACTGCCTGTAATTGTGAGATCGCTTTGCGGTTTCCAGAAAAGCTGCCTGTTCTTCTACGGTCAGGAACTTAATGTCATCCACAGCACGGACCGGCTTTGAAAAACGAACTCCGTCCATGGGATGCTTGATGAGCATATCGTTCATGACTGCTGCACGGAACATGGTTCCCATCGCAATATACGCCTGACGGATGGTAGAACCTGCATAAGTTGCTTCCATCTTGTTCAGAACGATCTTGCAATGCATCGGTTTGACATCACACAAGCGCATACTTCCGATGACCGGCTGGATGTTCACTCGATACCGTTCCCGGTAATTTCTCTTGGTGTTGGGTGCCAGATCTGCAATCAGATGGGTGATCCAGAACTCAAACCAAGAATCCACCGTCATTTCGGAGGAAGGATTGTGAACATCGTGCTTATCCTCGTACTGTGCATCGGCAAGCCAGTTGCGAGCTTCCGGGAGCGTATCAAAATGCTTTTCCTTGCGGGAACCGTCCTTTGCGGTATATCTTGCGGCGTACTTACCGTCTTTTCTCTGGCAGATACCCTTTCCACATTCTCTGCCTTTTAAGTTCTTGCCCATATAATGAACTCCTTTCCTTAGAGTAGGAAACGTGAGTTCATCACGACACTCTACTCTAACACAAAAACACAATTTTTTCAATATATTACGCCGTTTTTGGTGCGCACCAATCAGTGCCCGGCGCACCAAAAACGGCTGTTTGTCAAATCGCAACCCGACCTTCGATAAACTCCTCAAAAGCCTTGCGCTTTACCAATTTTTTAGTGCCCACATACAGGACAAAGGGGCAGTTGGGTTGTTTCAGCATCTCGTCGATTTTGTTGATTCCGATGTTGCTGTATTCGGCTGCCTCACGAATGGAGAGCAGCATCTTACGATCAATGGGCAGGTTCGTTGCCTGCTGGTTCTGATTCATCATAGGCAGTAAAATTCCTTTCTTTCAGCGTTCCATATCTTGCTTGCGGCGAATAGGTTTGGTCGGTTGCCTTGCTTGTCGGGTCCGTGTCAAAATGGCATCAAAAAAAGCCCGTACCTTTTCAGGTGCGAGCTTGACGGCGTCCAGATACGGCTGGACCTCTTTCTTCAATTCTTGGTATGCGTTGTACAGGGCATCGTATCTCTGTTTCCAGATGGCAGCACTCCATTGGGCGCTGTGCAGCTTTTCTTCCAAGTGGCTGTTTTCCGCTTTGATCAGAAGACCAGTGACTGCATAGTCCTTGAGGATATTGCACTCGGATGGAGTGAATGAGACATTGCCGGTAATGGTCTTTTTTCCCATGGAGCGGATTTCCTGCACAGTCAAAGCAGCGGTGTGCTGCTCTTTCGCCTGCTTTTGCAGGGATTGCAGCTCCTTTTCCTTTTTTTCAATGGCGGCCTGCGTGTCATTTAAGGTCTGCTCCGTCTGAGCGATCTGAGCGGTCATAGTCTCCAGACGCTGCTGCTCCTGTGCCACCTTGAATTGGGTCACTGTCAGATGTTCCTCGGTGCTGCCACGCTCTCCACGCTCCACATCGGTATATCCAGCAGCTTTCATATAGTTGAAGAAATCGTCTTGCAGGACACTGTACGATGCCCGCAGAACTTTCTTCCCCTTGGCGGTCAGAAGCGGATTTCCCTGCTCATCCAGAGCCACCCTGGATTCCCACTTTTTGCTGCGGCTGACCTGCATGATGGTCTCCTTGACCGTGCCCACAAGCGACTTATCCTTGCACCGCTTCGACCAGAGAATCTGTTTTTCCACCACCGGGACATAGACCACATGAAGGTGGTAGTGGTACACATCCTGACCCAGAGCTTCCGACATAGCCCGGTTGCGCTCATCAGCGTGCATGACAGCGGAGAGAATATACTGCTCACCACCCACGATCTCCACAGCTGCTTTGTATGCGTCGGTGTAAAATTGTTTGGCATATTCATAGCCGCCGTGATTGTGGAAGTAAGCGGAGTTCACATCGAAAATCAGTTCCCCGTATTTTACCGCATCGGCCTTCAGGCCACGGGTGGAGATAACGCCATCGGCAATCATCTGATCGAACATGGCAGCATAGCTGTCGGTGGGGGTTTTGAAGTGAATATTCCGGTGGGTCTGGCTGGTATCAATATCCTGGTTGGAGTAGTTGTCCTTTTCTCGTTCATTGTGTTCCTGCACCTTTGCCACATCATCAAGGGTGGGCAAGTCCTGATTACGGGCAAAGGCACGGTCGATTCCGTCATTTCTGGCCATACAAGTCAGCTCCTTTCAGCTCAGTAGCAGACGGCTGGGGGACGGGGATGCACTTCCTGCGGGAAGTGTAATAACCCACTATGACACTTTCATCCCGAAGGGCTGCAAAGTGCCGTGGGCTCTCCCGAGGGGGGATTGCGGTCATTGCGATGACCGCTGCTGAACTGCCCGGAAACCATCTGCATCGTTTCCTGTTGTTCAGCCCGGACAGCCGATGTTCTGCCAAACACCAGCCATCCGGCAGCAAACAAAGGCGTGCTTTGTCTGCCGTTTGGGGTGCGATACGAGAGTCCCCTATAGAGACGGTTTTGGGTGAAATGCTGTGTACATACGTACAAAAGCACCGAGTTACTCGGCCTGCCTCGGTACGTACGTATCTTCCGAAACATTAGAAAATCCGTTTATATAAGGTCTGGCAATCGCTTCAATTCCGAAAAATCCCCACACCCGCCGCCCGGCGATGTTGGTGATTCTGTTGCAGTATTCCAGATTGTACTTGCCCTGATTGGCGATCACAGCATCACTAAAGCTGCGCCGCTTCAGCGCCGTAAGATTGTTTTCCTCGCACCACATCTGGTAAATCTCATACAGTTCTTTAGAACTGATGGTACTGTCTGCTTTCAGCCGAATATATCCCTCGGATTCCAGAAAATCAAAAATATTATTATTGTCCCGTTTGACAGCCTCCCGGTTGTCTTTGGTGCGCTGGCTCTCGGTAAACTTGAAGTTGTTGGCAGCCAGCCTCTGCAAGCCCTTACAGGCCCACAGCAGGATGCCCTCCACCTCGGCCTTCATTTTCTCGGCCAGGTCGGGATCATCCACACGGCCAGCAGGCTTATCTTTTGTGGTCAGCACCAGCTGGCGGCGGTAGAACCCGTCGCTTCTGTCAAACAGTGCCTGCAAATCGCCGTTAGAGAAGGCCAGCAGCCGGGCGCACATCCATCCCTGATAGCTCTGCTTGCCCTTGCGCTCCAAATCCATCTTGCCCTGGGCGGTGACGATGGATTTTACATAGTTGGTCTGGCGCAGGGCTTCCATCCGCATATCGTCATCCACACACAGGAGGATATGCTCCAGGTCGGCACGGGCAAATCGGTTCTCGGATATTTTCCCGATGCTACCATCCTTCATGTTGGAGCCGAACAAAGTTCCCAGCACAGCGCCGATCTGACTCTTGCCTTCACCGCCATTGCCTTTGATGACCATCATCCGCTGGCCCTTGTTGCTGGGGATCAGGCAGTAGCCGATGTATTCCTGCAAGGTGGGGATGTCCTCCGGGTAGAGCAGGCCGTCCAGAAATTGCAGCCAGAGGACGGGTTTCGGGGCGTTGGGGTTGTAGGCCACGGGGAACCGGTTGCGGACGATTTCAGATTTTCCCTCCACAAATTTTCCGTCCAGAAAAAGCGTCCCGTTGGAGAGGTGAATCCGGTCCGCCTTCGGTGGAAAATCCTCCACCAGCGCCGCCAGCTTCATCAGCTCCACAATGTTACTGATTTTGCGGGGGATATTGCTGACCGCACAGCATTTCAGCTCCTCAAAAATCTCTCCCCGCAGGGGCAGCTCATCGGTCACACGGCCTTCGGGCGTGAAAAAAGCCCCGTTTGTGAAGAGAATCTTGTGCGTCTGCAAGAACTCCTCACAAAACAGGGCTTCGTTGATGTTTTTTCCATCAAACCAGACGGGCATTCCGTCAGGCGGATTGTTTTTCTTCATAGGGCGTTTCCTCCTTCTTTTGTCGTTCCAGCCGCTCCTCCAAGCTGGCAATCAGGTCCTCTTTGTTCAACATTTCTACGATTCTTATCCGTTGTTCCAGTTCGGCGGCAATGAGCAAATCCGCCAGATACTCCACATAGTCCAGCATCTGGCAGGCTTCCACAAACCGGTCATCCAAAGCATCTTCCGGCACCTTGGGCGCATACTGTACCTTCCAGCGTTCTAAAAGATGCAGATAATCGCACAGCACTCGAAGGCAGCGCATTTCCTCCTGTCGGTATGCCGTCAGCAGGGGGCGTTTCGGCTTGGGCAGAGCGATGGCCGCCGGAGGCTTATCCGGGTCAATCCCGAAGTTCTGGGCCAGTTTTTGTGCCGCCTCGAAGCTGCTCAAGCCAAATAGCCTTGCCACAAGGTCGATCACATCGCCGGTGGCCCCGCAGCCGAAGCAGTAAAAGTACCTCTCGTTCAGCTTCATGCTGGGATGCCGGTCCTCGTGGAATGGACAGCGGCACATCCCACTGTGATTGACCTGCAAGCCGTAATGTTCCGCTGCATCCCGCACTTGAATCGTTTGCTTCACCAGCTCAAACAGCGTCATTTTCGCTCCCTCCCCTCTGAAAAATGATTGGATGCCGTTTTTTCCATAGAACCTCTCTTTCTTGCGCTTCCGGCGCAGCTGTTGTATAATATTGGCGTAGTTCCGAAAAAAGTAATCTGCTTTCAGATTATCCTTTCACTGATAGGAGAAATCCCGGGTGTAAAACGGAACCATTTTTTGAAAAATCATAAAAAATTTTTGAAGGGGGTGGAGTCATGGCGGATCTCACAGCTGATGAGCTTCTGGATATCGAAGATGGCTTCACCGAATGGAATGAGGACGCAGCCGCCGGATCGACGGAGGAAACGCTGGAACAGGCCCTTGCGGAAGAACGCCTGACAGAGCTGGAAAGTGAGCTGGAGCAGGACGAGCATCCTGTTGATTATGATGCCGAACTGGAAACCGAGGAAGAAGAAGCGGCTCCAGTCAGCGAAAAGCGGTTGAAGCGGGAGATCCGGGCCGAATCTATACGTCGGCTGGAGGAAGCGGCCCGCACTGAAAGCGATTTCCGGGTGGTTGTGGACGAATGGAACAAGCTGGACCGGAACCGGGAGCGCCGGGAACGGGATCACGAAAACCTCCGTGGAGATGTGCCTCTGGAATACCAGGCGGTGTCGGAACCAAAGCTCATCCCTCGATGGATGAACAACCCTGCATACAGGCAGTTGATGGCGGGAAATTTTCTGGACATCCTGTTTGACTGCCCCTATGAGATGCACCAGTTGAGCGCCGACCCATTTATCTCCGGCATGATCAAAAATCTCAGTGATGAACATAAAGAAGTCCTGTATTTTCTCTCATTGCGGTTGTACAGCACCACCCGGCTTGCTGCCATGCGTGGGCAGTCTGACCGGAATATCCGCAAGCTGCGGAAAACCATCCATAAAAAATTGCAGCGCCAAATGTATGACCATCTGTGCTGCAAACCGGAAAATAGCCTGACCTTGCGGGAACGCCGTTTTTTGGAGGAATACTCGAAAATCGCAAAGAAACAGGGCAAGGACGCCGTGATCCGGCGGGAAAACAAGACCAAGCGCCGAAAAAAGAAAAAACGCCCCTGATGGCAGAGGCGATGAAACAGAAAGGGCACGTATAATGAAGAATCTATTTGAACAATCCCGTTCTCATTGGGTGCGCTACGATCATTATGAACTGAAAACTGCCGAAGATGGCAAGCGGTACATCACCCCCGGCAAAAGCGCAAAGCCGGATGTCTACAATCCGCTGAAAGAGGTTCCCAACATTGTACTGGATGCGCTGAATGTGGGGATGCTGATGATGGGGCGCAAACCGGAGGCCGAGGTGGAAAAAGCAGTGATGGAGTTTGTCACCCGGTACGGCCTGCTGGGGTTGATGACCGCCCTGCCCACCACACCGACCTTTATGGACTACGAGGCGGTTTACCTGCCGAAAAACCACTTTATCAGGGAAGAATCCATGGCGACGGACCAATATCTGTCCCTGTTTTACCCCTTTGACCAGCTGGACGTGGTGAAGAAGGGCATTGAATCCACATGGAATGTGTCCGGAGACCGGGCCATGATCGCTTTGACTATGACCTTCATGGATGAGCCGATGGCCAAGAACATGAGCTTCCAGCGGGAGTATGCGGAACCCTACGACTGGGTAGCCCAGCAGTTCAAGGACTGGGCCTTTACGCTTACCACCGCCTTTTTCTACTACAATGACTATGACTTCATGGGCGAGGACGAACGTGGGCTACACCGCAAGGCTATGGCCGCATTTGGGGGGATCGCACCCAGCTATCACATTGAGCTGCTGGATAAGCCCACCATCTATTGGGATTTCCATTCCCTGCTACTGGGCATCCAGATGATGTTCAGCTTTATGCTGGTGGACGATGACCAGCCCTTGCGCCTGTGCAAGCATTGCCATAAGGTGTTTTTGGGCAGCCGGTCCAATGCCGCATTTTGCAGCGCCCGGTGCAAGAATCAGTATAATGTCTACAAGAGCCGTGAGAAATCCAAGGGGGAAAAGGACTAATCAGGATACTTCTTGCCCCACCGGAACCCGGATCTAATGGGGACACTTTTGATACCCTTGTTTTTGTTTTTTGGTGTATATACGAACCGTCCCCGTATTGTATATTTTACGACTTCAGAAAACACAAAAAATCCCGCAGATTTCAACCCGGTATAAGGATGAATTCTGCGGGATTTTATATTATTCATGACACCGGAAAGTCACATTGGCACAAAGATTTATGCGTAAATTATGTGACAACCCTTTCGGCGAGGAACTTTATGATGCTTCTGCTTAATCCATCCAACAAAAAGGAAATCACGAAGCTGCCTACTGTTAAAAGTAACAGCCCGCTAACCCAGTAGAGAGGCGTTACACGGTGATTGACAAGAACGGGGACTATCACCAAGGTAATAGCCAAGTGATGTACAAGGAAGACTCCAAAACAGCGACGGGATAACCAATGCAAAGCCTTTTGAAGAAACGGACCACAAAACAGGAGTAACTGCCCTAAATAAAACACCATTACAAACACTCCAACACTGGCTGCGGTTACAATCCAATATTCAGGACACCCAAGGCCATACAGTACCAAAGTGGTCATTCCTGCTAAAATTCCTGGAATCCAAAGGGATGGGAGACACCCGCCCAAAAAGATACCCATGAAAAACAACGGCAGCTGGCCAATCAATGTGGGATAAAGCTGCCCCGGATTTTCCACAAAACAACAAGCCAACCAGGCAAAGAGAGCTCCTACGGCGGCGAAAACAACTCCCCGGCGTCGAATCATGCGCCAAAGTACAGGAAAAACAGCGTAAAGGAACAGAATACAACCCAAATACCACTCTCCAATTTTGTAAAACGTAGGCGTGAAAGACTGAAAATATCCATCTACTCCCACTATAGAGAGAAGCAGTTTCCACGGAGCTACGCCTTCATTGTTGCCACATATAATATCGCTGTAAAAAAAATGGGAAAAAAGCAAAGCCAGAAAAGAGGGTAAATGGCCAGAAAACGTCCCCAAAGATAGCGCTTCATGGACCAGCTGCGGCTTTTTTCCTGCCAGCACAAGCAAGATCCAGAAAGGAGAGTCATGGTGTATACCGCCACTTGGACCAGCGGCTCCATAGCGGGAAGAAAATCTGCTGGACATAGTCCCCGAACGGCGGTTTCTACCTGATAATGATAGAATACTACCACCAAGATTCCGAATACCCGAATCAAATCCAGACCGGGAAGATGTTTGAACTCTTTCATGGCCAGCCTCCTAAACTCTCTTGACATATAAGATAGGAGGCATTTCTTTCTATTCGATGACTTGGAAGGTGACAAAGTTGTCAGAAACAATGTATTTACCAGGAAGATTACATATCAGATGACAGATCAGTCACGCACAGAGTACTATTCCGTGATAAAATAATATGGCACATTAAACATTTGAAGCGAGGAAATCATCCCAATGGTTCGGATATTGTTGATTGAAGATGACTCCACTATTGCAGCCGGGCTGGCGTATTCTCTGGAACAGGAGGGGTGGAGTGTCACTTGCAAGGGCACTCTGGCGCAAGGGAGAAACGCCTTAGAGACTGGAGAATACCAGCTGCTATTGGTGGATGTCGGTTTGCCTGATGGTAGCGGCTACGATCTGTGTGCTGCTGCTAAAAGCAGGAATATTCCGGTGATTTTTGCCACTGCAAGAGGGGATGAGGGAAGCGTAGTACTGGGCCTGGATATGGGGGCTGACGATTATATCGTTAAACCCTTTCGGTTGCGGGAAGTGGCCAGCCGCATCCGGGCCGTACTACGCAGAGCGGCCGGAGAGCGGGAGCAGTTGGTTCGGTTGGGGGAACTGGCGGTAGATACACAGAAAGGCCAAGTGACCCGTAACGGAACTCCCATCTTGCTTACCGCTCTGGAATACCGATTACTGCTTACTTTTCTGTCTCATCCTGGACAGACTCTCACCCGGGGGCAACTGTTGGAAGGAATCTGGGATGTGGCAGGAAATTTTGTCAATGACAACACCTTGTCTGTGTATATCAAGCGACTGCGTGACAAGCTGGAAATGCCAGGACACCCTCTCATTTCCACTGTGCGTGGAATGGGCTATCGGCTGGAGGTAGATGGCCATGACAAGAAATAAGGAATTATATCTGCCTATCGCCCTCAGCATGGCTCTGACTTTTGTTTCGGGGCTGCTCTGTGGCTTTTTGGGTGGCCCCTGGGCAGCACTGACAGGGAGCGGGTCCGTTCTTCTCACCACACTGCTCTGGATGAGCACAACATGGAGCCGGTATAAAAAGCTGCAGGAATTAGGAGAATACCTGGCTTCGGTATATGCAGGCGGGGAACTTCTGGATATTCGTGACAATCGGGAAGGAGAACTGAGCCTTCTGAAGAACGATCTGCACAAGATTACCGTTACCCTTCGTCAGCAAAGTGCCCAGCTGGCTCATGACAAGGAATTTTTGCAGCAGCTTCTGGACAATATTTCCCATCAACTGCGCACCCCTCTTACCGGAATGCTGGTTATGGCGGACTTGCTGGCACGACCAGACCTACCGCTGGAAAAGCGCCAGGAATTTACCGGGCAGCTTACTGCACAGCTGGAACGAATGCAATGGTTACTGGAGAGACTTTTGACCTTGTCCCGGTTGGATGCCGGGTGCCTGGAACTGGAACGAAAAACCGTTTCACTACCATCTTTGCTGGATAGAGCTACTGCTCCGGTAAGGGTGGCCCTGGAACTGCGTGGCCAGACTTTAAAAGTGGAGTGTCCTCAAGACCTCCTGTGGGAAGGGGATGAAAAATGGACCGCAGAGGCTGTAACTAACCTAATCAAGAACGCCTCGGAACATTCCCCCGTAGGAGGTCTCGTGAAGATTACAGTACATGGAGATGCCCTGAACCTCATGATCACGGTGGAAGACAACGGCCCTGGCATCTCGGAATCGGATATTCCCTATCTATTCCGCAGATTTTACCGTGGTAAAAATGCTGCTCCAGGTAGTGCCGGTATCGGCCTTGCTTTGGCTGCAGAATTGGTCCGGGCACAAGGTGGCAGTGCGACAGCAGAGAATCGGCACCCTGGCCCTGGCGCCCGTTTTATACTCAAACTGCCCATGTACCCCTGTAGTCTGTGACAAAACTGTCACTCAAAAAGTCACTAAGAGGAAAGAAACAGCCGATATACTACAAGTTGTAGGGCAGCAAAACTGTTGCCCAATCTTGGACTAGGGAGGATAAACATGGAATTACTGCGTGTTGAACATCTCAGCCGTTACTATGGGGAAGGTATTGCCCAAGTAAAGGCACTAGATGACGTGTCATTTTCCGTAGAAAAAGGCGAGTTCGTTGCTATTATGGGCCCTTCCGGTAGTGGAAAAAGCACCCTCATGCACCTTCTGGGAGGGGTGGACAAGCCCACCGCTGGGCAGGTGTGGGTACAGGGGACCGATCTTTACAAGCTGAGCGAAACCTCACTAGCTATTTTTCGTCGGCGCCAGATAGGTCTGGTGTATCAGTTTTACAATCTACTTCCTGTGCTCAATGTACGGGAAAACCTGACCTTACCTTTGCTGTTGGATGGACGCAATGTCAACAAAAACCAGTTGGAACAGCTGGCCCAAATTCTGGGCATCCAGGATCGGATGAACCATCTGCCCCATCAGCTTTCCGGCGGTCAGCAGCAGAGGGTTAGCATTGGCAGGGCCCTGATTACCAGCCCTGCGCTTCTGCTGGCTGACGAGCCCACCGGCAACCTTGACAGCAAAAACAGCGCGGAAGTGATGACCCTACTGCGCCACTTTCATGAGGAAAAAGGCCAGACTTTGCTGGTCATCACTCACGATGAGAGAATCGCCTGCCAGGCAGACCGGCTCATTACAGTAGAGGACGGGCATATTGCCCGGGATGAGGTGGTGCGCCCATGAAAAACATCATCCATACTGTGACCCGCGCACAAATGCGGGCCAATTCCCGCCGCACATTGGTGACGCTGATCGGCGTGGTTTTGTCTGTAGCAATGCTCACGGCTGTTTTTGCGGGAGCAGATTCTTTTTTGAATCTCCTGTACCGGCAGGCTACACAGGAAAATGGCACCTGGCATGGCAGAGCTTTTGAAACTGGAGAACGGGTGGTACAAAATCTGTCCCAGGATGACCGGGTGGACCAGCTGGGGCTGGCAGCCAGCTGGGGCATGTTTCCGTTGGACGATCAGAACAGATGGGGCGCGGCCCTTTACGGAGTAAACCAGTCCTTTTACCAGCTCCTGGGAGTGGAGTGCCTGGAAGGTACCCTTCCTACCAAAGAGAATGAACTGGCCATCACCCAGACTCTGGCTGAAAAGACCGGTTGGAAACTTGGAGAACAAGTTTCCTTGGATCTGTTGCGGGTTTGGACCCCGCAAGGGGTGGATTCCACCGGGGCTACAACCTATCGTCAAACCAGCGGACTGGGAATCATGGGATTGTCGGACAGCTACGTGATTCATTCTTTGGGGGAGAATCAGTTCACGATTACCGCGATTGTTGACCCGGGCGGCTTTGATGGCCAGAATGTACTCACCTGGGAACCATGCTTTACGGTACTTGGGGATCAGGTCCCCCCGGATGGACTATGGTGCGCTTACTATACCGTCGATCCTCTGGGGCAGAAACTGTATGACTTGATGGAAGATGTCCAGAATTGGCAGGCTGGCTTGCCTGCCGATGCCGGGGGCGTGGGAACAATAGATTTGAACCGGCAGCTTCTGCTCTACTATGGCTTAGATTACCCTGGCAGCCTGCTGTTGCCTGCTTTTTATAGTTTGATGGCTGTGACACTTCTCATCATCTTGGTGGGCGCTGTGTCGCTGGCCCGAAACGCCTTTGCCATCAGTATGACGGAGCGTACCCAAATGCTGGGAATGTTAGCCAGTGTAGGAGCCACCCGAGCGCAGAGGCGCCAGTCTGTTCTGTATGAGGCCTTTATCCTAGGGCTAATTGGTATACCACTGGGCTTGGCTACAGGCTGTGGAGGAATGGCGGTGACACTGCTCTTCCTGAACCGACAGGTCCAAGAACTGTTTCAATTTTCTCAGCCTCTTTATCTTTCGGTACGGCCTCTTCCCCTGGCCGCTGCAGCCCTGCTGGCAGCCTTGACTCTGGCATTCAGTGCACTGCAACCGGCCTTGAAAGCCGGCAGGATCACGCCCATGGATGCCATCCAAGGAGAAGGTCAGGTTCAATTTCATTCCAATGATGTAAAAACAGGAAAACTGACTGGAAAGATTTTCGGCTTTCCTGGAATTTTGGCCCTCAAAAATTGTAAGCGAAACCGGGGACGGTATCGAGCAATTGTATTTTCCCTGGCGCTCAGCGTAATTATGCTGCTGGCTGGCACCGGACTTTCTTATTATGTGGACCGTGCCATGGGAGTGCGTTACGGGACAGACAGTCCCTTAGCAACGGCGACCATCACCTTCAACGATCCTTCCTTGGATACCGCTACCTATACGGATGATCTGAAAGCTCTGGCTGGAACAGGGGAAGCACGGTTGGTCGGAGGTTTGCAGGCTGGAGAGATGGGCAGCTTCACTTTGAATTGGGCGGATATGAGCCAAGACGCAATAAAATGGTTTCAAAACCAGAGCGGTCTCTTAGATGAACAGGATTATACTTCTGAGGACGGCCAAAATGTCACCGTCTATCCCACCTTGCTGGTCATGGATGACCAGGAGTTTTCCGACTGGGCAGGCAAGGAAGTTTCCTTGAATTCGGATTATCTGGATTGTGTTATGATCACCAGCACCTATCTGTATAATGCAGGCAGCTACACTCAGCTGAAAAATGCTCTGAATCTACAACCTGGATTTTCTATGGAGTTTGCACAAGAGAACGGGTTTGCAGACACTTGGCACGTAGCAGCACTGGCGGAGGATTTCCCTTATTCCGGAAACACGGTCACCTCCAACACCGTGGAAAGCCTTACTTTACAGTTGGTGACCAGTCGCAGTGTATTCCAAGCATTCCTGAATCGGCAGGCAGACCTGGGCAGAAGCGGTGCATACTACTGGCAGGTGCAGTACATTCACCCTGAAAGTATTTCCGCCCTAACCAGCGGATTGGAGGAATGGTCCCTAAACAACAGCTATGGCCTGCCCCAAGGGGTGATCAGTGCAAACTACAATTCCCTTGCCATGGGTGGCCTTCAGCGGTTTGGAATGCTTCTACAAATCTTATGTACCGGGTTTGTTCTGCTGCTATGTCTGGTATGTATGGCCAATATTCACAATAGCCTCTCTACGGGAATGGAACTGCGTGCCCGGGAATATGGAATTCTCCGCAGCGTAGGAATCACACCCGTGGATTTCCGTAAGATGATTTGGCTGGAAAGTCTTTTCTACGGAATCAAAGCGCTGTGCTGGAGTTTACCTTTTGGAATGGGCGTGTTGGCCCTGGAATACTATGCTATCCGACGAGCATTCCAACTTCCCTTCTGTCTGCCAGTGGGCAGCATTGTCCTGGCAGTTGTTTTAGTAATGGGGGTATGCTGGATTTCTGGACTTCTGACCCGCAGGAGTCTGGAGGAGCAGACTATTACCGAGGCCATTCAGAAAAGACTTTTTTAAACAGAAGCCGCAGAAGTGTTTTCCTTCTAAAGGGCTCTCGGAAGAGGTCACCTAAAGGTGGCCTCTTCTCGTGTCAAGAGAAGAAATACAGTACAATGGATATGAATAATGAGAAGAGCTGATATTGTTCCTGTGTAAACAGCAAATAAAAACCTGTAATTATCTTGTACAGAGACAATAAAAATGACGGGTAAGCATTTTTGTGTGCTTACCCGCCTTGTTTCATCTGTTAATTTTCAAATGGCTTGTATACAGTCACGGTTTTCAGATACTTCACGGGATCGCCGTTCAGCACCAAATCTGCATACTCAGCCGGAGCATTATAAATCAGCCAGTCCAGCTCAGAGCGTTCATACATATTGTCGGCCACTTCATTCTCTAAGGCGATGGTATCAATGGAAATCATGCTGCCATCGGCATATTTTAGCTCGACGCAAGCGGTGTCAATATTGAACTCACAGGATAGTAAATGGCTCACGGTGTTGATCTCCTTACAGCTTTCATTTTTAACAAATAATCTGTCGTGATGAACCCGCTTCCCGAATGTTGCATCCCACACTCCGCACCAATTCCGCACCAATTTGTCATGAAAGTATATGTGGATGCATGGATTTATGTAACGGAAAAGTTCGTAAATATGGGAAATATTGAGCTTTATGAAGGTGTATTGAGATATGAAAAGGCCGATTATCCACCGATACCTAATTTCATTTGTACTCATTCTCCTTAACGGAATATTTTGACTGTCTATCATTATACCCAACCAGCGCACTGCGTGCAAGGGCAGGGCGCGGTCATGCTCATAATTTTGCGCAATTCTACACATTTTACCTGTTTTGACCACCGGTTGTTCTTTATTTTTCCACATTTATGCCTTATAATGTTAAAAGATCAAATCAAAATACCCCCGTACCGGCCCTGTCCGGCGCGGGAAAACATAGAGTAGGAGGGCATAAAACCCATGTCAAACGAGAAAATTCTGGTTGTGGATGATGATAAAAACATCTGTGAACTGCTGCGCCTGTACCTGGTCAAAGAGGGATACGGTGTGACCATTGCCAATGATGGCACTGCTGCACTGCAGGAATTTGATAAGCTGCACCCGGACCTTGTGTTGTTGGATGTGATGATGCCCGGCATTGATGGGTGGGAAGTCTGCCGCAAGATCCGCCAGAACAACCAGACCCCCATCATTATGCTGACGGCAAAGGGCGAAACCTATGATAAGGTTCTGGGCCTGGAACTGGGTGCGGATGATTACATCGTAAAGCCTTTTGAAGCCAAGGAAGTGACAGCCCGTATCAAGGCTGTTCTGCGCCGCTGCGGCAGCAAGGACGAAGAAAACAAAGGCGTTTATGACTTTGACAACCTGCACCTGGATATGAACCGCTATGAGCTGAAAGTGAAGGGTAAAGTGGTGGATGCGCCGCCCAAAGAGTTGGAACTGCTGGCCTGCCTGGCTGGGCACCCCAACCGGGTCTATACGCGTGACCAGCTGCTGGACGAAGTGTGGGGCTTTGAATATTATGGCGACTCCCGCACCATCGACGTCCATGTTAAGCGCCTGCGCGAAAAGCTGGAGGGAGCCTCGGAACAGTGGAACCTGAAAACCGTGTGGGGCGTTGGTTACAAGTTTGAGGTTAAAGAATAATGTGCCGCGCCAAAAAAGAAGAGAATAACGGGGCAGCCCCGCTGCGCAGCGTAAGCGGGGAAGTGTTTGCAACCTTTGCCTCGCTGCTGCTGGTGGCGCTGGTGTTGATGTGCATGCTGCAAACGGGGCTCTCCTGCGCGTACTTTGCCCAGGAGCGCAAAAGTGCCCTGACTGCCGTGCTGGACGGTGCTACTGCCATGGCGGAGACCTATGCTTCGGAAGGAAACATTGTGACCCTGCCCGGCGGGGACAATGAGTTGGTGGAGCGAGCCAAGACCGGCTTTGAACTGTTCAATACATCATCGGACGCACTTGTGTTTGTGGCAGACCGAGATGGCAACATCCTGATGCACACCGGCAAAGATGTAGCCGAAAGTGCAAAGATCCCGCAGAACTTGCAGGAAGAGATGGACAGCGGCAAGGATATCTTTCTTATGGGTACCATGGACGATACCCTGCACGATAAGTATTATATTGCGGGCCGCCGCGTGAATCTGGGCGGCAGCGAGGGTTATTTGTTTGCTGCAACACCGGTACATGCGCTGGCGGTCTATATCCGCTCCATCCTGACGATGTTCTTGCTGTCCTCGGCGGTCATCCTGATTGTCTGCGGCATTTTGTGCATGGTGCTGGCGCGGCGCATTACCTGGCCGATCGAACAGATCAGCCAGGCCGCCAAACGGCTGGGCGGCGGCGATTTCACCGCACGCGCCCCCGTAACTGGCTGTCAGGAGCTGGCGGATTTTGCCACGACCTTTAACAACATGGCGGGCCGCCTGCAAAACATTGATAACTCCCGCGGGCAGTTTATGGGCAACATTGCCCATGAACTGCGCACCCCCATGACCAGCATCAAGGGCTTTATTGACGGCATGCTGGACGGCACCATCCCGGAAAGCGAGTACAAGCATTATCTTGGCGTGGTATCGCAGGAAACCGGCCGCTTGGCCCGGCTGGTGCAGAACATGCTGGATATCACCAAACTGGAATCCGGCGAGGTGAAAGGTACTCCCAAAAATTACGATATCTGGTCCACCGTTACGGACGTGGTGCTTTCGGATGAGCGCCGCATTGAGGATGGCAAGATCGATATCCAGGGCCTTGGTCCCACGGGTACCATGGTGTATGCCGACCCGGACTTTATCCATCAAGTGGTCTACAACATTGTGGATAACGCCATCAAGTTTACCCCGCCGGATGGCGTCATCAAGTTTGATATCCAGCAGGAAAACGACATGGTGCGGGTGACCATCGAGAACACCGGCGACGGCATTGCGCCGGATGCCCTGCCCTTTGTGTTTGAGCGCTTTTATAAGGAGGACCGCTCCCGCGGCCTGAACACCCGCGGCAGCGGCCTGGGGTTGCATATCTGCAAGGTGCTGATCACCCTGTCCGGCGGCCAGATCAAGGCCGAAAGCGAGATGGGCAAATGGTGCCGCTTCACCTTTACCCTGCCTGCAGGCAAAACCGAGTAACAGCCCCAACCCCGGAATCGGATACCCGGCGACAATAGAATTGAAAAGGACCAAAGCCATTCGCTGAAAAGCGTGCGGCTTTGGTCCTTTGTTTATGGCCTATCTTGTGCAAAGAGCGTGGTGTGTTCCGGTGTGCTTCGCCTTTGCAGCGGCTGCCCCAGCGCCGGATAGAAAGCGCGCACGGGGCTGGCCGACAAAAAGGTACAAAAAACGTGGGACGATGCACAAGCACCGCCCCACGTTATTTTATATTGGCAGAAATAAGATCAGAAATAGCACTTGATGTTGAACTTATCCACGTTCTGCTTTTCTTCCACCACCAGTTTTTCATGGTTGAAGTCAAAATGCACGCTGCGGCAGTCATCTGTATTGCGGGTCAGGCGCAGCAGGGTGTCCACGCGCTTCTGCTCGTCCTTGGTATAGAACAGGTAGCTGGCGCCTTCGCGCTTGGCGCGGCCGGTGCGGCCGATGCGGTGGGTGTAATGCTCGTTCTCTTCGGGCACATCATAGTTGATGACGGCGTCCACATCCGAAACATCGATGCCGCGGGCGGCCACATCGGTGGCAACCAGCACATTGATCTCGCCGGCCTTAAAGCGCTGCATGACGCGGTTGCGTTCCGCCTGGCTCAAATCGCCATGCAGGCAGTCTACATTAAAATGCAGCCGGGCCAGCTGGTTTGCCAGCATGCCGGTGTTGTACTTGGTGTTGCAAAACACCATTACGCGCTTGTAATCCTTGCTGATGATGATCTGAGCCAGGTCAGCCAGCTTGTCGCGGCCGGTGGTCAGCAGCTTGTACTGGGCAATTTTGGGGCTGGATTCCTGCACCGGCTGAACGTCTACTTCGGCGGCGTTGTGCTGGTACAGCCAGCCGATATCCAGTACCTCGCGGCTGATGGTGGCGCTGAACATGGATAGGGACTCTCTGCTTTTCAGCAGGTCAATGATGCCGCGCACATCCTTGTAAAAGCCCATGTTCAGCATTTCGTCGGCTTCGTCCAGCACAATGGTCGTCACCTGCGAAAGATCCAGCGCATGGTGGCGGTAGTGGTCCATCAGGCGGCCGGGGGTGGCAACCACGATCTGGCAGCCGGCTTTCAGCTGTTTCTGCTGCTTTTCCAGCCCGGCACCACCGTACACGCACACCACGCGGATCTCCGGCAGGAACTGCGCCAGGTTAGTCAGATCCTGTGCAATCTGCTGTGCCAGCTCACGCGTGGGGCTGAGCACAACGGCCTTGGGCGCACCTGCCGGGAAACCAGCGGCCTTTTGCAGAATGGGAATGCCGAACGCAACGGTTTTGCCGGTGCCGGTGGGGGCCTTGGCAATCATATCATGCCCGGCCAGCATCAGGGGAATGGCCTTCTGCTGGATTTCGGTCATCTCGGTATATCCCATTGCCTGTGTTGCCCGGATGATCTCCGGCCGCACGGAGGAAGAAAGCTCAGTGAAGTTCATAAATTAGTGTACACCTTTCGTGTTAGTCAGGGGTTAGGAGGGAGGAGTTAATTAGGAATGAGAAATTAGAAATTGGAATGAATGATAAATTTATATGTAGGGCGGGGTCACTGACCCCGCCGGGGAAAAACGTAAATACTTGCAATAAACGTTGCAAACAATTTGTAGGGGACGATGCTCGGCATCGTCCCGCGTGTTAGGCTTTGCGGCATATTTCACCCTGAACTATGCCGCGTGCCCCTACGGGTTACGGGCAACATATATGGCTTTCCGACTTTCCCGAAAAAACGCTTTTTCCCATTATAACAGCAAAAGCCGGGTGCGGCAAGTGCGCACCCGGCAAAATGCGGTGTGTTTTGCGTTTTACAGCTCACAGGGGGCAAAACCGTCCTTGCCCAGCACCAGAACACGGGTATAGCCCAGTTCCTTCAGCTGTGCGGCGGCTTCCTCAAAGCCAAAGGTCAGGGCCTTGGCTTCGTGGGCATCGGCGGTAATGGTCACATTGCCGCCCATGGTCAGCCATTCTTTCAGGATGGCCGGGGAGGGAAAGTAATCCTCGCGGAAGCCGCGATAAACCGAGCTGGTATTCACTTCCAGCACGCAGCCAGCCTGTGCAGCGGCTTCCAGTGCCTTGTGGGCAGCGGCGGTGTAGCGCGGGTCGGATTCATCAAAAAACTTGCCGTTGCCGTTCACCTTTTTGATCAGGTCAAAATGACCCAGGATGGTGGGCTTTTTGGCGGCAACTGCGGCTACGTTGGCAAAATACGTTTCCACCACAGCAAGGCCGTCGCCGTCAAAGTCGTCCTGGATGCAGGCAGCCAGGTCCGCTTCGCGCCAGTCAATCTCGTAATATTTGCCGGTCTTGGGGCCCTTGACATAATGGGCGCTGCCGATCCAGTAATCATAGGCAGCCGGGTTGTCATCGCTGTACAGATCCCATTCCAGGCCGCACAAAATGTCCAGCTTGCCGGCATAGCGCTCTTTCAGCTTGGCTACCTGGGCGCGGTACAGCTGGGTGCGTGCATTGGTCATGCAATACTCAATGTCGTGCGGGGTGTGGCTGTGGCCAGAGAAGCCCAGCGTTTTCAGCCCGGCTTTCCAGGCGCTCAGGGCAAGCTCCTCCGGGGTGTTTTTGCCGTCACACAGCTTGGTGTGAACATGAACCGAACTGAGCAGATACTCTTTAGCCATTACTGCATCCTCTCCTGTTTCACTTTATGGTCAATAACATGGCGCTTTTCCAGCTCTTTGGTGATGTCTTCTACGGAAATGCCAAGTTCAATCATCAAAACCATCACATGGTAGGCAAGGTCGCTGATCTCGTAAACGGTTTCCTCTTTGTCGCGCTTGCTGCCTGCAATGATCACTTCGGTGGATTCCTCGCCGACCTTTTTCAGAATCTTTTCCAGACCCTTGTCAAACAGGTAGGTGGTGTAGCTGCCCTCTTTGGGGTTGGTCTTGCGGCCTTCGATCAGCTCATACAGCCCCTGCCAGGTGAACTGCTTCAGCTCATCGGAAACATAGACCGGGTTAAAGAAGCAGCTTTCCGCGCCGGTGTGGCAGGCGGGGCCGCTCTTGATGACATCCACGACCAAAGCGTCCTTATCGCAGTCTGCGGTGATGGAAACCACGCGCTGCACATTGCCGCTGGTTTCGCCCTTGCGCCAGATCTCCTGGCGGCTGCGGGACCAGAACACCGTGCGGCCCTCGGCAATCGTCAAAGCCAGAGTTTCGGCGTTCATATAAGCCAGGGTCAGAACCTCTTTGGTGTAGTGATCCTGCACAATGGCCGGAATCAGGCCGTTGGCATCAAATTTCAGAGTTTTGGAATTTTCGGTGATTTCCATGGCGAACTCCTTATCTAAAACGGCGAAAGGCTGGGTACACTCTGCCGGGCCGCAGATTCATGCGAACCGCACAGCCGGATTCCCAAAAGTTTCCCCATTCTCAGTAAAAAATTATAAGTATAGTTTAGCGTGTTTTGCGTTGTTTGGCAAGCCCCAATTATATGGGCTGCTTTTGCCTGTTATACCCGCATCTCCACGCCGTTTTCACGCAGGTAAAGCTTCAAATCGCGGATGTCCACCTGCTTCGTGTGGAAGATGGAGGCTGCCAGCCCGGCGTCCACGCGGGGGTGGTTCAAGAACAGCTCCTTGAAGTCATCCATCTTGCCAGCGCCGCCGGAAGCGATGATGGGCACAGCACAGCGCTGGGCCACGGCGTCCAGCAGCTCCAGGTCAAAGCCGTTCTTTACGCCGTCCGTGTCAATCGAGTTGACAACCAGCTCGCCCGCGCCGTTTTTCACGCCATGCTCCAGCCAGTCCAGCGCGTCAATGCCGGTGTTTTCGCGTCCGCCTTTGGTGAACAGCTTGAACTTGCCATCCACCCGCTTGATGTCCGCCGAAAGCACCACGCACTGATTGCCGTAACGCTGGGCAGCGGCGGAAATAATGGCCGGGTTCTTGATGGCACCGGAGTTGACACTTACTTTGTCGGCACCGCATTTCAGCACCCGGTCAAAATCTTCCAGGCTGCCGATGCCGCCGCCGACCGTCAGCGGGATAAAAATTTCGCTGGCAACGCGGCGCAGAATATCGGTAAAAATCGTGCGGCCCTCCACGCTGGCGGTGATATCATAAAACACCAGTTCATCAGCCCCGGCCGCGTTGTAATAGCGGGCCATCTCGACCGGGTCGGCCATATCCTGTAATCCGGCAAAGTTGACACCCTTGACCACACGGCCGTCTTTTACATCCAAGCACGGGATAATGCGTTTGGTAATCATGCGCCCAGCCCCCTTATTCCTGATACAGTGCCACAGCCTGTTTGAGGTCGATGGCGCCGGTATAGATGGATTTTCCCAAAATTGCGGCGTGGCAGCCCATGGCCTGCAGCTCCGCCAGCTCTTCCATGCGGGCAATGCCGCCGGATGCCGTGATCTCCAGGCCGGAAATCTGCAGCAGCTCACGGTACAGGTCCATGTTGGTGCCCTGCATTGTGCCGTCGCGGGAAATATCGGTGGCGATGATCGCCTGCACGCCAGCTTCGGCACAGCGGCGGCAGAAAGCAACGCCCGGTTCGGGGGTGACTTCTTTCCAGCCGTTCACAGCCACAAGGCCATCGCGCATGTCCACGCCAACGGCAATTTTGGGGCCGTATTTCTGCGCCATGCGGGCGGTAAAATCAAAATCCTTTACGGCAATGGTGCCCAGGATGCAGCGCCCCACGCCGAGGGAAAGATACTGTTCAATGCGGGCTTCGTCACGGATGCCGCCGCCGACCTCGATAAACAGCCCGCCCTGCTTAGCAATGGCGGCAATGGTGGTCATGTTGGCGGTGGTGTCATCCTTGGCGCCGTCCAAGTCCACCACATGCAGGTACTTGGCCCCGGCGGCAATAAACTCCCGTGCCTGGGCGGCGGGGTCAGCATTGTAAACGGTCATCTGGTCGTAATCGCCCTGGTACAGGCGCACAGCCTGCCCGCCGCGCAGATCAATGGCAGGATATAACTTCATGGCTGCACCTCACAATTCTGCAAAGGCCCGTAGCATGCGCAGGCCGGTATCGCCGGATTTTTCGGGGTGGAACTGCGTGCCGTATACCAGGCCGTTTTTCACAGCGCCCGTTACCGGGATGCTGTACTCACTGGCAGCCAGCGTGTTGGCGGCACAGTTTTTGGCGTAAAAGCTGTGCACATAATACACATACTCACCGGGCTTGGTGTACTTGAACAGCGGGTCGTTTTCCCGCCCCGGCACAATGTCCAGCCGGTTCCAGCCGATGTGCGGCACTTTCAGGCTGGGGTCTTTCAAATCGTCTGCCAGCGGGCACACTTCGCCGGGAATCAGGCCAAGGCCGGTGTGTTCGCCGTACTCATAGCTTTTTTCAAACAGCAGCTGCATGCCCAGGCAGATGCCCAAAAGCGGTTTGTGCTCCACTTCCTGCTTGATAACGGGCACCAGGCCGGTGGCTTCCAGCTTGGCCATGGCATCGGCAAACGCGCCCACACCGGGCAGAATGATGTGGTCCGCCGCGCGGATGGCGGCAGCGTCGCGGGTCACTTTGGTTTCCAGCCCCAGGCTTTTCAGGCTGGAAGCCAGACTGAACAAGTTGCCCACGCCGTAATCAATAATTGCGATCATATACGTTCCCCTTTTTTGTATGCTGCTGTTGCAGCGCCCCTCTTAATACCTGGGGTTAATGTAGCCCCAGGGCCAGCCGGACCTCGTTCATTTGGATCTGATCCGTGTCATATTGGTAAACCGTTCCATCGGCAAAGGTATAACGCACAAAAACGCCGGTGGGGTTTTTGGCGGTCTCTTCGGGTATTTCCACTTCCCACAAGTCCAGCACCGCGCCGCTGTGGTAGCGGACGGTGAGCGGCTCCCCATGCGGGCAGCTTGGCTGCACTTTGCCCGCCCCGGCGGCGCAGATCAACCGGCATAACCGGCTGCTGGCATCCGGGTCCAGGGAGGAGGTTTCGCCGTTGCGGGTCAGCGCAGCGCCGATCTTGCCCGCGTTTTCCACACTGGCGGCAAAATCGGTGGAAAACCTGCGGTAGCGCTGGTGGTAACGCGCCGCCCAGCCAATGGTGCCAATGCAGATTACCAGAACCACACAGGCCGCCGCCAGGAACACCGCCCCGCCCCAGCCACGCCGCCGTTTGCCGGGTTTAATTCTGTCATACAGGTTCATGGTGTTCCCTCCTGATACAGTGGGTCCAAAACCCATTTGAGCGGGTTTTATTGCACAATGGCCCAGTAATCGGTTTCAGTGCGGATGATGTGGTCGTAGAAAGAGCGTTGGAATACGGAATGCCCGGCCCTGTGAGCAACGTGCCCTTTGAAAATGCGGACAACCTGGGAAATATTTGTAGGGGACGATGCTTGCATCGTCCCGTCCGCTTTGGGTTGGATGCCCACCAAAAAATGAATATGGTTTGGCATAATTACATAATGCAGCAAACCATCCATTTGCAATAATGCCTGTTCAGCAATGCGGCCCAGCGGTGATAATTCAATATGCACATCAGGGTTGAGCCCGTCATGCGGACCGATGCGAGCATCGGCCCCTACAACTGAACCAAGGTTACACACACGGTTTTGGGTGCATATGGTAACAAAATACACGCCGCGGGCACTGTAATCATACCCCTTTAACCGGTTCCCTTTGCGGTCCGGTAATTCCGTCCCCATGCAACTTTACCCCAAAGGCAACACCGCACAATTCCCGCCTGACGGCTTAAGCACCGCTCCGGCGACTGCGGCACGGCATCTGCGTTGCCAAAATGCTCGATAATGTCGGGTTGCGGTACC
>ERZ772876.1079-NODE-1079-length-30480-cov-3.913459_pt1 | contig 30480 bp, 20 predicted proteins | sample MGYA00580584_ERZ772876 | MGnify/ENA primary metagenome ERZ772876 (study PRJEB29015, sample SAMEA2737728) | human gut metagenome | biome: human gut; feature: human-associated habitat; material: faeces | place: China | collected 2012 ... | reverse complement strand
GGAAAATCGGCATTTCCGCTGTGGTGCGCCGCAGCAACGGAAGGCGGCTCATTGAGCTGCACCGTGCCGAAAGTGACGATGTCCAGGGTGTCCCGGCGGTCGACCCTGTTGACCCTGCCGGGGCGCTGCGCGGCGATTTGCGGGCGGTTTCCGGGGGCAGCGAGTAAACCGCAAGGCAAAAGAAACGCCGTGTTGGGCCGTTTGTGGCCAAAGAAGGAGCGTGGGTGTTCGGCGCGGGACCATCAAGTCGTCGTCGGTGAACGTATACGCCCACGCGGGCTTGATAAAGGGAACGGGCCGCCCCGCGTCCCTCGCCTGGAACAGGATGGAATTGCCCATGGTGACCCGGTCGGCCTTTTTCACCGCCCCCGGCTCGCCGTATTCCGCCGCCGCCTCCCGCCCCACATGGTAGTCGGCCCCGGCCATGGCGGACAAAGTGCCGTCTCCCGTGCAGTCGATAAAAACAGGGGCGCTCAGCCGGAACACCTTCTCGGTGGTCATCTGCCGGGCCTCCACCGCTTTGATGCGGGGCCGGGCCGCCTCGTCGTCCATGACATCCCATTCCCAGGCTCCATCTTCCTCAAACCGGAAGCCCAGACCTTCGTAGAAACTCTGCACCATGAGTTCACGTTCCGGCTTGGATATGCCTTCGTAATAGGCGTCTCCGCCATTGCGGTATTCGCCGTTAATGGTGATTTCTTCACTGGCGTAGTTGTTCTCCCGGGTGCCATTTCCTTCAGCCACACGGTGAGAGTTGGCAGTATTGTTGGTAGTTATGGAGCCGCGATATATGACGTTGTTGGAAATGCTCAACTGACCGTAATTATGCCAGCCGGTCAGCAGGGATGCGCTGTGTTTACTGCTCTGATTCGGCGCATCCTGCTGAACAGTCACATCGCTTACAAAGCAGTGTTCCACACCGCATTTGGCCATACCGGCCAGGCCGCCCACATGCTGGTCGTCGCCGTGGACTGTCGTGTCCACGACCGCGCAGTCCCGAATCCAGAGGGCGTTGGTATCCAGAATATAGCCAATCAAGCCGCCGACGCCTACACCGCCGGAAACAGAGCCTTTGACCGAGCAGCTTTTGATTTCTCCTGCCGTACCGGCATTGCTGTGTGCGGCGAGTATACCGGCATAAGAGTCCTGAGCCGTGACATCGGCAACAACATGGCAGTTTTCAATGGCAACGCCGCTTCCGCTGATGCGGCCAACCAGCCCGCCTACCGTACCGGTGCCCTTCACCTCTCCGGATACATTGACATTTCGGATGATGCCGCTGCTCTGTCCGGCAAGAATGCCGACATCCGAAGCGGTAGACTCCAGCACGGCGTTGGTAATGGTAAGATCCTGGATCACCCCGCCGGGACCGAGCAGTTCGATCAGGCCGCGCGATGTCGGGCTGGCATACAGCAGATTGTTGATCGTATGTCCATCGCCATCCAGAGTGCCATCAAAGGTCATGACGGCTTCCACAGGCTTGCCCGCAGCGTCTATGTTGTTTGCCAGACGGTAATCGGCGCGCGGATCGCGGTTGATCTGCGCAAAGTCCTTAATATCGCGGATCAGATAATAGCCATTGATATCCTGATCCAAAGTAACCTCAGGAATGTCGGGTTTCTCATCGTTGTAAATATACAGACAGTTGGCCACGCTGCGTTCCGTGCCGCCGGTGGGCCCGCTGGTTCCGTCAGAGGGGGAATTCTGCACCGTATACTGCTGGGTCTCGGGGTCTTTGACCACCATGGTGGTTGAACCGCCGCCGTCCAGATTCATCGCATATACAGCGCCGTTCTCCACCAGGAGCTGCGCCATCTCTACCAGTGTCAATCCCGCGGAATAGGTATCCGGGCGTTTGCCGTCCATGCAGATAAAGAAAACGGAACCATCCTGGCGAATTCCCACACAGGTGCGCGGATAGGGAGCAGTGGGACGATCCGGCATGGAGGAGGTGTCGGTTCCCTCGTCAAAGGAAATCGGTACGCCGTTGTCCACCAGAATATAATCTCCGCCCACTGCCTGCTCAAGGTTGGCTTTGTTGGCCTCATAAACCTCTTCGTCGCCAATGATCGCGGTTCCATCCTTCAGGATACCGAAAAATGTCCGATAAGGAAGACGGCTGGAAATCTCAGCGCTGGGCGTCCAGGCATGAACCTGTATGCCATTCTTTACAACCAGCCCCTCTGGCTCGCCGGTGGACATATTGTAAAAATCCGCATTTACGCCTGCCAGTACATTGCGGCCGTCAATAGCTGCATAGCGCATCTGATCGGATACGCGCTGCATGGCAAACTCTGTGCCATTGTTCGGCATACCAACGGCAATATGCAGGTTGGAGCCCTCTGTTCCATAATTGGTATCCAGCATAAAGCCGGCCACTGTTTTACCATCTTCGGTTTTGAACAGAGCCTCCTCATATGTCACGCCATCGGCCACGGTAAAACGGTCGGAGGAAATCACCTCTTTGATGACTTCTCCCACACCTAGGCTTTTGGCCATGACCACCGGCATGGAAGAGAGCATGCTGCTCCCGGCAACCAGTGCGGCCAGAAGTCCGGCCAAGAGTTTCTGTCCGGTTCTGCGCCAGGAAAAACCGGGATGAATAGGAATATTGCTTGTGCTTGTCGGCATTTCTTTCACTCCTTAACAAACTCACTTTTTTGATTCCTGTTTTATTAAATTATAGTTTTCTTCGTTAACGCTGTAAGCGTGATAAAGTTAAAAGTGCGTAAAGCACAAAGAATGCCCGCCAGGTACATTTCTATCAACGCTTCTTCTACACTGCTTTTCCGGCGACGATATCGTTCGATGATAGCTGTCTCGATCGGTATGCCCTTTAGCTTTGGGACATTCAGGGTCACGTCCCCTGACGTCGTTGTCAGATTCCGGCTGTATATTTGTCCCTACCTTATCTAGCCGTGCGAGGGGGCTGGACGGAATTATTTTACTTTTTCAAAAACTTTTTCGTTTTTCTAATGACTCACCTTTTTGGAAAAAGAAAAGAGCCGATTTCTCGACTCTTTCAAAAGCATATATTGTTACAGCTTTTAGGTCTCGGCAAAGGTCTTCCAGCATCGCTGCTTCATAAAGTCACCAATAATGGAAATGTCCTCGCCCTCATAATATTTAACCAGAAGCCTTTTGAACTCCGGAACTTCCTTTTCAGGAATAACCAGAAATCCACCGCCGTGGGAAATCAGATAGTGGTTTGCAAAGATAACGGAGACCCGTTTATTGCCGTCCAGAAAAATCTGCGTTTTCATGCCGTACAGACACAACTTAATGGCTATATCGATTGCTTCGCCGGATTCCTCTGCGATTTCACGAATATGGTCTTTTACATCCAGTTCATTTGGGAGCGGCGGAACGTAGGATGAACCTCCGATTGTAACCGGCACGCCGCGAATTCGCCCGCCTTCTGCAAAAAAGCCTTCATTCACAAGCCGTGCGATATGGCTGAGCATATAGTAATCAGACCGGCTTGCAACTACATCACGGTCGAGGATAAATTCCCATGCGCGTTTCAGATTCAGGATTTTCTGCACATCCGTTGCCGTCATGCCGCTGACCTTGCCGTTTTCGAGGATCTCCTCCGTCTGTGGAAAGGAGGTTGTCACCCCTTCCAGAACAGCCTGGTCATAGATGTTCATCTTCATATTCACACGGGCAAAGTCGATGCTCTTGAGGATATCGGAAGACAATTCACCCTCTGAGTATCCGGCGGCGGCAAGCTGCTTTTCGATGTGGCGCAGTTCTTTGCGGATTTCTCTGGATTCTTTCTTGATCTTCCGATAATTAATTCTTTTGTGAAATACTGTGCCTTTCTCGCTGCCTTATGATATATTTCATATACTTCATCCGACACCTAGATTTGTTTGCCATGAAGCCGGATATACTTTTGAACGACCACCTTCCTTTAACTCCGATCTGTTTTTGAGTCAAAAACAAATCGGAACGGTGGTGATCGACAATGAGGTTCATCTATGCATTCATAGAAAAAAAGTCCACATTCATCCTCATTGCTAGGGGTGAATGTGGCCATGCGTTCAGGGGAGAACGTCATCGCTGTTCTTCCTAACCACGCCGCCGCACCGAGATTGCCTGGAGCGGCAACGTCGTCCAACGGTATGTATAATTGAATTAACAGCTATTCGTATATGTTTATCGTAAAAACATAGATCGGATTTTTGATTTCGCAACGTCCTCGGCTCCGGTGCACAGTAATCTCACCATTCGGTTCGATCACCTCGACAAGAGACTTCCTGCCAAATTCATAAGGTCTTTTGTCTGTTCAATGATATATAGAGAAGTAGAAAAGTTGGCTAAATATTGGATTAAAAAATATAAAGGACACTGAGCAGCTTCATCCTCCGGCCGCCGCCTATGCGCAGCGCACGAGCCACTGCGCGCAGACGGCGATCAGGAAAATATCGTCTCCGATGAAAATTTAGCCGCTGTAGCCCCTCTCCATAAAGAGCGTGCGCAGATCGGGCGGCCGAATCGCCGGAATTTCTTTAAGCATATCGCGTCCTCTCGTCGTTCAGAGCGCTCAGCGATACAGCGGGCTGTACGCGGCGCAGGCGCGGTAGTCGGTGCCCTCCTTATCGTTTGTGCCGAACGCCGTCCAGCTGTGCAGTCGGTAAATCTTCTCGTCCGAAACGTTGTGCATGGACACCGGGATACGCATCATGCTCGCCATGGTGAGCACGTCCGTCCCCATATGGCCGTAGGTCCACGCTCCGTGGTGGGCGCTCCAGTTGGCCATGACCGAATACACGTCAGGATAGGAGCGAACCAGGTGGACGGCCAGGTCGGATCGGTGCGGTCGAGCAGCGTCTTATCCACCTCGGTCGGCAGATCCACCGTATAGCCCTCGGCCACCTGCAGCACCGGGTCAATGCCCTCCACCATGTTCAGGTGCACCATGGTCACCGGCATCTTGCCGGTCGTGCTTACAGATGCCATTCCAGTCACTGTTCTAGGATGGATTCCATAACGTCGCAGTTGGGCCTATAGTCGGTCCACTGCCGCTGGCCTTGGAATAGGCCGATAGGTCAGTGGTCAGCGTGGCCGTACTGTAAGCGTAGCCGTCCGTGTCCGCCGTCTCGCTTGCTGGCAGCGTCAGCGCCTCGCCCAGCAGCTTCGGATCTCTGTCGTCCGCAAGGGCGATATAGAGCTGCACCGTGCTGGTGGGGGCGGCGCAGGTGGTGGCTTCTGCGGCGTGCTCGCTGCCCGTTTCCGTGCTGCCGTGGTGGGGCGTGACCGTAACCCGTATAGGTCAGGCGGTCGGCCTTATCCACGGTCTCACCGACGGCGATTTCCGTGCCGTCCGCATGTGTAAAGGCAATGCTCGTCTGCGTGTCGGCCTGTATAATCTCGGCGTAGTCATAGGTCGCCCTGTGCCCCCAATAGGACAGCCCCGCCGTGTCATCGCTGGAATACTGGCTGGATTCGATAGTTAGCCCGCATTTCCCTGCACTGACAACGGACGCAAAGGCAATGTCCTCCACCGCCGTGTCCTCCGTCCAGACGGAGCTTTCCTCCGTGCCTGTGTTTTTAATCAGGTGTGCGTGCTTGACGGACAGCTTGGAAGCATCGCTCAAATGTCCGCCGTTGGGGTTGATGGTCTCCACGCCCGCACCGCTGTTTACCCAGAAGCGCTCTTCCCCGCAGGGCGCTGCTCACCCTATATTTCGGTGTAGACAGCGCTTTGTCCCTAAACACTTTTTCCCAATGAACTCAGCCGTTTCGCCTGTATCAATTCTCGTGGCTCCCACTCATTTTCAAAGCACGCCACTGATACTATCCCCGTTCCCGGCGGATTTCATTGGCCGTCCGGCTATTGAGAACGCTTTCTCCGTTCGAACCAAATATACACTCCCACCGCAATGCCTATCAGAACCATGGCCATGGCCACGATCCCTATGAGCCAGCCGGTTTTGTTGATGGAAGGTGGAACAGCCACTAGGCGGGTAGGTTCCGTTTGTGACGGCGTCTGTGTTACGTTGGCACTTTGCGTGGTCTCCCCGTCCTGGTTTTCCGTTTCGATGACAGAGCTGTCCGAAGCGTTGGGTTCCCCCCCCAATAAAGGGCCCGTGTTCTCATTCTCCGCCGGAGCCTGTGTCGCAGGCCTGTAGGTCGTGACCGGTACGGTGGTGATATTTGTCAGCGGCTTCATGGTCTGCATTTGTGTGGTGGTCGTCGGGCGTCGGGTTGTCGAGGACGGCACGGGGCGATCGGTGTTGTAGGCCTCCACAGTCAGGAACGCTAGCCCCATTGACCAAAACGGATACTCTCCCTGTGGCGTCTTGGATGCGTTGGGGAAGGACAACTTCACGTAGCGGGCATCTGCGGGGATATCCTCCTCAGGGATCGCATACTGCGCTTGCACCGAGGATTCGTCCTCAATATTGCAATACATATTTTTATCGTAATATATGTATTCCCCATCGAGGCGATCCGATGTGGAGATGCTGAATGTTCCCTCTTTGTTGTAGGCGCCCGCCCAGCCTCCGGCACCGCAGACGCCCATGTATTCGATTGAGCGAATCCCATGTTCAAAGTAATAGATAATCTCTACGTCAATATTGACATATTCCTTGATCATGCACAGCGCACGACCGTCGCCGCAGGCGGCGCGCAGTGGCTTATCGCCGGTCATAACGAATATCTTGTCGGCTGGGACATTCACGACTACGCCTTCCGGCATCGTATATCGAAATTTCGCAGCTTTTGGAAAGGCGGTATTATCAAAGGTCTCTCGGAATGTATAGGTGGTCTCCCCGGCGGAATCTGCAAAGGCCGTCCCCGGAAACAGCAGCATCAGCAGCGCCAGGATCAATGCAAGACCGCAAAATTTTTTCATATGTTTCCCTCATTCCACAGGCCATGTCGCCGTCATACGTCCTCTCCTCGGATGACGGGGAGAGGACGTATGGACGCCTTCACAATGCCGGCTTGTTTACGATTGGGTGTGTTCATGAAAGGCAGTCAAAGGATTACAAGAACTTCTTACGGTTGAGCACCAGTACGCCCGCGGCGGCCAGCGTAATCATCACGGCGACAATCGGCAGCGATGAGCCGGTGGACGGCGTTTCGCCGTTCTCCTCTTCTCCCGTCGTCCGCGTGCTGTCCTGCACAGTTACGATTGTCGGTACGACGATCTCATAGGTTTCATCGGTTGTCTTGGAGGTGGGCTCCGTTTCCGTGGGAGCGGTTGTCTTGGAGGTGGGCTCCGTTTCCGTGGGAGCGGTTGGCTCGGTGACGCTCCCAGTCGTCGTGGTTGTTACAATCGGCCCGGGTACGGGGTCCACGCCCAGCGTCATATAGGTGTTGTATTCCACCGCCAGGGAAACCGGCAAGTAGGACGCTGCGCCCGCTTCGGCATCTGCGGGGACGGTTATTTTCAGATACTTCATACCGGCCGGTATCGCCTTCTGGTTCCAGACCGATTTTTCCGTCGTGTGCGGAACCTGGCTGCTCGAAACCGCTATCAAGTCGTACGTGCCGTACAGCTTATCGGAAACCGCCATCGTGGGACTCTTCCCTCCAAGGAGGGTGAATTTGGCGCTGCTGAAGCCGTTGGGGAAATAGTAAACCAGTTCGACCGCTTTCGCATTGTCCGTCCTGTACATGCATTTGCGGCGGCCGTCGCCAAACAGGCTCAGATGCTCCGTCTCATCCGATTCGGTAAAACTTCCTTGAAGGGCATCGGGACTGTTCGCCGTGGGAACGCGGTAGGCATTAGACACAAACCGGCAGTTTTCACCGGAAAACGTATCGGTGAAATTGGCCGTTCCCGCCAGAGCGGCTTTTCCAGGATTGCTTTCCTGGACGCTCAACTCGCCCAGAGCCAGACTCCAATCGTCATATTTGTCCCAATCGTCAGAATTGAAGCCCACGAACTCCAGCTTCAAATACCGCATATTTGCCGGAAGCTTGCTGCCGTCGATGCTGTAGTCCACCCGATTGCCCGCGTTCGATTCTCCGACATAATAGGGGTAATTCTTATCCCACTTGTTTCCATTGCTCAAGCTAGAAAGACTCTCCCATTCGCCGTCCTCGGACGCGGAGACATACATCCAAAATTTATTGTTGCCGTAAGGCCCTCCCCAATTCCCATTGCCGAAGCCGGTATATGCAATGGAATCCATACCGTTGGGGAATTCGTATATGATCGACAGCGTATGTCCACCCTTTTTGAAAAGAGTCGTGGTCTTTCCGGAAATCGGATCGCCGTTGTTATCGTATTCCTTACAGGTATTCAGACAGCCCGTGTTGCTGGTCGAATACAGCACATCGTTCACCGACACATCTTTGGCAAGTTGCCCGCTGGCAAAGTCACGGATTTCATAGCGAACCACATGCGGATCCTGCAGGAAATCCATCGACTTGAACTGCTCGACAAAATAAAGGTCGGCATCCGTATAGTTGATGGCGACATATTGATTGTATGTCACTGTCAGTTTTTTGAACCCACATTCCCAGTTGCCGTAACTTCCGCCCTTAATCGTGATCTTTAGAAAACGGGCGCTTTCCGGCACGGCGGCGCCGTTTGCAACCGCCGTATATGTACCGTTCAGGGTATCCGCCACTTCCGTTGTCGACGTCACATTATCCGTGAAGACGCTTGTATCAAAATTGAAAGAGGTAAACCCGTTGGGGAAGTAATACACAATGGGCAGATCGCCCGTATCCCCTGCCTTGATCAGAGTCTGGCTGCGCCCATCTTTGCAGGCGCTACAGCACCCTTCGTTGTCCGTCACGGTGCTTAGTGCCTGTTTATCGGCGGCCTTCTTCCCCGCTGCGGCGATGGTATAGGCCGAGATGAATCGATTGGAGTCGTTCTGATCGTATTTTTCGACAAACTGACCGGCGCCTTTGGTGTACTCGTCCGCCATCACCGTCGCCTGCGCATAGCCGAGAACAAACTGCCAGCTTTCATAACCGGTGGCTTTAAAAGTCAGCTTCACATAGCGTACCGAATCCGCTATATCAGAAAGAGCGTAGGTATAGGTGCTGTCGTCCGAAACGGACGGCTCCACCTCCGCGACGGTATAGACACCATCAAGCGTATCGGCGACAGAAATTTCCACCTTCTTGCCGAGCACCGTTCCGATATGACGATCCATATACCCGACATAGGTGAAGTCCTGCAGCCCGCCCGCAAAGGCATAGGTCAGAGAGGCGTCGGTTTTGGGGTCCTTCATGAGCGTGCTAGTTTTCCAGCCGGTGCTATCCAGAACGCCGACGTTCTGTGTTTCGCTGAATGTTCCGTCCGACAGTTCGGAGGCAGCCAGAAACGGGTTGGTTTTCATTTCCGCGACAGTATTAAAGCCCTCGTAGAATTGGAATGTTTTCGCGCTTTCCGCTTTCCCTTCCAACACGCGGGGCACCCCCGCGCCAAGCGATACACAAATCGCCGCGGCGCTCAGGACGCCAAGAACCCTGTTGCTGAGTTTACGCATTTCGTTTCACCCTCCAAAATTTCATTTCTTCATCCGGCCCTGAACAGGCGATCAGGATGATAGGTCAACTTCAGCATAACGGATCCGCCTGCAAATATATATCGTTAATTTTCAATATCTATATTCAAAATTTTGAAACGCCGCATTCTCAGCCAAATGCTGCCGCTTCCCCTTGCGTTTTAACGCTTTTTGGGCGTCGGATGGGACGAAAAACTCGCACACCGGTTTCCAAACGGGCGCGTCAAACCGGCAAATCGCCGTTCTTAGTTTTCATCAGGCCGATGAATATCCCGGAAACGTCCCGGCGTTATACCGGTGTACTTTTTGAAAATACGGATAAATGTGTTGATGTTTTCATAACCTGTTTTCAAAGAAATATCCCCTACAGTATCGTTTGTGTGGATTAAAAACTCCTTGGCTTTTTCCATACGGAAAATGTTAATTCGCTCCAGCAGGCCGCAGCCGGATTGTCTCTTATAGGTGCTCGACAGCGTGGAAAAATGGATGCCAATGATGTCGGCAATATAGGCGACACTCAAATTTGGATCGCTGTATTTTTCCTCGATGATAGCCTCCACCTCTCTGAACAGCACATCCTGCGTATTGTCTTTCTGAGCGGAGAGTACGCTCTGCACCACTTTCAAGAAACCGCCTATCGTCTGCCTGAGCTGGGTGATATTGAAGCAGCTTTGTATGCCCTGTTCAATCGCATTTAGGCGGCCGTCCGTATCCTCGTCCCAAACATAAAGTTGCCGCATGTTTCCGCGCATGGCGTGGATCGTCTCTTCAATTAACAGTCTAGCCATCTCAAAGGTGACGCATTTCCCCTCTTGAATGATGGAAAGCATCTGGTCGAACAGGGATGCCAACTCGTCGCTATCCCAATTTTTATGGTTGTTGATCAGAAAATACTGTGTATTGATAAGATTGGCATAGTCAGATCGGGTAAACCGCTGCTGCTCTTCGGCTTGAGTATAGGTCATAATGGTTTGATTTTCCATCAGTTGCAGCTGGCGCAGCGCCTGCATAGCTTCCATAAAGCGGGGCGAAATCGTCTCCTCGATCGCTTGGATACTGCTGATACCCGCCTGAAGGTGACATTGCAGCTGTTCTTCGCAGACCCGGATGACCGTCTCCACTGCTGTTTTCAGATGCTCTTCGGTGACAACCTCTTTGAAATCTACCATGCTGACCACGCAATGGTTATAGGTTACGGTGTTGGTGTGATAAAAATCATGCAGAATATTATCCACAACGAATTGCAACAGCGCCCAATCGGCACCCTCTTCTTCCGAATCCACACCGATTTCAACCACGGAAAAAACCAGAAGCGCATAGTGGGTGTGAAAGAACAGCCGTCCCATCCCCATGCGCTCCATCAAATCCTTCGTCTCGGCACACTGGCTCTTCCCTATCAGCAGCCGGGAAAACGCATCGGAATAGATATTACGGCGATACTTGTTAAACATCAAATCGAGGCCACGTTTTTCAATCATAGCCCGGGCGACACGGTTATAATCTTTGTCCTTGTTTTGCAGTTCCTTTTGTACATTGATATCGGAGGATTCGTCCACAAGAGAAAGAACATCGGAGGTCCATTTCTCACGCTTGCGTAGGATCAACACAAGCGCCGCTACGGCGGCCACCGTCAAAATCCCGCAGCCACCCAGAATCACAGTAACTCCCCTGTTCGTCGTGAGTATATTTTGCGTACCCGGTGCGACCATCACATACTTATTTCCGCCTATGGCAGCATTGTATGCATAGGCATCAATATATTCCCCCCGATCGGTTCGCTGATATTGCGGATTCTTTCCCAAAAATAGATTATCGGCTTTCAGATTCGAGGGGATCAGTGCCCGTCGGGTGGAAAACAGCATCCGGCTGTCGCCGTCAATCAGATAGAACTCCTTATCCGGTTCGAGCGCCTGCAGCCCCGCACGCTCCCGGAATATATTCCGATTGAACAGAACGAGCAGTTTTCCCGTCTGTTCCAAGCTTTCTTGCGAATAGACGTTTATCATCAGGGCGAGCTGTTCCACCGTGGCGTTGTCGGTACGGATCTCGCTTTTAAGTGGTATAATTGTATATATGGCGTCGGTATAGTAGGGCTTGCGGACTTTGCCGATGTCCTCTTCCTCCAGATAATAAGACAAGGATCGCAGCGAGTCATCGCTGCTGTTGGCACGGATAAAACGCTCCCCCACCTCACCATACAGAAAAATATCAAAAATATAACTTTTTTTCTGCATGACACTGAAAAGCAGTTCCTGCACGCTTTGCAAATCGCCGGAGGTATTGGCGCAGAATCCGTTGATTAGACGGTTATCCTGCCGATTAATCAGCAAATCGAGTAGGGTCTGACTGGTTTCGTTCAACATTCCCTCTACGGAATGATGTATCGTATAAAATAGCTTTATATTTCCTTCATCCGCATATTTCTGCGTATTGTGTCTGTTTGAGAGATAAAAAATGCCGATAAAAACTCCAAAAGCAAACAGCCATACCACAAAAATAAGTACCGCCATCCGGAAACGCGTCCATCTTTTTATAGCCATTTTCCCCAAGCGTTCTCCTTTCGATCAAACAAGCTTTATGTGCCCGAACGCGGCTCCATCGATAATCTCGTATCCAATTCTATAACTTTTTATAAAAGCCGATTTCATAGCTTATTTGCTAAGAAATCGGCTCTTTTCATATACTTTTTGCCACTGATTCCCATGATAAAAAGCGTACATAAAGTTGGGAAACCGCTCTTGGAACGCAGCTGCGAACGGTCATATCCGGCTTCACTATAAGGATACCAAACCCCGTCGAAAAAAGCAACCTAACGCACGGCTCTTGGGACAGGCAATGTTTTCCGATTCCACTATCCCACAATGCCGGAACGCTCGATGCTTTCGGTAAATTTTCGCTGTACGATGAGATACACAACCAGCGGCGGAATAATAGTGAGCAGACATCCAGCCTGCATACGGGTGGTCAGCAGGGAATACTCGTCTGTCGACACGGTATCCCACAGGCTCTGTTGGAGCTGCGCCAGCGCCAGCGTAATGGTGGGCGTGTCGTTAAGCATCAGCGAAGTCAGGTAATACTCGTTCCAATACCAGACCAGACTGAACAGAAAAGCGGTGAGAAAAATTGCGCCCGCGTTGGGCACCATAACCCGCAGGAATGTACGGTACGGCCCGCAGCCATCGATAATCGCCGCCTCTTCCAATTCTTTGGGGATATTCCGGAAAAACTGGCGGAACATGTAGATAAACAGGCCGGAGCGCAGGCCCATCCCCAGTATGGCAGGCAAATACATAACCCAGGGGGTATTGGTCAAATTAATTTTCACGTCGTGCCCCGACAGAACGGATAGGATATCGGCAACACCGAACATATTAAAATTGGTCATCTGAATAAAGGAGGGCATGATCGTCGTCTGGGCCGGAACCAGAATGGTGAAGATAACGATAGCAAACAGAATCTTCTTCCCATAAAACTCAAATCGTGCGAAGCCATAGCCCACCATAGCGGTGACAAGCACTTGAATACAGGCGCTTACCATCATAATCCGCCCCGTGTTAGCCAGCGCGGTAGGATAATGCATGGCGTTGAACGCCTGTCGGATATTCAGCAATGTATAGTGCTTGGGGATCCAGATAACGCTGGGATCCATCACATCCGCGTTTCCACGGAATGCGGAACTGGCCATATACAGAATAGGGTATAGGATAACGTATCCGATACCAATGATAAACGCCCAGCGGAACAGAATCCATATCAGAGACTGCACCCGGCGCTTCGTACGTATGTCGTTCACTCCATGAACGGCAGAACGTATGCCGATAATATTGATTTTCACCCCCTCACCCCCTTCTTATTCACTGTCCGAATAAAATATTTTCCGGGAAAGCAGCATCATGACCACGCCCAGAATCACCATAATACATACAAAGTACAGCCAAGCCAGAGCGGAGCTGTATGAATAGTTTAGACCGTTGGCCTGATCCGATATGTATTTCATGGCCGGATTGGTGTAACTAGTAAAGGTGTCGATGATGGTGTATATGACATTGACCAGAATAACCGGACTTATCATCGGCAGAATAATCTTGCAAAAATACTCCCACGATGTCGCCCCCTCAACGCTGGCAGCCTCTTTGAGCGAGGAGGGAATGGTCTGCAGTCCAGTTAGGAACAGCAGGATTTGGACACCCGATTGCCATGTGAGATTAAAAATCCGATCGATGATTCCGGTCAAAAAAGAGACTATTTCGGGAGATACTCCCATCTTCAAAACGATATCCTCGATGGAAGCGCTGCTGACCATGTAGACTGAACCGGTATCCAAAGAGCTGACATTGGTTTCTCCCTGAATGATGCCGAGCAGCACCGTGGAGGATAGCATCAGCGGCAGGAAAAAGATACATCGCACGACCGCACGACCGTGGAATTTCTGGTTGAGCAGCATAGCCACAAAGATACTGAACACCAGAATAATCGGCACCTCGGTCAGCATATTGCGAAAAGCCTGCAGCAGTTTGGGCATAAAGTCCGGATCCTCCAAAAGCGCCCGCTGATAGTGTGTCAGCCCCGCCCACGGACGCTCCAGACCGCCACCGGCCAGCACCGATACGGACTGGAAGGAATACAGGAAAGACTCCACAATGGGGATCACAAAAAGGGAAACCAGTCCGATTACCCAGGGCAGGATGAAGGTATACCCCACGAGCATTCTTTTCCTTTGCATCTGGGATAATTTCTTCGTATTTGTTGTCACCGCATTCCTCATCCTCTCGTATATGCCGGTACGATTCCATACCGCTTCAAAACCCGACGGTTCATCCCCTGACCGCAAAGGACTGCGCTTCTATCTGCATACCATCGACGGTGATCGGCTGTTCGTTGTAGTTCACCACTACCTGCGCGCCGTTTTCGTAAAGCGTGATGGCCACGCCGTTTTGCGGCCGGCTGTGGCCCACAATGGCGCTGCCTTTCGTGACGGCAAGAACGCGTGCATAAGCCTGATACGCCTCGGCAGCCTCCTTGGTCCAGGAGGTATAGGCGGAATTGTATACCCATTCGATATGGGTTTCCTTCGTGAGCGATTCGTTGCGGCCGTTCAGAATAAAATGAGGCGCGGCGCCATATTCGAGCGTCTGTAGCAGCGCTTCCGTGCTCCAGCGTAGATTCAGCGCGTCACTGGTATATCGTTTGTAGCCGGAGAGCACAATCGGATAGAAGGGAACCGACTCATCCTCGATGGAAAAGTGGCTGTCCGTCATCGGCGCGTCCAAAACCTCGTCAATATAGGGAAACAGATAAGCGTTCGCGCCATCCAGAATCGGAACCTTCCCAAGTTCCCGAACCTTTTTCAGCGCCTGAATCGTCATATCGGCCGTCTCGCTACGATCGTGGACGCCCTGCGCGTAGTCAGATACCAGAAAGGAGCCGGCGTCTCCTAGGGAAAGTCCCACGCTCCCAAGCTGATAAGAGGTGATCGCCGCCTGAGCAATGGAGGCGTAGCTGGAAGGAGAAACCAGATACCAGCCGCCCAGCCGTTCCGAACGCAGAAAGCTCTGCACATCGTAAGTAAACTGAAGGCTTGGAGCGCCGGACAGGGTGCGTACCGCGTTGCGGGACTTCGTGAAGCCGTTTCCTTCCGTGTACAGCTGGGATGCGTTGATGTCCATAGTCAACCGCACCGCACGGTCTTTCTCCGCCAACCCCATCAGCTCCCGGAAATCCTTCCGACTCCCCAAGCAGGATTCCAGCTTGCCCTTCACTGCGATTTTTCCGGTTAGGCCGCCTTTCGTCCAAGCTTTGTATTGCAACGACACCTTATCTGCACCGGCATCCCGCAGGGAACGAATCAGAGTCTGCGCATCCGCGTAGGTGGTTAGCGGCATGGTCTTCTGATAAGGGATCCAACAAAAACTGCCCGTCTTGTTAACGGCGCCATAGGAGGTGACGGAAAGAAACGCGTCCGACGTGTCCGTACGCCCCATCCCCTTTTCCTCCGCTAGATACTGGCGGTACCGGGTCGCCATCTCAACGTAACCGGCGTCCGCTCCCAGGGGATAGTACCTAACCTCGTATTGCCGGACCGCATACGGTTCGTTCGCATATTGCACCAAATTGGTCGAGCGCTCCTGATTGGTTTCAATGCTGAGCTTTTCGCTCGGCCAGGTGGAGAAGGAGAAGTAGGCGGCATTGTAGATTTTTTTCATCCCGCTTACATACGCGTTGGCACTTGCAAACACGTCCCCGTCCGTCGTCACCATCAGCAGACCCTGCTGTTCCTTGTACAGGCCCAGCACCGGTAAATGCGCCTTTTGCGGGGTGTCGTCGCAAAGTTCGGGCGAGGTCAGGCGATCGCTGCCATAAATGGGTTGGGAGTATTCTGCGGTATTACTCTTGCCGTTGTTGAAACGGACAAGCGCGCCCGAACCATCCGGCACCAGAAAATACCCTTCCTCCTGGGTATCCGCGCAGCCAAAGTAAGGAAGCAGGGAAACGGAGGCCAGCGTACCGTTCTCGCTGGTGTGTCGAATCTCTTCGAGCGGAATCTGTACGGACAGGTATTCATCCTGCAGTTCATATCGCACGGGTATCTCAAAACCCTCTTTGACAAACTCGTAATAAAACGTAATGGTATTGCCGTCCATACGATACCGCAGTCCATCACGGTTCACTGAAGCCAGCTGGCTGTTGCGATCCTGAATTTTATAGCGTGTATCGTAAAAGGAAATCTCCAATTGTTCGCTCATCAGGTTGCGTTTACTCTTGTTCAGTTCTTCGTCGTTTTCGGTATCAGGCGGATTAGAATACCAGGTATATGCCGCGTTTTTATCGCATAGAGCAATCTGGCCGTTGCTTTTGTTAACCTCCAGGCGCAGCGTGTCGTTCTCCGTCATCACCGTCCACTCGTCCGCCTCGTTGATCGCGTCCAGCTTTTCGACATTGGAGACTATGTCCCGCGGCGTGGTGCCGGCCGTTTCCGGCATGGCGGACGCGATTGGCACTACGCCCAGCGAAGCGAGCACAAACGCTGTGCCGAGACATGTAACTATGATTTTTTTCAAGGCCGATCCCTTCCTTCCCCTCGGTAAACCGCGAAGGTCTACAGGCGGAACATCATCTCATTATATAAGAGCCGCACAAACGTATACACGTTGTGCATCAGGGTAAAGAAAAGCAGTACCAGAAACAGGATAATCAGCATACCAACCACCGTCAGCAACAGCGTGGAAAAATTCTTAGACATGGTAAACTGGTGAATCCCCATCATCCCGGCAAGCAGCAGCAGGCCACTCCATGCGGTAAGAAGCATAGTGGCCGCCGTGAAAAACACCGCTTCATTTTGCGTCAGAAGGTGGGTGGCCAGATTCAGCGGAATAATGAACAGGGTATACGGTGCCAGCGCGTAACACACAGCAATCCAGATTTCCCGCAGGGATCCCTTGCCGTCCAGCAGGGTGCACACCAACCAGTTCGCTATCGTGAACACCGCCACTATTCCGAAACAGCCCGTCAATATCCACAGGATATTGACGTCCTCCAGTCGAACGGGATTGAAAATATAGGCGCAAACAACCTTATTCATCACATTGGCCACAAAGAACAGCAGCATAATACAATTCGCCAGTACAAGCGAGCCCTTTTTGTTGTACTTAAGTTCCTCGAAGCCGGTTACCGGATGAATAAAAATATAGAATAAATACCGCAGTGGGGACATTGTTTCAAAACGCATGGCACTAATTTCCTCCTCTCGGAAGTTTTCATTTTAACGGAATAAACGGGTGATAATCCCGGATAACCAGCGAAGTCCGCGCCGGAGAAGCCCACTGCGTATAAGCGCCATCAGACCGATGAACGTCACGGCAAGGCACACACAAATAATCGTAAAATTCTGGCTGATGAATTCCTTGCGATATTGCTCCTTGGCTTTCGAATACTGTTCTCGATCGTTCGCCTTTCTAAAGTATTCCATTGCCTCCCCGAAATTTCCCAGCTGATAATTCACCTTGCCATAGGCCATGTGCGCCAGCTTGTAGGCGGAATCCATTTTCAGAATATCATCCCAGTACGGCAGCGACTCGGCATACAACCCATCGGCATAGCGGTCGATGGCCTCATGCAGCTTTTCTCCGAAAGCGGTGGGCGTAAACACAGTAACTTCCCCGCTGGAGCTGTCCAGCACCAGCAGACGGTCTCCCTGACTGCAGACGGAAACCGGATCGATGAAGCAACCAGCATAGCTGCCCCCCCCCCCAAACACTGTGAGTAGGTCCCCATCTTCGCTATATTGGAAAAGTTTTTTCCCCCGCCGATCCAGAGCTGTGTAGTATTTCTTCTGTGTCACGGAGACGGAAATAAGATTGCTGCTATATGTCGTGCCGCGGTATGTATATGACTGATAATCACCGAAAAAGGCGTTTTCCGCTAGGATGTTGTGCCCCAGCGGATTGAGCTTGCGAAGCCGTTCGTGGCCGGAGGAATCGGAAACGGAGGCAATAATAAAATCCTCTTCGTCAATGCATAGTGATGAATACTGCACCGGCACGAAACGCTGCATGTTGTCCTTCATGGTTTTGGGCGCGATCTTTTTCCACAGTAAAGTCGCCATATTAGAGAACGTCATCTGCACCTGATTGCTACCGTAATACCCGTCGAACTCTCCCTCCGGAGAAAAGACAGCAAGCCCCTGGTATATGCCGTCCAGAGAAACATAAAGCAGCCCACTACTATTCACCACGATATCCGTGGGACTGAATTCCAATGATTGTGAAAACATCTCGCTGTCTGGTTTAGTAATCTGCCGCTGTACGACGCCGTCCTCCCCGCAGATGAGGATGCGGTTGTTGCCGGTGTCGCAGATATACAGCTTTCCGTCTCGTTCAAAGACCGCCCGTGGCATGTTGAACTGCGTTTGCGTGCCGTCGGCCATGCGCATGCTTGTCAGAATGGTTTTCAAGCTCAAATCCGGATGCAGTACGATTAAACGGTTGTTTTTCGTATCAGAAATGTAAATTTGATCGCTACTGTCGCAATAGACACGGCTTGGCTCGTTGAAATTGCCCGTTCCGAGCGTCGCGCCAGAGATAACCCGTGATGCCGTATAGGCGTCCGGCGAATACACCGGCTGGTAAAACGCGTCGTAAACATAACTCTGCCCCGGGCTCAGCGCCGACGCCGGAATCCCGGAAAACGCCAGCAACAGAACCGCAGCGCCAGCGGCGATACGGGGCGCAGCACGCTTCTTCATAGACTACTCCTTCATTCCTGAGTGACTCATGGTTTCCAAAACCTGACTCTGGCTAAACACGAACACCAAAATGGGCGGGATCATCAGCACCACGGAGGCCGCCGCACCTACACCGACGCGGGCAATTCCCCCCGCACTTATCTGGCTGAGCATGGTCGGCAGCGTCTTGAGCGCCTCGTCGTACAGGAATTGGGTTCCACCGTTGTTCCAGATACTCTGGAACGCAAAAATCACGCAGGTCAGCCACGCCGGCTTGATGTTTGGCATAATGATGCGCCAGTAGATCACAATCGTTTTGGCACCGTCTACCTTGGAGGCTTCAATCAGGCTGTCCGGTAGCCCCACCATGAATTGGCGCATAAGGAATAGTCCCAGGGAAGAACCGAACGCCGGAAAAATCAGCGCCATATAGGTGTCGATGAGGTGCAGTTTCGCCATCACCAGATAGGAGGGTAGCGCTAGCACATCCGCCGTAAATAGCAGAGAGGTAACAATAATGGAAAATACTATTTTATCGCCCGGAAAATGCAGCTTAGCCAACGGGAACGCCGCCATGGAGGCCAAGAGGACATGACCGACCGTCGCCACGATGGAAACCATCACGCTGTTGAACAGATAGCGCAAGAACGGAACCCAGGAGTTGCTTGCCAGCCGTATCAGTTGCGTATAGTTTTCCGTCGTCGGGTTCACCACAAAAAATTTCGGCGGAAATATAAAAATCTCATCCAACGGCTTGAAAGACTGCAGTATCGCATAAATAAACGGCAAGGCCATAAACGCTCCAAAAATGAGCAGGATTAAAAAGATTCCAACATCCCCGCCGCGTTTTCGATTTATCTTTCGCTGTTCATATACTTTACTCATTGGCGGCCTCCAAAATTGGACAGAGTTTCGAATCACAGGAGGGAAAAGCATAGCCCGTTTATTAATCCAGATAGCGGTTGAGGAGCTTTCTGACGGCCGCGTTCACCAGCAGCATCATGAGGAACAATACCGTGGCGATGGAGCAGGCATAGCCCATTTCATACCGGATGTTACCTACATCGTTGATATGAGTAATCAGTGTGCTGCCCGCGTTGTCCGTGCTGGGAAAGCCCACCAGCGCCATGCTGATCCCTCCCACTGAGAAAGAAGAACTGATCTGCATAACAGCGGAAAAGAGGAGCGACGGCCCGATGGAAGGGATCGTGATTTTTAACAGCTCCTGGAAGCGGTTCCGGATGCCGTCGATGGCGCCGGCCTCGTAAAGGCTCTTATCCACTCCTTGCAGGCCGGCGATCAGCGCGAGAAAACTTGTCCCCAGCGAGAGCCAGAGCTGCACGATGATGAGGATTGGCATGATATAGCGGCTATCGACGGTCCACTTAATAGGCTCCATGGTGATGCCCATCTGTATCAGCATCGCATTGAGGAGGCCATAGCTGTCATTGCTGAAGATATACCCCCATATCACATACAGCGTACCGGAAATAGAGGGTGCATAAAAGATAAGCGTGATAAGCCAACGTAGTTGTCTGGGCATTTCGTTGATCATCCAGGCGAAAAACAGGCAGATACCATAACTCAGTGGGCCGGTTAAGAGGGCGAACACCAGTGTGTTACGTAGCGATTTGGGGAAATTGTCGTCGGTGAAAAACATATGGGCGTAATTTTTCAGCCCAATGAAGCTGGGCGTTTCCAGCATGTTGAACTGCGTGAAACTGAACCCCATGGCCACCAGCACTGGAACCACCGTGAACACGGTAAAAAACAGCAGATATGGCGCCACCAATAGATAGCAGTCGCCGCTTCGGCGCATGCGATGCCAAAGCCCGCCGTGCAGTAGAGACTCTCTCGCTTTCATGGTTTTTCCCCTCTCTCAGGAAAGTCCAAACTCCGTACGCTTGCGCGTGATCTCTTCATTCATTTGCCGGTTATAGTCACCAAGCGCCTCTCGGGGATTCGTATCTTTCAGCGTAACGTTGCGGAAGGCGTTATAAAGATTACGGGAGATGTAATAGCTGGCGGGTATCTGCTCTATCCCTTTGGCTGTCTCCCACTGGATTTGCAAAGCCTTCAGCTCCCCGGCTGTCCACGGAAGATCTTCGAGCGCCTTCTGGTTCGCCGTGTCATAGCGGGAGGCCGGACCTAGCAACGCCTCCACCGAACGGCCGTATTCGCTCTGGGCCTCCGAAGAATTGAACCAAGAAATAAAGCGCCAACAGGCCGCCTTATTCGCTCCTGTATCCAAAATGATTGAACAGGAGCCGAAAATCGCAGAGGAACGATCCAGATGTCCGTCTGAACGGACGGTTCCCGGCATCGGTGCCATCCCCCACTGCCCGCTTATCTCCGGCGCTCCGGCGGCCAGCTTGTTATACAGCGTGTAGCTCTCAATACCTATGGGCATTTCTCCCGTACGGAACCGGTTGTAGAAATCATAATCGGTGAGCAGATCGTATTTGGTGTAAAAAGATGTCCACTGCTCAAACGCCTGCAGCGCTTCCGCCGTATCCATATTGGTTTGTGCGCCGTCGTTCCGGTAATAATTTTGTCCCTGCTGAAGCAAAAGAGTATCAAAAATACTGCTGGCCGAGGAAGGAAGGCCGGTACTGGACATGGCTACGCAAGGCAGTCCCACACTCAGATTCTTCCGTTGCAGCATAGGGATGAGTTGGTACAGTTCCTTCCACGTTTGTGGAACCTGCAGCCCCATCTCGTCAAAAATATCGGTACGGTAGAACATCATGTTAAAGCTGGCGGTAGTGGGCAAGCCGTACACGCCTCCCTGATATTGATACGGCACCAAAGTCTCTTTGGAATACTGGCGAACCACCTCTTCGTAATCCGGGAACTGCTTCAAATCTATCAAAGCGTTTCGGACGGCCAGATTGACCGGCTGATCGTTGGCCGCAAAAAGCACCACATCCGGCCCGGTTCCGGCGAAAGTGGCCTGCACAACCGAGGCGGTTGTCAAACGCAGATCGACGGCGATCCCGGTGTCCGGCGTAAAGCTGTCCTCTACCATGCTTTTGATAATCTGAACCTGATCGCGCCCCAGATTCACCCAAACCTGAATGCTGTCCTTGCTTTCCGAGGCGTTTCCAATGACGTTATAGTCCACCACAAAGGAGCCGACAAACTGGCGCACCTGAAAGAGCAGGTTGTCCCAGAGGCTGGATTCGTTCTCTTGAAAAGAGGCCACCCCGCTGGGAATTATCTGTATGTAATCCAGTTCCAGAGCCTGATCTTTCAGCCGCACTATCCAGGAGGAAAGCGCGCTGATGTTGTCGCGGAAAGAGTTCAGGCGTTTCGGTATGGTATCCAGCTCCGTGAGGAAGCTGTTCATCTGCTGGATCAGCCGATCGAGCGATGCGGTATCCCCGTCGCGGCCACTGTTTTTATGGCTCTGCATCTCTCTGTATGTCTGCCGCATATCGTCCCGCAGCCCGGTGATCGTTTCTTTCAGGGAGGGGATTTCGCTGGCCAGATAATAGTCTCGCAGCGAGTCCGGCTGCGTACCCGTAACCATGATGATGGCGCGGTAAAGCGCATACAGGCGCTGCACCTGTCCGCTCAGCTTGCTGGTCAGCGCGGCGGTATTCCCTGGAACCACCTCCATCGATATCGTGTGTTCGCCTGAAGATAGATAGAATTCAAATTCCTGCTTTCCATCGCCCAGCGTCTGAAAATACCAGTCGTTGCTATAGGCGAACTCCACGGCCTCCAATTCCTTGAACGGCACCTTATCATCGATATACACCCGCCGGTTAGTGGCGTATCCCCGCTGGTAATTTTGCTGAACCCGCATCCCTATCCGATAATACCCGGCCGTGGCGATATTGAATTTCCAGGTAAGCCATTGTCCCTGCGACTGCCAATTGTAGTCGCCAATGGTATTATAGCGGATCTGGGTGGGGTGAGAGGGTGAGGTTTTGGCATCTGAGCGATCGTACATGGGAACGAGTGAGCTATCCGACTTGAAGTCCGCCTTTTCCCCTTCCAGCCAAATCGGCTCCGCCTGCGTGGCGCGGTCATCGGCATAGGATGAGGAGACCTCGTAATAGGAAGCCGGTGTCTTATAAGCCGTCAGCACGATTTTCTCAATAACCAGATCGGTGCGATTGCCTTCCAGCCGCAGCGTATGCATCCCTTCGCTCAGGCAGAACTGATACGGCTCATTGGAAATCCCCTCGTTGTCGTAGAAGAAGGAGTGGGTCCAGTAAAAGAACTGAACCTGCCGGGGGCGTTGTTCATTCCCGGTTTTATCAGCGGCGAACGTCTGTGTCTCGTTTTTCCATAGGCGGTGAAGCGTCAGCGCCTCCGCTTGCCGAAAAGGCGTCTGCCCGTCCAGTTGCAAGCCCACCTCGATCCGGTCGCATTTGCTCTCCAGCGGATAATAAAAGACCTGTATGCTGTAGCAGCCGGTTTGCTCCACCTGAAAATCCCAAGTGACGGCCGCGGGATTCTCTCCCGTCTCCCACCGTAGAACCTGTGAAACGCCCTCAAAGTTATCTAGAAGCTGCAGGCTGCTGTCCACGAAATCGGCGGACGATGCCGGAATAGTCACCGATTCCGCCGCCGCGGGAATGCCCGTATATTTCCGGCTGTACTCCGTATAGGAAGGAGTGGCGCCGGTGCTCTGTGCCACCGTATCCGCCGGAGAGGCGGCGGGTTGCACCGTTTCCGCCCCGGCCAAAAGCGTGGGAGCCGCCAGACAAAAGGCGCTGAAATACGCCAGCGCTTTATACACGATCGATCGCATCATAGAGCGGATAACCTCCTGTCAAACCGTATTTCGTTATTTTTCGTCCCGGTTCTATTCACAGTTTATCCAATGGAGATCGGGATGTAAATCGCTCATTTTTTGAAGGATATACAAAATGTTCCGCGCGGTCGTCTGACGCGAGAAAGTAGCCGCAGAAGTCATTTTATCGCCGTCTCCGGGAAGGTTAAAGTGCCGTTAAGAGAATATTTTCCCTATCCGCGTAAGGCAGCCACGTATATGCAGAACGGGCCGGAGCCGCCTTTTACGGCGGTTCCGACCCGTTCTTCCAATACCTGTGTTTTATCTACCCGCTCTATTTGACTACAGCGGAATTATAGAACGTCTTGATATCTGAATTCCACTTGGTCTTGTAGCTTTCCAGCACGCTAGTGATGTCCTTCCCGCTGGCAACTTCCCAGAAAAGATTGTCGGATGTGGAGATACCTACGCTCCAGACATCAGAGCTAATGACTTTTTTATACAGGGATTCATATCGCTTGATTTGATCCGCTTTCAGATAGTTGCGCAGATACTCCTGACGTAGCTGATAATCCTGCTGCAAGAAAAGATAGATATACGCCGCGCCGCCGGAGGGATTCTTGGAACTGGCCGGAACGCCAAACCAGCCGGCAGAACCAGGTGTGACATTGGTGTTACCGGACGGTCCCGTGGGCATAGGCACAAAGTCCCAGTCGAAGTTCTTAACAGTAGACATGAAATGCGTCTTATTTCCAAACCGATCCATATACATCGCGGTATTTCCCAGCTTAAAATCCGCCTCGCTCCATCCCTGATAGCTGGAGAATCCTTTGATATTATAGTTGATATCCTGGAAGAACTGCAGCACCTCACGTACTTTGGTATCTCCCAGATTCAGCTCATAACGATTGGTAGAAGAGTTGAATTTGACAAAGTCGGTGTTGTTGCAAGACAAGAAGCTGGTTAAATCCCAGGAGGTGAAAGGTGTAATCTTCTCGCCGTCGCTGGTCGTCTTATTCGCCAGCTCGGAAAGCACCGTTTTCAGCGTATCGAAGCTCCACCTGCCCTCTTCATAGTATTCACCAGGCGACGTGATACCTAGGTTGTTAAAAATATCTTCATTATAGAGAATTACAAAAGGATAGTTGGTCGAGTTGACCATATAAAAACGGCCGCGATCCTTTGCCTGCTGCATGACACTGCGGCTGGCGGAGAACACATCCTCGCTCAGATCAAAATACTTATCGACCTTCTGCATCAGCCCCTTGGACACCATCGTGCCGTCGGTCGCGGTCATGTCATAGGAGATTCCAGAGGCAGTATCCAGTGCCAGTTTGTTTGCCACCTGGCTCCAGATGGTCACCGTATATTCCACTGTGGCTCCATAGCGCTTTTCCAGTTCCTTGATGATTTTTCCATGTTCCCTAGTCCATCCCTCGAACGCCAGGACACGAATCGTGTCCCCTTCGATTTTGGCGGGCAGGCTCTTACTGCTGCCGAATACCGCGTCTTTGTTGCTCGGCAGCGTGCTGTCCGTTTTAGATGCCGTTGTTTTAGAGGTGGTTTTGTGTGGTGTCTGATTAGAATGTTCATCGTTGTTGCTTTCTCCCGGCATATTGGCGGAGCTAGACTCGGCTTGGTCGTCTTCCGTTTCCTGTGTGGTGCTGCCTTCGGAATCGGCTGTTCTGCTGGCATCGGAAACGCCGGAAACCTCCCCGATATCGGCCGGCTCATTACCGTTGCAACCCACCGCCCCTACAAAAAGCAGAAGCGCGCAGAGAGCGGCGACTATGCTAGCTTTTTTCATTTTGTCCATCCCTTCTCTATTACAAAATAAATTCAATGATGTTCGGCCATGCCGATGTCACAGGCGTCCACGATACTTTGACCAAAAAAATCTTTTAAACCGGTCACGCCCGTGTTGACGCCCTTGTCGATACAGGGAGAATCATTTTTCAGCTTGTATCCCGCCGGACCACCGCCGGGCTTTACAATTTTGGGATCCATCAGCAGATCGTCGGTTCCTATCGGGCGGTGCGAGACAGCTCCAAAGTACATATTGTTGCGGAAAGTGTATTCTGCTGAGGGGACAAACCCAGAGGAAAATCCGTTGCCAGCCACATAAAACAGGTTGTTGAACACATCCAGTCCGGTGGCGCTGACATTATATCCCCACTCAGTGACCGACATTAAGTTGGCGCCCGAGTTTTCCGGTATGTAGACGGTGTTGTTGTAAATCTTCACATTGGTAAGCTTACCGCCCAGAGAGAAGATGTACTGCCTGTCGTTTTCGCTCAGGTTGTAACGCACGATTACGTTTCGGTTCCAATATCCCTCGGCGCCGTACGTACAAATGAGCAGGAAACCGCCGTCGTTGTCGTGGCTGTAGTTGTACTGTACCGTGGTGTCCTGGCAATTGATGTCGACGTCAAAGCCCTGTGCGTCATTGCCCGCTAGAATCTGACCGTAAGCCTCATTATTCTGCATGATACAGCCGTCGCTGTTGTGTGGCCAAATGCCCGCGTAAGCCGTGTTATTGCCATAGGAGGTATTGTTACAAATGTTGTTGGTCAGCAGCGCATTCTTGGTAACCGAAACCCAGATGCCGTCCCCCGCGCAGGCCTCCACATAGGTGTTGCACAGCTTGAGGTTGGTGGAAGGCGTCCAGTCGCCCACCGACCACTCCTCCCCCATAGCGCCCCGGATGCACCAGTCGGATTTAACCGAGATACCGTTGGCTCCAGAATTGGTGACAGAACAGCCGTCTATCGTCAGATCCTCAAACCAGACGGGACTGGCCGCCGAAGCGCAGGTAACGACAATGCCACCGTAGGAACGATTGGTTTCACTGGACACGTCGTGAACATTGACGTTGAACAGACGTACGCCCTTGATCGCGCCGCCACGGTCGGAGACGCTACCGCCGCCCTGTATCAGGACGCCGTAGCGCGGGGCGGTAACAGCGGAATAATTGGTTATCTCCACATTCCGCAATTCCACATAACTCATATTGCGCAGCTGAACAGCGAATTTGGAGCCGTCCCCGTTGATAATGGGGGCCGGGCCGCTGCCGTAACGATCAAACACGATTTTACGACCCGCCTCGCCATTCCCAACTGGCGCCAGATACCCGTTGAATATACTTCCGGCTTTGAACAGGATCCGGGTCCCGGGCTTTAGTTCCATATGATTGACACGGCTCAGCGTGCGCCATGCTGTTTGGGGTGTCTTACCGTCGTTGGCATCGTTGCCATCCATGCTGTCCACATAATAGGTGATGTATGTTTCTTCCGAGGAAGCGGTGATGATTACGTCCAGCGTCCCGATGTTCAGGATGTCCACGGTTCTGTAGACGCCCTCCACCAGCTTGCCTTCCAGTTCTCTCGCCTTATCCCGCACGGCCTTGGAACGGGCGGTGCGCAGATATTTATAATATACATCCTCCGCCACTTCGCTGTACGGCTTAAAGTTGGTGGGATCCATTCGGTCTCCTGCCAAATAGAACTGATATTTTCCCTTGATGGTTCCATAATAGGTCTGGAGGGTGGAGGCGGAAGGATTCTGCGTTTTTCCGAGAGCCTTTTCCAGCTTGATACGGTTCGTGGTGATCCAATACCGGAAATACTGTTCTTTTGTAAATTGTACCGGGCCGTACAGGTTCGCTCCCCGCCGCAGCGCCTGCGAGCGGGCAGTGTTGGTGTCTATCCACTCCTTTATAAAGGCCGAATAGCTTATATCCTTAATAATCCCATACTCTTTCATCAGGATCAGTTCCGCTTTGGTGTTAATAAGCTCCTCGAGCGCTTCCTCCCGGAGCATTTCCTCCGGGGTGTCGTCGCCGTATTTTGTCGTCCAAAAATCGTCGGTTACTTTGGCGTTGTATACCGTTTTGAAATTTTGCGCCACCAGCGCGCGGTTACGTGCTGCGTAGAACTGGAATTCCTCCCGCTCAATAGGATACGTATCCAGATAAGCGATGATATTCGCGTCTTGCACCACTCCCGTGTTATCCCCCGTATCTGGCATTTGCACGGTGGTACCAGTAGGAGAGGTGATTGTCGTCCGGCTGGTAACCGGCCCCCGGCTGGTTGTCGTGGTCGTGTCCACGTTTGCCGCTTCCCCTGTCGGTCCTGAGGAAGTGGTGGATGTCGTGGTTCGGATAGTCGATCCCCCCTTTATCTGACTTGAAGGTTCTTCCCCAGTCAGGGATACCCCTTCCACTGAAAAAACACATACGATGGCTATAACAGCTGCCAGCACGATCCCCAGAATCGCGGAACCCAAAATAACCTGTCTCTTGCCCACCAGTCCCAGAGCGTTCGGTTTTGCCATTTTCGCAACTCCCCTTTTTCGCCAACTTGAAATATGCCACTGTATTGATTTCATTGTATACCGATACTAAACGCGCTGTAAATAAACAATTTAAAATGGGATATCCATTTTTTTGTCGAGCTTGCATGCAACGCACATTGGAATGCTTTTATTGTATAAATATATTAAAAACTCTTTGACTCCATTTTTTAATTTAACTTCACTTTCATAATAATTCTTAAGTGTATGTTTTAAAATTTCTAAAAGTTCTTTGCCATTTTCGCCTATATTATATTTAGTGTAAATAAAATTCATACTGTTTTCAAAAGTCATTGTCTTAACTTTCTTATATTCTTCCTTATTGGGTTTGAAATTATTTATACAATATTTTTTAGAAAACACTTTCCATAATATATCCCAAAAGCCTAAAGAATCTACCAAAGTCCCATCTAAATCAAAAATTGCTCCTTTAATTTTCATGGCAATACTCCTCAATTATTAAAAAAATATTTTTGGTCATATAAATCGCTATATAGCACAAACGGATATTTTGCGGCGAACGCACCTTCAGAACGTACACTGCCTAATGTGCGATATCGCAACGGTTCAAACACTTTTTCCACTGCCTGTATATATAAATTGCCCATTGCCATATGCATTTGTTCTCCGTCCAAGCCAGAAGGGAATTGACTCATCTCTGGATAAGACCATGGCGAAGCCACATAATCGAAATTATCACATTCGTCTAATTTAAATCCAGAAATTCTCATTTCCGCCAACGTTTCTCGATGATGCTTCGCATAAATCTCCGTTGCCTCCGGCACGGCATAATCCGGCACCAAGCCGCCCCACACCGGATAATCTCCCGCAAAGGGCTTCAAATCGGCATAAATGGCGGCATCGGGATGCACAAAAATATGCTCCCACAAACTCACATGAAACTGTTGCTGCGCCAATTCGTCCAGTAATGTCTCCGGTTCGGAATAACGATCGCGATCAAATGCATATGTGCAAGAATACGCATACATGGTGTCAAGATTCCTTCGCCCAGGGCAAAAGCGCAGGTTCCCACCCGTAAAAAGGTGCGGGAAATTGTAACGCCCGACCAATGGAGAACCATTATCCAGCGATTCCCGTATGGACATTCCTGCTATATCCCGCTGCTCTTAGCCTATCGCTGCGGCCTGCGTCTTGGTGAGGCTTTCGCCATAGACCGCAAGAGGGATATTGATCTGGAAAATGGCACTCTGGCCGTTAACCAACAGGTTCAGTGGCTCAACAAACATTGGACGTTTACCGATCCGAAATACGATTCCTTCCGAGTTATTAAACTGGATAGATATATGCTGGCCGAACTGAAAAAAGTAATCGAACGGCAGGAAAAAGCAGAATCTTTCTATGCGGAACACTACACGCATCTGTATGAAAATCCCCAGCGCCAGCTTGTAACGAAGAAAGGAGAAGGTTGCCGAGAAATCCATATGCTCAGCGTCCGGGAAAACGGGACATATATCCAGCCTCGCGTAATGATGCACTGCAGCCGGGTCATTCACTATGATTTGGGCTTTGAAAACTTCGACTATCATTCTCTTCGGCATACCCACACCACCATGCTGATCGAAAGGGGTGCCTGTCCCAAGGACGTGCAGATGCGCTTGGGCCACAAGGACATTTTAGTCACGTTGAAAGTCTATACGCACCTCACCGAGAAAATGCAGAACCAAAGCATCGAACTATTGAATACCATGCCTCTTACCGGAACTGAGACCAGCGCCCCGGCCCTCATGCAGATGGGTAAAGAAACACCCGAATCCATTATGAATTCGATAGACCTTTGCCCCGAAATTAACCCGCAAGAACCGAGCATTCATGCTGGTTCAGCGACCCTTGTACCCGGGCTTAGGGTACAAGCTTGTACCCCGGATTTGAATTTGGGGTACAAAATGGGTACAAAGGGCGCAATCCTATCGGTTGAGAGCGATTTTGAAAGCAAAAAGAGAGCCGCCCAGTAGGCAGCTCTCCTTTGGAATAAATCCAGTATTCATGCGGGGTTAAGTCCCCTATTACTTCGCCTCAGACACCGCCACGGCACAGGCCACGGTTGCGCCGACCATGGGATTGTTGCCCAAATAAACTGGATGAAATTTCGTGTGTTTTGCTTTCATCTGAAATGCTCAGAACCCCTTTATTTTCAAGGCTTTGCCAGGATTACGGTAAATCAGCAAACACCTGGCTTTATCTCGGCTGATTTACCGTAATTTCCGGTTTGGGGTACAAAATGGGTACAAGATTTCTGGGTTAAATTAACCCGGACTGCCGTAGAAAGAACGCTACATAATTTGAAGTTTTGCTAAGGACTAGCAAATCGAAATTCGTTTTGAAGTATCTATACCATGCCTTGTTAGGGGTTGTTATCATGTGCAAAATCATATCGGTCATATCCTGCAAAGGAGGAGTCGGGAAAACCACATCGGCTGTCAATATCAGTGCCTATTTAAAGATGCAGGGAAAAAGCGTTTGTGCTGTGGATCTGGATGCACAGCATAACCTATCACGGCACTTCGGCGTCTGGGCAATCCCTTCGGCGGAAACGCCTACCATAACGGAGTTGTTCCGCGCCGCCATTGATGACTGCCCGGATGAAACCATGCATCAGATGGTGCGGGACAGTATCTGCCAGACAACAACGGTGGACATGATCCCCTCAACTGTTCAAC
>ERZ772876.1072-NODE-1072-length-30632-cov-3.468718_pt1 | contig 30632 bp, 21 predicted proteins | sample MGYA00580584_ERZ772876 | MGnify/ENA primary metagenome ERZ772876 (study PRJEB29015, sample SAMEA2737728) | human gut metagenome | biome: human gut; feature: human-associated habitat; material: faeces | place: China | collected 2012 ... | reverse complement strand
AAAACCGTTGTGCTGCGAGGCACCCGGGGTTCGAATCCCTGTCTCTCCGCTGAAACCTAAGACATTAGGTAGTCAAATTAAGACAAGTCCCGTAAAATCAACGTTTTACGGGACTTTTTCTATTTATCCGGTGGACAACCGAAAGACATTCAAATGCCCACTTCAGACAAAGTTCCGTTACAAAATCGTTACAGGAAAATCGGGAAAATCTTCTGTAACGATTTTCGATGTAAGTCCTTGATTTGTCGCTCATTGACATTCAAATGTCTGCTTATAACCCAATTATTAATTATTCCTTTGCAGAGGGAAGTCATTACACCCACTGTAACGGAGCTAAATTAAAAAAGGATATGAGTAAGAGTACATTTAAGATTCTGTTCTATCTAAGAAAGAACTATCTGAACAAGGAAGGAAAAGCGGGTATTATGATTCGTCTGTCGCTTAACGGTGAAATTTCTCAATTCAGCTCAAAGCTGGATATAGAACCTGATAAATGGGATACCACATTGGGCAAGGCGAAAGGAAATACACAAAAAGCCCGCCAGTTGAATGAAACATTGGAGGACATCCGTGCTTCGCTGAAAAACCACTACCGGGATATTGAAGTGCATGAGTCATTCGTAACGGTAGAAAAAATACGCAATGCGTTTTTGGGAATAACGGCGAAACAAAGAACACTGCTGGAACTTTTCAAGAAACACAATGAGGATGCAAGAAAACTGGTCGGCATCAGCAAGACGCCTGCCACCCTCGCGAAGTATGACCGCTGCTACCGAAGGCTGGAGGAATTTATGAAAGTGAAATACAATATTTCGGATATATCACTGAAGGAAATCGGCCATATGTTCATTACGGACTTCGAGAACTATCTGAGAACGGAAAGCAAATGCAATGAGAATACTACGGCAAAATTCATGCAGACGTTCAAGATGATTGTAATCATCGCCAAAAACAACGGTTGGATTTATACTGACCCGTTTTCAAATTATAAAATCAGACTGAAACGTGTGGACAGAGGCTATCTGACGGATGCGGAACTGCAAAAGATAATGAAGAAGAAGTTTCCGACTAAAAGACTGGAACAGGTACGGGACGTGTTCCTGTTCTCCTGTTACACGGGATTATCATATGTGGACGTGAAGGAACTGAAGGCAAGCGACATCAGAATCTCGTTTGACGGGAAGCCGTGGATCATGACGCACCGTCATAAGACAGATACTCCGGTAAACGTACCGCTGCTGAAAATACCCCAAGCGATACTCCAGAAATATGAAGGTCAGCTCCCCAAAGGTCAGTTGCTGCCTGTACTGAGCAATCAAAAACTTAATTCTTACTTAAAAGAGATTGCGGATTTGTGCGGTATAAATAAAAATATTACCTTCCACCTGGCACGTCACACATTTGCTACGACCACTACTCTGGCTAAAGGCGTGCCGATTGAAACGGTGTCGAAAATGCTGGGGCATACGAACATTGAAACGACACAAATTTATGCCCGCATAACCAATGAGAAGATAAGAAAGGATATGGAGGTCCTTGCGGGAAAACTGGATGCCATGTTATGACCTCCATGCTGAGATTCCATATATAATGTATAAAAGCAACTATTATGGTGAGATTTGGCAATTTTGAAGTGGAATATAACCGCAATGCACCTGATAAGGTGAGCGTAAGGATAGAAACGGACGACAAGGGCGAGGTATGGTTGCCGAAATGCGACATCGCACGGGCGTATGGCGTGTTTGTACAGTCGGTAAATGCCGGACTGAAATCCCTTGCAAAAACCGGTGACTTTGATGAATACCGGGATGTGCGGGTGGAACATTTCACCTATAACGGAAAAGATTGCAGTGTGGACCTCTACAGTCTGGCAACCATTATTGCACTGGGATTCCGCATGAAGGGACTGAAATGCGAGGCATTCAGAAAGTGGGCTGCAAGACGGCTGGCAGAATCATTTGAAAAGAAGAAAAGTACGGTGATTCTCTGCATGAGCGGCGAAAAGAGAAACAGCTTGAACTGAAAGCCGCAGGATATGGCGGATATACGTGTCGGGATAGTCTCCCCTGTTCGGGAGGCTGTCCCGACACGTGTTTTATATAAGTTAAAAAATATAAAACCGTAAACTCACTCATCCGTAAACCGATAATAATGTGTAACTTAAATCCCTCTTAAACCTGTAATTAAAGACAGAAACGGTATGGTGGAAGAATTTGACCTGCTTGAAGAGGTGGAAGTGCAGTTCTGCGATGAGGAATGCACGGAGTCGGTATGGCACGGAGTGAATTACAGCGAGAGCCTGTTCTGCAAGGAGAAACCGAAGTCGGAACTGACGGTAGTCATCAGAGAGGAAGGCATGATGTACTTCCTGACTGCGGATATAAAGGAGTTTGCCAGCCTGTGCCGGAAACACGGGTGGTACATCGTCTCGCACCAGCGGTTCAGCGAGGCGATGAAAATCGGCATGTGCCTGATGGAAGCCGGGAAACATGCGGGATGGTATTCGCTGGGCAGATCGAAGGAATGGAATGCCATGATGAGGGATGTGCTGAACTTTACGTTTGAAAGGGAGAAGAAAATGGACTTCTATCCGTACGAAACGATGTTCAAGGGAGAAGTTCTTATAGACGGATGCAGGTGCCACTACCTGCATGACTATTACCCAACGAAGATTGAAAAGACGAATGCACACCAAAAACGGGTAAGCAACCTGATATTCCGTTTTAAGGAAGGAGGACACTGTGGCGAGCTGGTCGCACGGATACTGGCACTGTGTCTGAAACATGCGGGATTCAACGGAACGAAGGAAGACACGGTACTGATACCTATACCCGCATCAACAAGGGAAAGACAGCGGAAACGCTTTCCGGTGGTATGCTACTACCTGTCGGAATGGCTGGGCATTACGGACGGTTTCAAGGCCATCTGGATAGAGGAAGACCGCGAGCAACTGAAAGGAAAGGGAAAGGATAAGGACATACTGCGGAACCTGCAATTCACACGGCGGTATATCAGAGGAAAGAATGTTGTCCTGCTGGATGATGTACTCACGACCGGGGAGAGCTTCAGGCAACTGCAACGAAAGATGAAACAACTGGGGGCATTGTCGGTTATCGGGGTGTTTCTGGGGAAGACGGTAAATACATGAATTAATAAATAGAGGGTTAAAGAGCCTTGTAAATAGGCTCTTTAACCCTCTATTTATTAAAATAATTCTTCTTAATCGTATAATTCATAGGCTGCAATAATAACTTCTAATAAACCATGTATAATAAGATCCCAATCTCTGTTGGATATTTTAATATTTGAATGATAAGTTTTAAGGTGTACAATATTGCATCTTAAATCATATATCCAACTCCAAAGTGCATCATTATTAGCAATGGTTTGGTTTGTTGTCCGTTTTATGATATTAGGTAGTTTTTTTGTTATAATAGGTCTTTTCGAAACAGATATACTATTGAAAATTTTCAATAATGTATTTCTTTCGTTAGGTTTCCAACTTAAACTACTATCTATAGTTTCTAACAATAAGAATTTGTCTACACCAGTTATTCTTTTCTCTATGTCTATCATATAGCATAGCTGATATAACATCTCAATAAGCCTATAAATGTCTAGAAATGAATACTTAAAATTTGTAGCAGTTAACGCTTGGAAAATATTCTCATACCTTAAATCCTTATAATTCAGATAAAGCAATGTCCTAAAGCAAATTAAAGTTTCTTCATTATAAGGTAATCTTAAGTACTCTCTATTATATGTAAGAAATATACATGACATCTGTTCAATAGAGTTAATATCGCCTCCATATATGTTTTCATCAATTTGATAAAGATAGATAGCTGGGAACAATCGTTTAAGTTCATTGAAATCATGTCCTGTATAGTCGCTTATACCACAATGTTGAGATAGAACCTCATTAAAAATCTTTAATGGTGGATATTCGCTTTTAACCATTAAATTTAAATCAGAAACAATTGCTAAAAATGATCCTGCATTTAGTGGTATATTAGTAAATCCATCAGGCAATATGCTAAATTCATTCATCCCAATGGTTATCAAATATTTTTTATTGGAATATTCACCTATAAGAAAAGTATTTTCGTTCCAAAAATTTAATAGGGTATCTGGATTGATTTGAAAATGTATTAGCCATTGTTTTTCTTCTGGAGTACCAGCTAAATATCTACAATTATCTAGATTTGAATCGTCTGTATAATCTTTAGAACAAATATACCCCAATTTTATATTTTCAAAAATAGTTTGATTGGCTTTATCTATATTCCTGCTCATATCTTATTGATAACTAACCCAGCACGGAGTCATGTTTTGAAGTTCATTATCCTTAACTAAGGATATAAATGTTTTAAATGCTGATAAAAAATAATTACGTTCAAACTCACCAACTTTACTGGTTTTTAAATTTGTTCTTTCATCAAGAGTTGGTAGATCAAGAATTTCAGATAATTCTTTTTGACTTGTGGGCATAGTTGAAATATAGTTCGAGATAGATGTAGCTAATTTTTCATATTTACTATTTTGAACATCTTCATTTAATTGCGTTCCCAAAATACCAAAAATTTCTTGTGAGCAAGCAGTTACAAATGCAGCTCTTGCTGGTTGAGAGCTAAATATCGAAAGTCCTGTTTTATATTTCTTTAATTCAATTTCTGTGACAGGATTGGTTAAGTTTGAAAAAGCCTTATCTAATTCTACTAAAAGTGATGAAACACCTATAAAATATTTCATAAAATTTTGATTTCCACTTGTTTCAGCAATATCTAACCTTGTAAATTCTTCTGCTAACTCTGCTTGTAAGTCTATAGAAACTCTTCTTGAACCAAATAGCATGAATAATTCTACAAAATGGCTTGCCTGATACATTCCAGCTTTTTTTCTTCTAGATTCTTCATCGGTATCTATTAAATCCAAACCAGGTATATTATCCTTTAACTCAGATATGAATTGTGAGAAAACTACATTAAGCTGTCGTTTGAGATTCCAAGGTATTTGTCCTGAATTTAAAACAAGCATTCTATATACTAAACTATTAGAAGAATGAGAAATCCAAAGTTCTAATCTGATTTGGTAATTTTTATCAATAGTCCCTTTGTCTTTAGCTTCAATTAGTGCTGTTGTTCTTTGCATTCCATCTATAATACTCAAATTTTCATTGTCTAAATCATTCCAAAAAGAATTTAGAGATTCAGAATCATTTATATTTAAGTTTTCAAATTTCTCATTAGAAACTCTTACTCCTATTACGATAGGAGGTATAACACTATTTTTCTCAATATCTTCTACAAGGCGTTTTCTTATGCGTTGAGCTGATTTTGTTTTTAAAGGAGAACGTTGACCTTGTATACCGCCTCTATTTTTATATGCATTATTGATTATTTTTAAATACTCTAAAGCATCTATTTTAGCTAACACAGAAAAACATTCAACTCTGTTATCTCGTAAATTATCTAAGTATACCATATTGACAAATTTAAAAGTTTAATTAAATTTATTATAAGCCATATTTGCAAATATAGTGAAATACTATTTGTATTCCTATGATTATTACAACTTTTACGCATCACTGGTATATTATAGTGGTTTTACTCAATACTAAAGTATGAGTGGAGCCACTTTTTTTGTGCCCGTATGCGGGGAAAACGGGAATTATGGAAGAAAAATAGGGAAAATCATTCCCTACTATGGAAATACTATGGATTGTGCCTGCGTGGAGTTGCGCACCTTTGCAGCGTAACCAATACGGAAGGATATGGAAATAATAACGATGGACAATGAGGTCGTGAAGACGATGATGGAGAAGATAGACCGCATAGCGGACTATGTTTTCAAGAAAGACAACGTGCCGAAGGAGGAAGCGGAAATCCTGCTGACGAGCGAGGAGGCGGCGGACCTGCTGAAAATCAGCACGAGGACACTGCAACGGATGCGAAAGGACAAGACTATTCCCTACATGATGGTGAGAAGCAAGTGCCGGTACAGACTGACGGATCTGGAGGAATGCGTGAGACGGAAAATCGTACACTGCAATCCCAAGACACTGGAGGAGTTCAAGCATAACTACCTGATGACCAGAAAGGAGGCGGATGATGGAAGGGATTGGTAAGGAAATGTTCGAGGAATGGATGAAGCGCCTCATGGAACGGATTGACCGGCTGGACAGCATCATATCGGTGCTGATAAACAAGGAAGCGGCGGGCGTGAAGTACATGGACGGAGAACGGCTGTATGACAATCAGGACCTGTGTGAGATGCTGAGAACGAGCAAACGGTCGCTACAGCGGTTCCGCAGCGAATACGGACTGCGCTACCAGAAAATCAGCCGCAAGACCTACTACAAGGAATCGGACGTGCTGGAGTTTATCAGCCGGAACATGGAAGAGGTGACGCTGGACGGCAAAAAGGTGCTGAAAGTGAAGGAAGGAACGGGAAAGAAAGCTCCGGGCAAAACGGCGAAAGGGAAAAAAGGAGGCAGAAGGAATACCGGGACTGACAAGCACACGTGAAACGGAGGCGAAAAGAAAAATCAGTAATGGATGGTGACCGGATGTAAACGGAAAGCTGAGGGTGAGACTGATGCAAACCGGGACTGACAAGCATACGTGAAACGGATGCGAAAAGAGAAACCGGAAGTGGATGGTGAACCGGATGTAAACGGAAAGCTGAGGGCGAGCCTGATGCAAACCGGGACTGACAAGCATACGTGAAACGAAGGCGAAAAGAGAAACAGACCTGCACGGGAATACCGGCGGGACTATCATCAAACAATAAAAAAATCAATCAATGGAACAGAAAAAGAAAAAGCAAGAGGATGTACTGGTCGTCCGCGACGAGAAGACGGGCGAAATCAGTGTGGTTGCCGGACTGGATGCCAGGGGCTATCCCAAGAGGGCACAGGCAAAGGCGGAACACTCGCAGGAGTTTTTGCGCTTTGACCGCCACGGGGATGCGATAGACAATTTCATGAGAAATTTCTACCGCCAGTGTAAGGAGCCGACACGATTCGGTTTCTACAGGGTGGCAGCGGACACGGTGGAAGCTCTGCTTCCGGTTATCAAAGACCTGCTGAAAGACCCTGTGGCGAACGCTGACTTGCTCGCACCGCACAAAGTGGATACATCGGCGTACCAGCAAGCTGAGGAACAGCAGACTACGGAGGAGGCGAAAAAAGAAAATGCCGAAACGGAGACTGAGGAACAGCTGACTGCGGAGGAAGTGAAAAAAGAAAATGCCGAAACGGAGACTGAGGGACAGCAGGCTGCGGAGGAGGTGAAAAGAGAAAATGCTGAAACGGAGACTGAGGAACAGCAGGCTGCGGAGGAGATGAAAAGAGAAAATGCCGAAACGGAGACTGAGGGACAGCAGACTGCGGAGGAGGTGAAAAGAGAAAATGCAGAAACGGAGTCTGAGGGACAGCAGGCTGAGGAGGAGGCGAAAAGAGAAAATACGGAAGAAAACAATGTGGAACAGAAAACGGACGAGAAAATGGAAGAAATGAAACAGAAAAATCAGGAACAGCAGTCGCAGGCGACGGAAACGCAGACGGCACAGGGACAGCAGCCTGCACAGGAAGGGCAAGCGCAGGCAAAACCGGAGAAACCGAACCTGATTGCGGACAGCGATGTGGACTGGAAGGAACTGGAACAGTTCGGCGTGAAAAGGGAAAACCTGTCTGAAAAGGACGTGAAAGCCCTGATGAACTACGGGAAGACAAGGCTGGTGACGGTGGAACCGGTGCTGGGCGGAGAACGCTACGAGCTGCAAGCCCGACTTTCGTTACAGAAAGCGGAGGACGGAAAACTGAAACTTACCCCCCACTTCGTACGCCATGAGCCGAGACTCGACGTGCCATACAACGGCTATACATTTACGGACGAGGACAAGCAGGCACTGAAACAGACGGGCAACCTGGGCAAGCTGGTGAACGTTGCCGATACGAAGACCGGAGAGATGCGCCTGGCGTATGTCAGCATCGACCGACTGACGAATGAGATTGTGGACGTACCGACGAACAAGGTGCGCATCCCGAACCGGATCGGACTGACGGAACTGTCGAAGGCGGAACAGGAAATCCTGCGTGCGGGGCTGGCACTGCCCAAGGAGGTGACACTGAAGGGCGGGCGCAAGTTCGAGGCCATGCTGCAGGTGAACGCTGACAAGCGCGACGTGGAGTTTGTGCCGGAGCATCTGTGGCAAGGACAGTCGCAGCGACGCGGAAACGGACAGGAGAAGAAACAGAAAAGCCCGGAAGCCCCGGATGCTACCGGACAGCAGCAGAAGGAAGACGGGAATCAGGAGAACGGACAGCGGCGCAACCGCTCGTGGACGAACGAGGACGGAAGCATACGTCCGATAGGCAAATGGAAGGACGACAAATTCACGGAACAGCAGAAGGCGGACTATGTGGCGGGCAAGGTCGTGGTGCTTGCCAACGCGAAGGATGACAAGGGACAGCCCTGCACAAAATACCTGAAGTTCGACCGTGAGAAAGGCAGACCGCTGACCTATTCGGAAAACCCTGACCTGGCACAGACCGTTGCCCCGTCGAACGAGAGCCGCACACAGCTTGCGGTGAACAACGAGGGCAAGACGAACGAGGCCACCAGACATGTGAAGGAGCCGCTTCAGCAGGGACAGACCGCACCGAAGGACGACGCCCAGAAACAACAGCAGGAAAAACCGAAGAAGAGCAAAGGCATGAAGGTATCCTGAGTGCCACCACTAAATCCATTACAAGAGAATAAACAACGGATTGAAACGGGGCCTCATGCGCCATGTACCGCATATCCCACGGATAACCGGCGTACCCCGTTCCACTCCACAAGGAACAAAAGTATCAATGATTAAAACAGAAAATGTATGATTACCATATTGGCAGAAAAACCGAGCGTGGCGCGTGAGATAGCACGCATCGCCGGAGCAACAAGAAAGGAAGAAGGATTTTATACAGGAAACGGCTACCATGTGACATGGGCACTGGGGCATCTGGTACAGCCTGCCCTGCCTGAGGGCTACGGCTTCAAGGGATTCAGCAGGGACAGCCTGCCGGTGATACCGGAGGAGTTCATGCTGATACCCCGCCAGGTAAAGACGGACAAGGGCTACAAGGCGGACGCGGCAGCGGTGAAACAGATAAAGGTGATTACGAAACTGTGGAACGAGAGCGACGGCATAATAGTGGCAACAGACTGCGCACGCGAAGGGGAACTGATATTCAGATACCTGTATGCCTATACGGGCTGTACGCTGCCCTTCCGCCGCCTGTGGATAAGCTCGCTTACGGATACCGCCATCCGCAAGGGATTGAAGGAACTGAAGGACGGGCATGAATATGACGACCTGTATCTGGCGGCAAAGGCACGCAGCGAGGCGGACTGGCTGGTGGGCATCAACGGCACGCAGGCACTGACCGTAGCCGCCGGACGGGGTACATATTCGGTAGGACGCGTACAGACACCCACGCTGGGTATGGTTTGCAAGAGGTACTGGGAGAACAGACGTTTTATACCGGAACCGGTACACCAGCTGCATTTCTCGGTGACACCGGCGGGTACGGATACGGTAGTGAAGTTTTCCTCGGTAAAGAAATGGCAGGACAAGAACGAGGCGGCTATGCTATATAATAAGGTAAAGGCGAAGATGTGCGCCACCGTGACCAAGGTCGAAAAGAAGCAGAAGGTGGAGAACCCTCCGCTGCTGTACGACCTGACCACACTGCAAAAGGAAGCGAACACGAAGCACGGCTTTACGGCGGAACAGACGCTGGAACTGGTACAGAAACTCTATGAGGCGAAGCTCGTCACCTATCCGAGAACATCGAGCCGCCATATTCCGGAAGATGTGTTTGCTGAAATACCGCTGCTGTTTGAACGGCTGGCAGGACACTCCGCCCTTGCGGAGAAAATCGGGGAACTGGGAGAACTGAACCGCCGTTGTGTGGATGCCTCGAAAGTGACTGACCACCATGCCCTGCTGGTGACGCCCAACCGCCCGCTTGCCCTGTACAAGAACGAGCAGATCATCTACGACATGATTGCCGGACGCATGGTAGAGGCATTTTCGGAGGAATGTGTGAAGGATACGGCTACCGTAGTAGCGGAGGTGGTGCCGGACGCAGGCGAAAGATGCGAGGGCCTGACATTTGAGGCGAAAGGCTGCATCGTGCGCAAGGCAGGCTGGCGCGGCGTGTACGGAGAGTACGGCGAGGACAGCGGCAATACGGCATTGCCGGACTGGGCGGAAGGCGACACACTGGTGATGGCAGGATGCTCGATGAGTTCGGGCATGACCCGACCGAAACCGCTGCATACGGAAAGTTCGCTGCTGGCAGCGATGGAGACCGCCGGACGCGATGATGTGGAGGATGAGGAGGCACGCCAGGCCCTGAAGGACTGCGGTATCGGCACACCCGCCACACGTGCCGCAATCATCGAAACGCTGCTCAGAAGGGAATACATGGTGCGTGTGAAGAAATCGCTGGTGCCGACGGAGAAAGGGCTTGCCCTGTATTCCATTGTCAAGGAGATGGACATCGCCAATGTGGAGATGACCGGACGCTGGGAAGCGGAACTGGCAAAAATTGAACAGGGAAAGACACCGCATGAGGCTTTTATGAGGGACATAGAAAGCTATACCCGCAAGATTACCACGGACCTGCTTGCGTGTGACCGTATTTTCGGGCACAAGGCATCGGGCTGTACCTGCCCCAAATGCGGCACGGGCACGATGCAGTTCTACGGCAAGGTTGTGCGCTGCGACAATCCGGACTGCCTGCTGCCCGTGTTCCGCCAGATAGCGGGCAAGACATTCACCGACGAGGAAATGACCGGTCTGCTGACGGAAGGAAAGACGGCGATGCTCGGCGGGTTCAAGAGCAAGCAGGGCAAGCCCTTCAGCGCTGCGGTGACTTTTGATGCGGAGTTCAACACGAAGCTGGTGTTTGCGGAGAGCAAAGGCGAAAGAAAAGGTACGAAAACGAAAGGAAGAAGAAAATAATGAGTAATTTTGCCACTGATTCATGTCATAATCTGTTTCAACCTGGTTGTACTTTTTATTTACATGGATTTAGTGGTGACTGATTGTCGGCTGCACTCGGCATAGTTCTGACAAGTCCGACTCTGCCCTCATTTGCACGACAATTAGTGGTGGCACCCGGAGGGATACCGGGTGCCTTTTTCCTTTTCATTTCCATAATCATTTATCCACTAAATCCATCATAAAATGAAACAGAACAAGAAAACCGCTCCGGCGGAGCTGTCCTACTACGGGCTGTATCTGCTGGACTATCTGAGAAAATATCATCCGGACAAAGTATCAGACACCCCATTCATTGCAGGAAGGGAGGAAGCCGCCTCGGAAACATTCGAGAAGGAAAGGACGGCGGGAAGTACGGTGGAAGCCGCACAGGAGGAGGCCATGCGTGTCCTGCTCGAAGGGTTGCACTTCTCCCCCTACGCACTGCTGCTTGAGGTGGTGGAAAACGAGTTTTCCGAAGAGGTGCAGGAACAGGAACGCGAGGCGTTCTGCTGGGAGATATTCCCGCACCTGAAAAAACTGTTTGCCGGCTATCCCACAACGGACGACACATTCGCCCTGTCGCCCGAACACGACCTGCTCTATACGGAGCTGACGGGTGCGATAATGCTTTATCTGGAGGCTTATGGCGTTTAACAAGAAGCAGAGGCTCAGGGAAAACATCGAGGCGATACGGACGGCATTCACACTGGAGAAGGAACAGCGCACGCCCACCGCACGGGAACGGGCGCTGCTGGAGAGGTACTGCGGCTTCGGGGGACTGAAGTGCATACTGAATCCCGCCAGGGAACTGACGGATGCCGTACACTGGGCGAAATCAGACCTCGAACTGTTTGCCCCGACGGTGGAGCTGCACCGTCTGATACGGGAGAACAGCCGGGACGAAACGGAGTACAGGCGGTATGTGGACTCGCTGAAGGCATCGGTGCTGACGGCATTCTATACGCCGCAGGCCATTGCGGACACCATAGCGGACGTGCTGCACGACCGCAAGGTACGCCCAAGGCTGGTGCTGGAGCCGTCGGCGGGTATGGGCGCATTCATCAGCCCGGTATTGTCGAACAATCCGCAGGCGGAGGTGATGGCATTTGAGAAAGACCTGTTGACGGGCAAGCTGCTGAGCTGCCTGTACCCGCAGCAGAAGATACGCACGGAGGGTTTCGAGAAAATAGAAAAGCCGTTTCTGAACCATTTTGACCTTGCCATCTCCAATATCCCTTTCGGGGATTTCGGAGTGTTTGATGCGGAGTTCAGCCGCAGCGCATCCTTCGGCAGACGTTCGGCACAGAAAGCCATCCATGACTATTTCTTTCTGAAAGGTCTGGATGCGGTGCGTGACGGCGGCATCGTGGCGTTCGTCACCTCGCAGGGGGTGTTGAACAGTTCGAGGGTTTCCGTCAGGAACGAGATGTTCAGCAAGGCGAATCTGGTATCGGCAATACGACTGCCCAACAACCTGTTTACCGACAATGCAGGCACGGAAGCCGGCAGCGACCTGATCATCCTGCAAAAAGACCTGCAAAAGAAGGGACTGACACAGGAGGAACGGGTTCTGACCATCATACAGACGGAACATAACGGCGGACTGACGGACAACGCCTATTTTGCCTACCACACGGAGCGTATCATACATACCGATGCGAAGAGGGGTACCGACACGTACGGAAAACCGGCGATGGTATATACGCACAGCGGAGGTGTGGAGGGTATTGCCATGGACCTGTACAGGATGCTGTCGGAAGACCTGTCGGCACGGCTGGACATGGAACGCTACAACGGCATGGGGCATGAAAGAGAGGATGTGCGGCAGAACATTGCCGTACAGACCGAGGGTATTGAGGTGAAAAGAGAAAACTCCGCTTCGGTTGCGAGAGAACTGGAGGAGATGAAAAGAGAAAATACCCATCCGGTTGAGGGAGAACGGGCGGAGGTGAAAAGAGAAAACTCCGCTTCGGCTACGGGTGAACGGGCGGAGACGAAAAGAGAAAATACCCATCCGGTTGAGGGTGAACGGACGGAGGTGAAAAGAGAAAACTCCACCTCTGTTGCTGGTGTAGCGGACGGGACAAAACGGGAAGAAAACAGTGTGCAGCCGAAAGTGCAAGTGATGACCGGCATGTCACAGGAAGCGCAAAGCAGACAGACGGGAGGAACGGTAATGGACCTGTATGACCTGTTCGGCTATACGCAGGAGGAAAGACGGATGGCTGAACAGGGTCTGAAACCGGACAGGAAGAAAGGCGGAAAGTACAAAGGGAAGAAACCCGTGCAGCCGACACTGTTCTCCCTGCCAGCGGAGGATACGGAAAGGACAACGGACAAGGGAAATGCGGAAGCGGTTGCCGGCATCACCCCGGAAGAGGCACGTGAAATGGACGAAATCATACGCGGCGGAACGGATGCGCCGACGGCTGCCGAACCGGAAGCGGCTGTCCCGACAACGGAAAAGACGGGGCCCGGCACCGCAACGGAAGAATCCTATGACCCGGAAGATGAAGTGTACCGCAGTCTGGACTGGGAAACGAACCCGCCCATCAACGGATTCTATGAAATGATGATGGACCTTACACCGGAACGACGTGCGGAGCTGCGCCGGCTGGGAAAGACGAAGATGGAAGCCAACGCCGCCAGACAAGCGACCGGAACAACGGAGGCGAAAAGAGAAAAAGCCGATGCGGGGAAAACGGCGGAAACGCAGGATACGACTGCTACGGTAGTCTATCCGGTGGAAAACGGATTCGAGGCGGAAAGAAAGCGCCGGATTGCGGAGGTGGAAGAAGCCATGCGCCGTGAGGAAGCCGCCCTGACACCGGAAGAGCGGCAGCGCAAACGGGAGGAGGAAATGATGCCGCGCCCGTTCAAGGGCATACTGGAGCCGCACCTGAAGGACGGCTCGCTGGCATGGGAATACACGGCAGGCGTACGGTTCCAGGTGGGCGTGCTGAAGGATGTCACCCGCTACGGCGCCACATTCCAGCCGCTGGACATGGACGGGATGCAGGCACAGAAGGCACAGCTATACATAGACCTGCGCAACACCTACGAACGGCTCTATGCCTACGAAGCGGAGAAGCACGAAGAGAACGAAATGCTGCGCCGCCACCTGAACACCTACTATGACGAGTTCGCGATGCGGTACGGTTGCCTGAACGCCAAGCAGAACGTGAAGCTGCTGATGATGGATGCTTCGGGGCGCAACATGCTGGCACTGGAACGCAGCGAGGGTGGCACGATGGTGAAGGCGGACATATTCGACCGCCCCGTTTCCTTTTCGCAGGAAACGGCAGTCGCCGCGGAATCGCCGGAGGAAGCCCTGTCCACCTCGCTGAACCTGTATGGCGGAGTAAACCTGCCCTACATGGAATCCATCTGCGACATGCCGCAGGCGGACATGCTGGAGGCACTGAAAGGACGGGTATTCTACAACCCGCTGGCAGAGGGCTACGAGATAGCCGACCGCTTCATAGCTAGGAATGTGGTACAGAAGGCCGCCGATGTGGAGGAATGGATAAGCGGACACGGGGAGCACGGGATGCTGCCGCAGGCAAGGGAAGCGCTGAAAGAAGCCATGCCGGAACAGATCCCGTTTGAGGACCTGGACTTCAACTTCGGGGAACGATGGATACCCACGGGCGTGTATGCCGCCTACATGAGCCGTCTGTTTGACACGGACGTGCGTATAAGCTACTCGGAGAGCCTTGACGAGTATTCGGTGGCGTGCGGCCACAGGACGATGAAAATCACCGACGAGTTTCTGGTGAAGGGGTACTACCGCCACTATGACGGGATGCACCTGCTGAAACACGCCCTGCACAACACCTGCCCCGACATGATGAAGAAGGTCGGCGAGGACGAGAACGGGAACGACATAAAGGTGCGGGACAGCGAGGGCATACAGCTGGCGAACGCGAAGATTGACGAAATCAGAAACGGATTTACGGAATGGCTGGAAGAGCAGTCGCCGGAGTTCAAGAAACGGCTGACGGACATGTACAACAACAAGTTCAACTGCTTCGTGCGACCGAAATATGACGGCTCGCACCAGAAATTTCCGGAACTGAATCTGAAAGGACTGGGAATCACAGACCTGTACCCCAGCCAGAAGGACTGCATCTGGATGCTGAAACAGAACGGCGGAGGAATAGCCGACCACGAGGTGGGAACCGGCAAGACGCTGATCATGTGCGTGGCAGCGCATGAGATGAAGCGTCTGGGGCTGGTGCACAAGCCGATGATTATCGGGCTGAAGGCGAATGTAAGGGAGATAGCCGAATGCTACCGCACGGCATACCCCAACGCAAGAGTGCTGTATGCCTCGGAAAAGGATTTTGCCGCATCCGGCAGGGTGCGCTTCTTCAACGACATACGGAACAACGACTGGGACTGCATCATCATGAGCCACGACCAGTTCGGGAAGATACCGCAGTCGCCGGAACTGCAGCAACGGATATTGCAGGCGGAGCTGGATACGGTGGAGGAAAATCTGGAAGTGCTGCGCTCGCAGGGCAAGGACGTGTCGCGTGCGATGCTGAAGGGACTGGAGAAACGCAAGTTCAACCTGCAAGCCAAGCTGGAGAAGGTGGAACACGCGATAAAGTCGAGGACGGACGATGTGGTGGACTTCAGGCAGATGGGCATCGACCATATCTTTGTGGACGAGTCGCACCAGTTCAAGAACCTGACGTTCAACACAAGGCATGACCGCGTGGCGGGTCTGGGCAACTCGGAAGGCAGCCAGAAGGCACTGAACCTGCTGTTTGCCATCCGCACCATTCAGGAGCGGACGGGAAAGGACTTGGGGGCGACGTTCCTGTCGGGCACGACTATCAGCAACTCGCTGACGGAGCTGTACCTGCTTTTCAAGTACCTGCGCCCGAAGGAGCTGGAAAGGCAGGATATCCGATGCTTCGACGCATGGGCGGCGATATTCGCCAAGAAGACGACGGACTTCGAGTTCAACGTGACGAACAACATCGTGCAGAAGGAACGCTTCCGCTACTTCATCAAGGTGCCGGAGCTGGCGGCGTTCTACAACGAAATCACCGACTACCGCACGGCGGAGGACGTGGGCGTGGACAGGCCGGACAAGAACGAGGTGCTGCACCACATACCGCCCACCCCCGACCAGGAGTATTTCATCAAACAGCTGATGGAATTTGCCAAGACGGGTGACGCTACACTGTTGGGCAGGCTGCCTCTGTCGGAAACGGAAGAAAAGGCGAAGATGCTCATCGCCACGGACTACGCGCGGAAGATGGCGCTGGACATGCGCATGATAGACCCGGAATATGAAGACCACCCGGACAACAAAGCGAGCCACTGTGCGAGGACGATTGCGGAATATTACCGGAAGTATGACGAGCAGCTCGGCACGCAGTTCGTGTTCTCCGACTTGGGTACCTACCAGCCGGGCGGGTGGAGCGTATATACCGAAATCAAGCGCAAACTGGTGGAGGACTACGGCATACCCGCCCATGAAATCCGCTTCATTCAGGAGTGCAAGAGCGAGAAGTCAAGGAAAGCGGTGATAGAGGCGATGAACGAGGGATATGTGCGCGTGCTGTTCGGCTCGACCTCGATGCTCGGCACGGGCGTGAACGCCCAGCGCAGGGCGGTGGCAATCCACCACCTCGATACGCCGTGGCGACCGTCCGACCTCGCCCAGCGCGATGGGCGGGCGGTGAGAAAGGGCAACGAGATAGCGAAGCTGTATGCCGACAACAAGGTGGACGTAATCATCTACGCGGTGGAGAAGTCGCTGGACTCGTACAAGTTCAACCTGCTGCACTGCAAGCAGACGTTCATCAGTCAGCTGAAGAGCGGCGCGATGGGCGCGAGAACCATAGACGAGGGAGCAATGGACGAGAAGTCGGGCATGAATTTTTCGGAATACATGGCGATACTGTCGGGAAACACCGACCTGCTGGATAAGGCGAAGCTGGAGAAGAAGATTGCCTCGCTGGAGGGTGAACGCAAGTCCTTCAGCAAGGGCAAGCGCGAGTCCGAACTGAAACTGGAGGGCAAGAGCGGAGAGCTGAGGAACAACCAGGCTACCATAGCCGCCATGACGGAGGACTGGGAGAAGTTCACAGCCGCCGCACAGACGGACAAGGAGGGCAACCGGCTGAACCTGCTGAAGATTGACGGTCTGGATTCGGCAGACGAAAAGGAAATCGGCAAGCGGCTGCAGGAAATAGCGAAGAATGCCGCGACCGGAGGGCAGTACAGGCGCATCGGAGAACTGTACGGCTTCCCCATCGAGGTTGTCAGCGAGCCGACACTAAGGGACGGGCTGGAGTTCACCGACAACCGTTTCGTGGTGGCGGGCAACTACAGGTACAGCTACAACAACGGGCATCTGGCGATGGCTGACACACACGCCGCCGCCATGAATTTTCTGAACGCACTGGAGAAGATACCGGGCATCATCGACCAGTATAAAAAGAAAAACGAGGTGCTGGAACAGGAAATTCCGCAGCTCCAAGCAATAGCGGGCAAGGAGTGGAAGAAAGAAGACGAACTGAAAGGGTTGAAGTCCGAACTCGCCACTCTGGACCGCAAGATACAGCTGGAACTGGCTCCCAAGCATGAAGAAGCGCCCGACCACGGACAAAACAATGACATGAGGCCCCAGTCGGAAGCTATAGCCCAACCGGAATTTGTAAAGTCCGATTTACATGATTCGACCACTTTTTCCGTTTCCCATCATAACAAGGGTTTGAAGCTATGAATAAACAATACAGACCGGCAAACGGATTTTTATCCTGCTGCCGGTCTGTAAACATATTATATAATCCGGAAGAAACAGTTTTTTTATCCGAAATGTATAGCTGCGATAATAATTTGATATACCTTTGCAATGAGAAAATTGTTTTTTTATTGATTATGAGCAAAATATTACATATAATCCTACTTATATGCACCATAGTTATCACAGAAGGTTGTACAGGAAATCAGAAACAAGCGTCCGGAACAGAGTGTGACAGTACCTATGCGGCAGTTCACATACAGAATTTGTCCATCGTGAATCCGAAGGAAGCGTTGGCCCTGCTCGACACGGCAGAACAGCAAGGGCTGATGGATGATTTTGAGCTCAACCGGTTGCGTGCCGTGGTATACCATAACGGCTTTTCGGATAACAACAAGTCATTGGAATATGCAATGAAGGCATATGACTCTCCTTCGGCGCATGAAGACATCAGGAAGTTTCTTTCCCTTATCCAAATGATAGCCAACCAGTATTATTTGAACGGCGACTATGCCCGGAGTGTCGAGTTTTGCACAAAGGGCATAAAGATTGCCCAAGACAGCGTCATCAGAAGTGCGGAGGCGAATCTGACATTCAAGCTCGGCAGGAACCTGCTGGTCCTGAACCGTGAAGACGAGGGATTCGGACATTACTTCAAAGCAGTTGACATTCTTGACGGGGAATCGGAGAAGGACAACACTTGGGAAACAAGCGATGACTATATCTATACGCTTGCCATTTTAATCGGTACACTGAGGAACGAAGGCTATTATGACAAAGCGACCGGTTTGCTCCCCCGATATGAGGATGCCGTCAGACGGCTTGAAACCAAGGAGCAGATACCGGACGGTCTTATTGATATGCGTCGGGCCAGCGGCTATGGCATGGCAGCCCATCTCTATGCCATAAAAGGCGAGAAGGACAAAGCACATGAGGAATATCTGAAACTTTGTTCTACGGAGTATTCCAAAACCCCGGACGCCGGACAGCTTACGATTCCCTATCTGTTTGAGGCAGGTGACTACCGTGAGGCGTTGCGAAAGTTGCAGGAAGAAAAGAAGTATTGGCAGGCCAACATTGACACCATAAGTTACAGCTATATCCGGAACCATCTGGAATCGGAACTGGCCGTGCACGAAAAACTTGGCGACATCCGTTCCGCCAACCGTGTCCTTCATACCATACAGACACTGAATGACTCACTGCGCATCCGGGACCGTAACGAAAAAGCGCTTGAACTGGCGGAAATATACAAGACCAACGAACAGGCGGCACAACTGAAAGAACAGGAAAACACCATACGCATACGTACCCTCATCTTTTCCTTTACAGCCCTGCTGCTGGTTGTGGCGGTAGGCTTCATCATCCGTATCCTGCGCGACAAGCGTGTCATCCAGAAGAAAAATGAGGCTATGGTAGGGACCATCAATGAGCTGATGACCTACAAGAACGAACTTTTTATCCGACGGGAAGAGAACATACGCCTGCGTGACGAGCTGCGGCAATTCCACGAAGCACAAAGTCAGACAAATTCCGGTACGGAGGATATGCAGGAGCCGGACAGTACGCAGGAGAAGGAAGATTCCAGTCCGACACTTGAACTGACCGAAAATGACCGTGTGCTGTACGACCGCATGTGTCATGAGATTGTCAGCCGCAAGCTGTATCTGAATCCCGATTTCAACAAAAGCGGGCTGATGAAGGAGATTCATGTACCGGCTTACAAGTTTGCCGCACTGTTCAGGAAGTTTGGCGGTTGCAGTTTCACACAATACCTACAGGATTGCCGGATTGACTATGCCATCAATCTGATGCATGAGTATCCTCAGTGGAGCATGGATGCTGTTGCCAAGGAAGCACAAATGTCTAAGACTTCATTTTTCAGGCAATTTCAAAAGAAGTATGGTATGAGTCCGTCCAATTATATTGAAAAGGAACAATTAACCTCAAATCGACAGGGTGTTGATAGTCAAGATATTAACGCAGAGATGTGATTTTTTGGAACTCCTAATGTGATTTTTTGGGACTCCTACCCACTTGAAAAGCACTCTTTTTTATCACCTCTTAATTACCTTTGCTCCATGTCAAACTGAAATACAGAAATGATATGGAGCAACTTTATTTATACATACTTCTCATTGCAACCCTGCCCGTCATAGCGGTGCTTGCCTTTGCCCTCTGCCGTTGCAGGCGGAGGCTGAGTCGCTGTCAGGAAGCGATGGTGCGCCTGATTAACGAGAATCTCGACATGAAAGAGAAGTTGCCCGCGCACGAACGCCCCAATTTCATGAACCGCGGGGACATCACGCCCGAAGAATTTACAGAAATCATACATAATATGCTGAAAAGACTGATGTTTTTATCCCTCTTTTTCCTTGTCGCGGTATATCCGATGAAAGCGCAGGAAAAGCAGGACACGACCTATCTGTTCCGCTTCGTGGCGGACAAGGACATGTTTTACTCCCCGTGGAACGGCAACGGCGAACAGCTCGCCCGCCTGTTGAAATGCGTCGATGAGAACCGCTCTGCCATTGAATCGGGGCAAATGTACCTGTTGGTGACAAGCTACGGCACAGACGGAAATGCCGGGCAGCCGGCTACAGAAGTGGCGAAAGTACGCCGCAACCGGGTGAAGTCGGAACTGATTATGCGCGGCAAGGTAAAGGAAACGCATTTCGTTACAGACCGTTCTTTTGATGCCGGCTATACGGATGAGAACGGTAAATCCTTGCGCAACATAGTCATCGTTACACTTCCCGCCTCTGCGGACAAGGTAGCGGAAATAGCCGGAGAGGAAGCCGCAACCAAGGTAGAAGCCTATAATAAAGAGGTATCGGGCGAGGCGGAACGCGAGCGCATTGCCGCAGAGAAAGCAAGAGTACAAGCCGGGGAAGCTCGTATGAAAGCTGAAGAAGAGAGGATTAGGCAGGAGGAAGTACGGATAGTCGCAGAAAAAAACGAAGCCGAAAGAAAGGCAACGGAGGCAGAACACACTGATGCAAAAGGAACTACCCCAAAGATACAGAAGGAACCGGAACAATATCACGTAGCCCTGCGCGCCAACCTTCTGCGCTGGGCCACGCTCACTCCCGATCTCGGCGTGGAGTGGCGCATAAGCCGCAATGTGGGCATCACCGTCAACGGCTCGTGGACCACATGGAGCTGGGACGGCAAAGCACGCCGCTATGCACTGTGGGAAGTGGCTCCCGAAGTGCGTTATTATATAGGTAAGGAGAAGCGCGGATATATCGGTGCGATGTACAAGGCAGGTGAGTTCAACTACAAGCTGTCCGCCACCGGCAAGCAGGGCGACCTGACGGGCGGAGGCATCACTGGCGGCTATCAGCTGAGGCTTGGCAAGGCACTGTCGATGGACTTCTCGCTCTCACTGGGCTGTCTCCGTGCCGACTATAAGAAATATACCGTCACCGACGGCACCCGTGTCCGTCAGGGCAAGGAGAGCAACAACTGGTGGGGACCCACCTCTGCCGGAGTAACTTTGGCATGGACGATATTCTAAATGAAAAGGAGGCAACAATGTACAGAAACAATACTATATATAATATAATGGCAGCAGCGGCAATGGCTCTGTCGCTCACCTCCTGCGTCAAGGACGAACTTCACGACACTCCTCATCCCGACCACGGTACGTTGACCGTCTCAGCCGACTGGACGGAACGCGGCGAGGGCATTCCCGCGCCGGGGAAATGGGCAATAAGCATAGGAGACTACACAGCCGAAGAGACAGGAATCACCCATGAGGTGCGCCAACTCTTCGAGCCGGGCGACTACCGCCTGACAACCTACACCCCCGCCGACGGCATGACGGTGGCAGGCACCACCGCCACCATATCCGCAGCATCCAGCGGAAGAGGAGACGCCTTCATCAGCGGCAACCCAGGATGGCTGTTCACTGCAGTGCAGGACATCGCCATAGCGAAAGACCACGACCACCTGTTCACCGCCGCCATGCGGCAGCAGGTAAGGCAGCTCACATTGATAATCGCCCCCACAGGCGACACGGCTGACAAGATAGAAAGCATCGCCGGAACACTCTCAGGCGTCGCCAGCACACTCGACTTCGCCACAGCCACGCACGGCAACCCGTCGGATGTGGAACTGGATTTCACGAAGATAACCGAAGGCACCGATGCAGACAAATGGAAAGCCACGGTGCGCCTGCTCGGCATCACCGGCGACGTGCAGCGGCTGGCGGCCACCGTGACATTCGCAGGGGGCAATCCCAAGCCCGTCAACATAAAGAGCGACCTCTCGGCGCCGCTCAGGGCATTCAACACCGACAAGACCTCACCGCTCACGCTCGGCGGCTCGATGGTGGATGCACCCGGAGAAGCCGGCATCACCGCTACCATCGACAAATGGGAGGAAGTGGATGCAGGAAACATCAATGCACAATAGATGCAGGAAGCATCAATGCACAATAAAACGATAAAAATTAAACCAATAAAACAGAAAGCGCATGAAAAGTGAAATGAAACCAATCATCACTGCCGCCCTGTGCCTTGCGGTGCTCGCAGGGTGCAGCAGCGGAGAGAACCTGCCGGATGTGAATGCCGGGAAGTGCAGTCCCGACTTTACGGCTACCATCGGCGGCGTGCAGACACGCGCGTTCGACAGGCAATGGGAAGCCGGCGACGAGATTGGCATCAGCGGCGGCAGCTACACCAACGTATGCCACCTTACAAAAGAGGGCGACGGCAGATTCACCGTGAAAACGCCAGGCAGCGAGATTTATTTCCAGGACGAGGGCGAAGTGACCTTCACAGCCTATTATCCGTGGAACAGTCTCGAAACAGCCGAGGCAATCAGCGCCGACACATGGGCGCAGGCACATCAGAAAAGCTTCGACTTCCTCTGGGCACAGGCTTCAGGCAAGAAAGCGTCTCCCCAGGTGGCTTTTACTTTCGCGCACAGAATGACGAAAGTGGTGCTGAGCGTCAAGCCCGGCAACGGTGTGGGCTATGACGAGGTAAAAGCCGCCCTGCTGTCGCTGGAAGAATTCCGACACAAAGGCACTTTCAACATTACCGACGGCAGCACATCCGTGGACGATGCCACAACGGCGATGTGGGAGTTCGCGGGCAATGAAAACGCCCACTACAACGCGCCCGCCATCTTTAACGATACCGAGGGCATGGTGACATTCCCGCTCATCTTCTTCCCGCAGGAATTTGACGAGCCGCTGCCGTTTTTTGCGAAGCTGGCGGGTGGACAAACCCTCAAGGCAGAGATAGACTTCACTGCCGCCAACCGTGAAAAGGACGGAGCCGACGCCAAAAACGAATGGGTGGCGGGACGCCAGTACAACCTCACGGTGACGCTACACAAGACAGGAATCACACTTGACAACTGCTCCATCATGCCTTGGGAGGAAGTGAACGGAGGCAACATAGATGCTGAACAATAAACAAAATATGAATTACAAAAACGAAAAAAACATGAGAAAAATTTATTTTTTCGCGGCCGTTGCACTTGCACTGGCTGCCTGCGACAATGACGACAAGTATGCGGACAACGAACCGGTAGCCGCACAGATCACCGCCAACATCGGCAATTCCATCTCGTCCCGTGCCGCAGGAACGGCGTGGGCTACGGGCGACAAAATCGGTATCACCACTCTTCGCGGCAGCGAGAGCAAGTACGTCAATATGGAATACACCACCGAAAACGGTGACGGAAAGTTCACCGGCACACCCATGTACTTTCAGGACGCACAGGCCGAAGTGACTTTCACCGCCTACTATCCTTTCACCGGAAGCGAGGGCACAGCTCCCGCCATCATAGAGAACAATACCCGGGCCGAACAGCAGACGCTTGGAAACCAGCCGAAATTCGACTACCTCTGGGACAGCCGTGTGGGCAAGAAGGGCCAGCCGAACATCAATTTCGAATTCGCCCACAAGATGAGCAAAATCACGATGACGTTCCAGGATGGAGAGGGCACACAGGTGAACAAGATAGAGTCTTACTCGTTTGACGGGCTCGTGCTCGAGGGTACGTTCAATCCCGCCACAGGCGAGGCAAAAGCGAAAGAAATGGAAGCGGAAACGCTTACCCTCAATGTCGATAATGTGATAAGCGGCAGCGCACGCCCGTCGATTATTGTCTATCCGCAGGCAACATCAGGTAAAGTAGTATTGCGCATTGTCAAAGACAATCAGACATACAAGTGCGAGCTGACGTTTGCCGGCGGCGAACTGAAAGCCGGCACCGACTATCAGTACACCATCACGTTGAACAAGACAGGTGCAGATGTGACGAAGTCCGAAATCCATCCGTGGTCATCGCAGATTGGCACAGGCGACGCCACAATGGAATAGCCCGACACAGCCATCCCGTGCGGCAGCGTCAAGCACGGAGGTACACGTTGATATGGTGTAGCTGCCCCTTTCGCAGGGGGCGGTGGCACAAGAAAACCGACGACAAACCGAAAGTAGAAAACCGGACATGTTCAGGCTCTGCCGAGGTGCGAAGGAGGAAAACGAACGAAGTGAAGTTAAAACAAGAAAAGACAACGATATGAATAGAAGCAAATTACATCTGTTACGGAGTATGGCGGCACTGTTGCTTTGCGCGAGTGCAGCCTCGTGCTCGCAGGACGACATGCCGCAGACAGGCGGCACTCCGCTGCCGGACGGAAAATATCCGCTGGCGTTCACTGCCCGGGTGGACGGTATGGCGACCCGCTCCACCGGAAAGGACGAATGGGCAGAGGGCGACAAGATAGGCGTGCGCATCGGCACGGATGATGCGACAGGCTGCTACGAGCTAAACAGCGACGGCTCGATGAAGAATGTCATCACCCCGGTGTATTGGCAGAATACCGCCTCTTCCACTGTAACGGCATGGTATCCCTACGAGGGAAAAAAGAGCGTGGACATCTCCGATCAATCGAAAGGCTTTGTAAACATTGACTTTCTGACCGCTACGGCACCGGAACAAAACTACCAAAGCTCTGTGTCGTTAAAGTTCGAGCACCAAATGGCAAAGGTGAGCTATATGCTTCAGGCTGGCGATGGCATCACGGAAGATGACCTGAAAGGAGCGGCTGTACAGATTGCCGGCTACACAAAAGCCTCCTTCTCTGAAGGGGAATTGACAGGCACGGATGACGGCTGGATTACTCCGGCTTCCGACAATGATGCCCTGCTTGTGCCGAAAGACATGACGGGCAAACCGCTTATCAGGGTACGTATCAACGGCAAAGACTTCATCTACACCCCGTCTGACGAAACCGCCGGAAACCTGAAAGCGGGCTGTCATAACACCTACACCATTACTGTCAAGAGAAACGAAATCGTGGTGGAAGCCGGGCAGAGCGTTACTTGGGGAAGTGGTGGAAACTTCACCTCAGGCATTGAGGAAACCCAGACATACAACCTCTTTTTAGCCTGCACAGATGACATTCAGGAGATATCGGTAACGGATAAAGGAGGTCAAACTCTGTCCCCAAAATCAGAAAACACTTATTCCTTGTCCACCCAAGGCTGCATAGTCAGGTATAAGATAGCCGAAACCGTACAACCTCCGTTCCGCCGCGACGGAACGACAGGAGGTTATGCCGAAATATCGGGAAGAAAAGAGGGCGACTTTTATGTCATGGAAATCTTCGACATGTCTTCCGATATAAGTATATCGATAGACCCGCACTCCGCACCCATTGTCGGGGACTATTATTATACCGATAACAGCTATTCGACCCAAATGCTCGATAAAAAGGAAAACTGTGTCGGTGTGGTTTTTCATGTCGGTCCAGGTCCGGGAGACGAGGTATCTGCCTATGATAGCAAGCTGAATGCCATTCACGGCTATGTGCTCGCTGCCTACCCTGCTTGTAATGGTGATCGTCCTTCTTGGTGCAATCCAAATTACCAGAAAGAGCTTATCGGCACTCATGAGCGACCCGACGACTGGTGCGGATACAAGAATACGAAGATGATAATCAATTCTGCCCAAAATAAAAACATAACCTTGTCGGCAGACAACTATACACATGTCTATTATGCCACCACATATAACCAAAACACCGCTCCGAGTCAGACAAGCGGTTGGTATCTGGGTTCTGCCGCACAGATGAAAAAGGTAATCGATGTGTCCGGTGTGATAACCGCTCCCATAAGTAATTGTGGCGATGCTACAAATATCAAATACTTGGGTACAAGTACCGAAAGGGACGATACTAAAAATGACATCTACGGTATCTACGACATAGAAGGCGGCAGTCTGCGCCTCGGCTTTAAAAACTACGGACAGAATCCACGACCTATATTAACATTCTAAATTGACCTGCAATGAAATTATTTCACCATAAACGCAACCGGCATCTTCTTGCCGCCGCTGCATTCATCATGCAACTGCTGTCCGCGTCCTGTACTTCCGACAGTTACTTGGACGAGCTCGGACAGCCGGAAACCTCTTTTGTCATCCAAATCGAGGCGGCAAACTTTTCGCAGTCCCCCGCCTCGCGGTCGAACAATACAAATTCCAATTACACCACCACATTCGCATCGGGGGACAAGGCAGGGCTGATTGCTGTCGACAAGAACGGAAGTGTCGTTCCGGAATTGAATAATGTCCCGCTCAACTATGATGACTCGAAATGGAGCTTCGCCGACGGATCCTCCTATTATAACTCCGGTTATACCTACATCGCATATTATCCCTACAAGGAGGAGGCAAGCGGGCTGAAAAGTATCAGTGAACTGCGGCAGGCGTTTCCTCCTGCATTGGACCAGTCGGATATAAGCAAATATACCACTGCCGAGATTATGGCGGCAGAGGGTGAATGGGAGAGCAGCAGCAATACGCTCCGTTTCGGAATGAAATACCTGCACACGCTGCTGGTACTGCCCAATGCGTATGATACCTATTATCAATTTTCCGAAAATTCGTACAGTTTTTCCGCTCCGATAACGAATGTAGCCGTTACCGTAGGCGGCAAAGTATATAAGGCAATGAACTGGACCAATAACAATTTGAATCAGTACAGGGTCGTCATCCCTGCATCGAATCAGGAACGTGAATTGAGAGCCTGTTTGTCGGGAAATGACAAAAGTCTCATCCTTGAAACCCGACAGACACTGGCTGAAAGCCAGTATTACGAATGGCGAAACAATGGCTTCGACATTGGTAACTACTCTGAAAGCGGCTTGATACGCGTAGGTGATTTCGTTTGCCGTACAAACGATGGAAATGATTGGTTCATCGTGCCGCAGGAGGCATACGAAGCAGCGACCAATCCGATCGGTGTGGTGTTCCATGTCGGTCACAACGCTGAAAAGGATGATGCCATGTCTGTGTATCAGAACCAATTTAAGGATGGCAAATTCCATGGTTACGCGGTTGCCCTGACCGATGTGGGATCATATCGTTGGGCATACAAGGATGGTGCATACAGTCAGAATGCCGGAACGAGTACAAATACGGGGGATTGGAAAGGGTACAGCAATCAGAAAGCCATCGAAAATTTTGCCGACAACAATTCGGATGGATGGGAATTGAAACATTTTGAAGCGGCATATCGGTGCTCTCTTTATGGGACGGACCAAGGTGATAACTGGCAGCGTCGATACGCCGCACCGGTCAATACCAGCGGATGGTTCCTACCGTCGTGCAACCAGCTGACAACTCTTTATTCCTTGAATCGTGATAATGCGAATTTACTTGCCACATCAATGGACAATGTCAAGAGTCTGGATAAAGATCATATCCGTTGGTTCAGTACAGGTTGGTATTATTGGTCGTCCGCTGAGGATTCGGACTACTCGAGCTACGCGTGGTTCGTGAACTTCGGCATTGGCTACACGAGCAGCGGCCGTAAGTACAGTACGTACGGTGTGCGTGCCGTCCTCGCTTTCTGATCTATTTACCTATTTAATCTATTTATCTATTAAAGACTTATAGAGAGTAAAGTCTCGCGAAGCGGGTCGAAAAATTTAAAAAAATTGCAGAAAAGCACAAAAATGATGAAAGCACCTCATTTTGAATTCCCAAAAGTTAGACCAAAAAAATCTAACAATTAGGAGCAGTTCAAAATGAGGTGCTTTTTTCACGTTTAATTTTCACGTTTAAATGGTAATTCTATGTTTCCTTTACTCGGCATAGCCGTCGGGGTGATGCTGGTGCCAGTTCCATGCACTGGCAATGATTTCTTCCAGACTGTCATGTACCGGTTTCCAGCCCAGCACAGCCTTTGCCTTTTCGCTGGAAGCCACCAGCCGTGCAGGATCGCCGGCACGCCGCGGGGTTTCCACTGCGGGAATCGGGTGCCCTGTCACCTTGCGGGCAGTTTCGATCACTTCCCGCACAGAATAGCCTACGCCGTTGCCCAGATTGAAAATGCTGCTTTCCCCGCCGTTTTGCAGATACTGCACTGCCAGAATGTGTGCCTGTGCCAGATCGGTCACATGGATATAGTCCCGAATGCAGGTGCCGTCCGGCGTGTCATAGTCTGTGCCGTAAATAGAGATCGCTTCCCGCTTGCCGTTGGGCACCTGTAAAATCAGCGGGATCAGGTGGCTTTCCGGATTATGTGCCTCGCCAATGGTGCCGCTGGCATCTGCTCCGCAGGCGTTGAAATACCGCAGGGCCACATAGCGCAGGCCGTGGGCCTGGCTGGTCCAGCGCATCATGTGTTCCATGGCCAGCTTGGTCTCGCCATAGCAGTTGGTGGGCTGGGTGCGGTCCGTCTCCAGAATGGGCACCCGCTCCGGCTCGCCGTAGGTGGCGGCGGTGGAGGAGAACACGATCTTGTCCACCCCGTGGGCCACCATGGACTCCAGCAGACAGATGGTGCCGCCCAGATTGTTGTCGTAGTACTTCAGAGGGTCGCTCATGGACTCGCCCACCTGGGAGGAGGCAGCGAAATGGATAACGCCCTCGATCTTCTCCTGCTCAAACAGCTGGTCCAGGGCCTTCCGGTCCCGGATGTCCAGCTCATAGAAGCGGGCCTTGGGGTGCACGGCGGCCCGGAAGCCGGTGAGCAGGTTGTCCGCCACCACCACGTCCCGGCCGGCATCGATGAGTTCGTACACGGTGTGAGAGCCGATATAGCCGGCTCCACCCAACACTAAAATCGCCATATTCTTCATTCCGTCCTTTCTATTCCGCTGTTCCGCCTGACGTCACTTCAAAACCACACAGCCGCCCTGGGGCCGGATGTGCAGGATGTGGCACATCCCCGGACCCAGCAGCTCCTCCATTCCCTGCTGGAAGGTCTCCAGCTTCTCGTTGGGGACAAAGGCCTGGATGGTACCGGCAAATCCGCCGCCGTGGACCCGGATGGCGCCGGAGCCGCCCAGCAGCTCCCGCCCCACGGCCAGGGCCACCGGGATGGCCTGCTGCTGAGGGGCCGCCGCCGACCAGGTGTTCTGCAGGTTCAGGGCGGAGGACAGCCCCGACTGGTCCACCAGGGCCAGGAAGGCGGCAAAGTCGCCCTGCTCCAGGGCCTGGGCCTCCTGCTCCGCCCGGCAGTCCTCCTCAAAGAAGTGCATGGTCCGAAGCACCGCCCGGTCGCCGCACTCCTGCCGCAGCTGGGGCAGGGCCGTGGTGGACACGGTGCCGCAGGCGATGACGATAGTCTTGAGATCGAAGGTGCGCAGGAAGGCCACGTCCTGCCGCGCGTATTTCACAATGGTCTCCCGGGAGCGGCTGCCGTAAGGTACCCGTCCGGTGTCCCCGAAATAGACGATATCCTCCTCCGGCAGCAGGCGGCACAGCTCCCGTACCGTGGTCAGCCCGCCCAGGCCGGAGTCGAACACGCCGATGGGCGCATCGTCGAAGGCGGGCGCGGGCGCTGTGGGCCCCGGGGCCGAGGATGGCACCGCGGCTGCGTCGGATGCCGGGGAGGTTGTCTGCATGTCGTCCATGCGGCCAGTATAGCGTAAGGCCCCGGCCGTTGTTCGCCATCGGTACCGGGCTGCCATAGTTTCTGCTAATCTGGAACATGAGCAAAACAGGAACGACCACGCGAGAGGAAGGCACGCCCATGAAGGTCCTGCTGATCAACGGAAGCCCGAACGAGAAGCGCTGCACGCACACCGCGCTGGCCGAGGTGGCCGGCGCGCTCGAGGCCGAGGGCGTGGAGACCGAGATCGCCTGGATCGGCCGCGAGGCCGTGCGCGGTTGCCTCGGCTGCGGCGGCTGCGCAAAGCGCGGCGACGCCCGCTGCATCTTCGACGACGACGTGGTGAACGGCCTCATCGCAAAGGCCGAGGCCGCCGACGGCCTGGTGGTGGGCACGCCCGTCTACTACGCCGGCGCGAACGGCGCCCTGCTGGCCGTGCTCGACCGCCTGTTCTACGCCGCCTCGGCACGGCTGCGCTGCTCGGTTCGCTCCCGCAGGCGCTGGGCGTCCCGGGCCTGGGCGGAGGGGCTCTTGGGCCGCTTTTCTCGCAGCCCGCCGGGGCGCTCGCCGGTGCGTTCCAGGACCTCCCCCCGCAGGATGGGAATCTCCCGGGGTGCCTTCACAGCCACCCGAAAGGTAGAGCCGGATTCTTCAAAAATCTGGACGGCAATCTCGTCGCCAATGGTGAGGTATTCGCCAGATTTCAGCTGCAACGAGAGCATGGGACCTCCTTTCCCGCGCATCCCTGCGCCATTCAAATCGGAAATGTGTACGTTTCCGAAAAATAGGTTCTCTTGCTGTTCTATTTCTTTCATCGGCAGCTTGCCCCTCATAATTAAGAGGGGAAGCTGAAATTTTTCGGAGAAAAAAACATTTCGGAAACGTACACGTATCCAAAAATGACCGGTTTAATCTGGCCGCTCCAAGCGGATCACGTGATCGTAAAAGGTTGTAACGGGCATG
>ERZ772876.1058-NODE-1058-length-30935-cov-37.851036_pt1 | contig 30935 bp, 29 predicted proteins | sample MGYA00580584_ERZ772876 | MGnify/ENA primary metagenome ERZ772876 (study PRJEB29015, sample SAMEA2737728) | human gut metagenome | biome: human gut; feature: human-associated habitat; material: faeces | place: China | collected 2012 ... | reverse complement strand
TTGTGGATAATGAAATGCCTTATGGCAGAGTCCCGCAGGGACATCCGGTGATCGTAGATTATTTCTATCATGAGGAAATCCGTGGGACAGAGAATACCGGAAAAAGAAATCGCTAAATTCCCGTTTATTGGGAAGTCGCAGAGAACGAAAAATCGGAATTTAATGAATTAGTCACAAATTACGGGTAAGTAACAAGGATTTATGGAGAATTTACATAGTATGGAGTTTGAAAAATACAAAAAATATTTAATCAGTACTTGGTTGCCGGAGTATGAAGCAGAACATACGGAGAGAGATTTGATGGTGGAAGGGTGGAATATGTTATTAGATGAAGTTTTTTCACCATTGATTGCTAAAGAACTAGGCATGCGATATCTTGGTAATCGTATCTGGGCTGATGATTATTGCAATCATCGTCGCAGGGTATTAAGTCTATTCCAGCAAACTGATTTAGGTGGAAGCTTTAAGTGGGGATGGAACTATGATTTTATTCCCAAAATGTCAGCGAAAAAAGCAGTTTATGTTAGAACGGATAAGAGTATATTTACGCATTTTTTTGAAAACATTTGGGAAAACCATAATAAGATAGTTGAAGGAAAATGTCAAAAAGCAGATATGACGTTTAATCGCTGTTATATAGACAGTGCAGATTTTGAAAATTCTATGAGGCAAAGGGTAAAAGCGTATGAAGCTGCTTTTTATTATACTCTGCCTCTTATTAGATCCTTTTATGAAGAGACCAAAACCTATGAGCAAAGCATAAAAATGATAAACACCCTATTAGAAAGCTCTTACTATCGATTGATACAGGGAAATTATCTATATTTAACCAAAATATTTTTGCAACAATATGTGTCCTTAGGAGAAGAAAATGAGAAAGAGTTGCGAGAATTGTTTGTAAATGATAATACCAGAGAAAGCTTTTTGAAAAAATTTGCTCAGATACCAAAGGATTATAGATAGTCATGTATATTACGAACGGAATGTAGATGTGTATAACTTCAAGTTTGTCACATAGTTTGTCAGAATGAAAAATCAAGTGTAGAAGGACACATGACAGGTGGGATTTGGAGTGATTCAGACAAAGAGAAAGATGGATTATGTCTGACCGTTTGAACAGGTATTACAGGAAGAATCTCATCCTGCGAATCAGACAGCATATATTGATATTATCCGGGTACCGGAGAAACTGGCGGAAAATAAATATGAAGGATATTACCTTGTAACAACGGCAGAGGGAAGTTCCTAAAAGCTATCTTTAGCACTTGTTGTGAGGTGACTGTTTAAAGAAAAAGTCCCAAAATCAATGATTTAGGGCTTGAAACTATAGGAAGGAGCAGATTTGATATATGGGTTTATTTAATAAAATGAAAAAATTTTTTTCGTGCTTTAAGTATAAGCTGGACAGAGAGATTTTAAGGGAATATCTCCAGCATACAATTAATTTTGCTGTCGAGAATAAGTTGCCATTTTGTGATGAATTTTATATTGCTGACAGTCTTGATGCAAAGGATAGATTACATGTCGCTATCCTAAATTATGATGTACCGGGAGAGGCTGTTTATGAGATTTAGGGACGTTCCTTTTGTCACAATGAGCGTCCCCTGTCTTACTTATAACATGCCACAGGGACACTCCTTGTGCCAAAAGGTACGTCCCCATATTATCAGAATGAGAGCGAGGGAAAATGCATGGATATGTTACAGTTGATGAAGGAGAGGCACAGTGTGCGGCAATATAAGGATAAGCCAATCGAGCAGGAGAAACGTGCGAAGATCGACAGGCTTATCTCTGAGATAAATTCTGAGAGCGGACTGAGCATGCAGGCGGTCTACGATGAGCCGAACTGTTTTGATTCGTTTATGGCGCATTACGGCAAATTCACAAATGTTTCTAATTATATAGCGATAGTTGGCGCGAAGAACGACCAGGAAAAGGCCGGCTACTACGGTGAAAAGCTGGTGCTTGGATGTCAGGAACTTGGACTTAACACATGCTGGGTTGCAATGTCACATGGTAAGACCCAGGCAGTCATAGGCAAAGGACAGAAACTTCTGATAGTGATTGCCATTGGGTACGGTGAGAATCAGGGTGTTGCCCACAAGAGCAAAGATATATCAGAAATCAGCAGGGCAGATGTGGCGACAGACTGGTTCACAAAGGGGATGGAGGCGGTGTGTCTGGCACCGACAGCAGTGAACCAGCAGAAGTTCATGTTTGAGCTGAGAGAGGGTGTGGTGACAGCGAAAGCTCCGAGAGGAATATGCACGAAGATAGATCTTGGAATTGCCAAATACCACTTTGAGGCTGGGAGTGGACACAAAGTCTTCACAAAATAATTAGCACTCGCCTCTTGACAGTGCTAACGACTAGGTGTATAACATAGTTAAAGATAAGGAAAGAGATTAGAAAGAAGAGAAAGAATCCCGAAAGCTTATCTTGATAATTATTTTGAAAGTAACAGTAAACAAAAAGTCTAAGTGCCTTGGGGTTTCATAAGAAACCACAATTTCCGACACTTGTTTGAGATTGAAAGGAGAAATGACTTATGTTACCTAGTATTTTTGGAGAAGATTTATTTGATGATTGGATGAATGACTATTTCCCATTTGGAAGGGATTTTGACAAGGAGTTCAGTAAAGCGTTAGCACCTACCGAGCGTGCTCTGTATGGCAAACATGCAAAGAACATGATGAAGACCGATGTCCGTGAGACAGACGATTCATATGAAGTAGATATGGATCTTCCAGGATTCAAGAAAGATGAAGTAAAGGTTCAGCTTGCTGATGGTTACCTGACGATTGAGGCTGCAAAGGGTTTGGATAAGGATGAGAAGGACAAGAAGAGCGGCAAGTACATCAGGCGTGAGCGTTATGCTGGCAGCATGAGCAGAAGCTTCTATGTCGGTGAAGGAGTTACTCAGGAAGACATTCATGCAAAGTATGAACATGGCGTATTGAAACTGTCGATTCCTAAGAAGGAAGAGCAGAAGAAAGTAGAGAAGAGTAATTACATCGCAATCGAATAATGTAAGAACTGCGTGATTACTTAATAACAGATGACTAATATTCGTAGAGCCCTCCGTGTATCTGCAAGGTGCAGGTATGCGGGGGGCTCTTTTGCTTGTCTGTTCCAGGGACACTCTTCATGACAAAAGAAACGTCCCCATTAAAGTATCAGCCATGAGAACAATATGACAGCCAAAGGCATGGTTATGATACAGAACAAAGTAGTAAATACATTTAAAAGACTGGAGTATGCTGCGTCTTTGTTATATACCTGAACCATCTGGGTGATTGTTGAAGCTGATGGTGTGATGGAGGCAAGGTATACTATGAGTAGTAAGGTTCTTCCGTCTGGAATAAAGTCGTACACATGACTTACACACATTATAAGCAGCAAAATAGTAGGCCAGATAACGAGCCTGATGGCAGAGAAAAGGTATAGTTTTGCATTCTTCAGGCTGGCCAGAATCGGCGAATCAGCCATCAGCATACCAGTTACTATCATGCTTAGAGGTGCAAGCATATTACCGATGTCATTTATCGGGGCAAGGATGACGGCTGGCAGTTTTATCTTGCAGAAAAATAGCAGGAGACCTGCTATTATGGCTAATACATTTATATTGGATATTATCTTTTTCCATTCCAGGTGTGGCTTTTCGGAGAGCATTGTGCTGCAGTGTGTCCAGAGAAATATCAGTTGTACAGACATAAATGCGCATGAATACAGTACATAGTCGGAACCCAGAATAGCACTTACAAGTGGGATAATCATATTTCCCGAGTTGGAATACATGACAGTTGCACATTCAACTGGGGTCCAGTGCCAAAATTTCCTTCCGATATTTATAAAAATCAACAGCAGAACATGTATAATGACCGCAATGACAGCGGAAAATAACAGTCCCTGCAGTTTTTCTTTTGTAAAATCAATCTCAAATGAACCAATTATGGCACAGGGCATCACCAGGTATACCACGATGATAGATAATATCCGGCTGTCAGATGATTTTAATATATTTTTGTTGACAAGAATAAATCCAAGCAGGATCATAATAAAAAAGTTAATAAGCTTTCCGAGCAAAATTATACTTATCTGCATAGCGATTACCTCTTTTCGTTTCTGTATTATAATACTATTCCTCTAAAAAAACATCCCTGAATGCTGACTTGTCAAAACTACATGAATGCGATAAAATATGTGCAATTTGTAGAGAACTTGTAAATGGTATCCAAAATAAGGAGAGATGACATACTATGAATTCGCGTAAAAACCATAATAAAAAGCTTATGTTGCCGGTTCTCATTTTTCTGGTTGGCTGTCTGGTTTTGACAGTAGTTTTATATCATTCATATAGATCAAATTATAAACAGGTACGGAATGTCACAGCGCTTAATGCCGCAACATATGCAGAACGACTACAGAATGACATGAACCGTGGAGTTGCAATTACAGATACACTTGAAGAGATAGCAATCAGCGAAAATGGGAAAATTGACAATTTTCAAAAAGTTGCTCGGGATCTGATGGCAGATTTTATTCAGAGCATACAGATTGCGCCTGACGGTGTTGTCACAGATATATATCCGGAGGCAGGGAATGAAGCTGGAAAGATAGATTTGATGCATGATGAAAGTCGTGGAGAGATATGCCGCTATGGAAGAGATAAAAATATAGTCACGATGCAGGGCCCTTTTGATTTAAAACAGGGGGGGCAGGGCATTGCGATTAGAAATCCTGTATATCTGGAGGGGGCAGATGGCTCTCCAGTATTTTGGGGATTTACCATAGTAATTATACGTGTTCCGGAGATATTTACAGAATCAATTCAGGCACTCACAAAATTCGGTTATGATTACTCCCTGACAAAGACAGTTTCCCCTTTGTCTGATGATACAGAGATAGTATCATCATCCGGCAATATTATGAAGAATCCGATTACATTTGAGTTTGAATTTTGCGGCAGTCTATTTGATTTTGAGGTAATGCCTGCTGATGGCTGGAGTCACGGGTGGAATGTATTTCCGCAGCTGTTTTTGGGAATATGTGTTATTTTGCTCTTAACTGGATTATCGGTGGTCATCCTTGTGATTGAGAGAAATCGAGATACATTAAAAAAAATGGCGATAACAGATCCGCTGACCGGACTCTTGAATCGTAAGGGGTTTGACGAACAGCTCAAAAATGTTATGCAGGGCGATCTTCATATTCATTGCGTGGGTATACAGATGGATATTGATGATTTTAAATTTATAAATGATATGTATGGTCATGTAGTTGGAGATGCCGCACTGAAAAGTCTTGCACAGGACATGCAGAGCTATTTCAATGATAATTCTATTATTTGCAGAAATGGCGGTGATGAGTTCTCTGCCATTCTGGTTGACACAACAGAGGAAGAGGCAAGAAAGAAAATAGAACAATTTACTCTTCAGCCACGGTATATAACATATAATGGTGGGGAGCATCCATTTTACATTTCTCTTGGGTATGCAGAATATCCAAAAGATTGTGAAGATGTTTCGGAGCTTATCAGATGCGCGGATATGGCACTTTACGCGGTAAAACTTCATGGAAAGCATAATTGCAGTCCTTATCGAGGAGCTCATAAGATGCAGCACAGAAGCCAGCTTGGGTTTGCACTTCAGGATGTATCAAAGAATCTTCCGGGAGCTTTCCTTATATATATAGCTGATCCTGAAAATGATAATATTTTATTTGCAAATCGTGAACTGATAGAATTTGCTGGCTGCAGGGATTTTGATGATTTTCTGGATTACACAGATCATAGATTCAGAAACCTGATCCATCCAGACGAACGGGATTCTGTTGAGACCAGCATCTGGAAACAGATTGATGCAAAGACCAGTGGAAATAATGACTATGTAAGGTTCCATTTTGCAAAAAAAGATGGAACATATCTTCCTGTTCTTGATCACGGAAGAATTGTGGAAAACCGTTATTATGGAAATGTATTCTACGTTTTGATCATGGACTGCGCTCTGGTTGAATCTTATTATGATAACAAAATAGGTCTGGAAACTGTGCCGGAATAGCGGATTGGCTATTCCAGGAAAAGAACACAAAGTCTTCACAAAATAATTAGCACTCATCTCTTGACAGTGCTAACAACTAGGTGTATAACATAGTCAAAGATAAGGAAAGGGATTAGAAAGAAGAGAAAGAATCCCGAAAGCTTATCTTGACAATTATTTTGAAAGTAACAGTAAACAAAAAGTCTAAGTGCCTTGGGGTTTCATAAGAAACCACAATTTCCGACACTTGTTTGAGATTGAAAGGAGAAATGACTTATGTTACCTAGTATTTTTGGAGAAGATTTATTTGATGATTGGATGAATGACTATTTCCCATTTGGAAAGGATTTTGACAAGGAGTTCAGTAAAGCGTTAGCACCTACCGAGCGTGCGCTGTATGGTAAGCATGCAAAGAACATGATGAAGACCGATGTCCGTGAGACAGACGATTCATACGAAGTAGATATGGATCTCCCAGGATTCAATAAAGATGAAGTAAAGGTTCAGCTTGCTGATGGTTACCTGACAATTGAGGCTGCAAAGGGTCTGGATAAGGATGAGAAGGACAAGAAGAGCGGCAAGTACATCAGGCGTGAGCGTTATGCTGGCAGCATGAGCAGAAGCTTCTATGTCGGTGAAGGAGTTACTCAGGAAGACATTCATGCAAAGTATGAACATGGCGTATTGAAACTGTCGATTCCTAAGAAGGAAGAGCAGAAGAAAGTAGAGAAGAGTAATTACATCGCAATCGAATAATGTAAGAACTGCGTGATTACTTAATAACAGATGACTAATATTCGTAGAGCCCTCCGTGTATCTGCAAGGTGCAGGTATGCGGGGGGCTTTTTTGCGTTCTGCTATTAGATGTAAATGAGCATTGTGCCAGTGAAGGCGAAAAAATATTATGAATATTTTTGTGTGGAATATCTCTAAAAATGTTGAAATGGCATTTGATTTATTTGATAATAGTGATTGAGACTGGTGATGGAGGACAATCGGTGAAACGTTATTCAATAAAGGGGGATTTATATGTTCGATTTTCAGCAAATGTATAGAGAAAAGCTGCGTACACCGGAGGCTGCGGTGGAGTGTGTCAAGGATGGAGACTGGGTCGATTACACATCGTCCCTTGGAAAACCTGTACTACTTGACAGAGCACTGGCAAAGCGGAGAGATGAGCTGCACGATGTGAAGATCAGGGGCAATCTGATGGCTGGGCCTATAGAGGTTGCAGAGTGCGATGACAGTCAGGAGCATTTTGTGTATCATAGCTGGCACTGTTCGCAGTACGAGAGAAAGCTGTGCGATGAGGGCAAATGCTATTATATACCGATGGTGTTCCACAATAATGCGGCTTACTATGAGTATTTCCTCCATGTGAATGTGGTCATGGTGTCGGTGGGACCTATGGACAAGCATGGTTATTTTAACTTCTCGGTAAATACCGGTGTGGCTGCCCCTATTGCCAGGAAGGCGGACATCGTTATAGTTGAGGTGAATGAGCACATGCCTAAGATATGCGGTGGATATGATGAGTGTATTCACATATCGGATGTGGATATGATCGTGGAGGGGGAGCACGAGCCATTTGCTGATGTGAAAACACAGGCACCGCGGGAGGTTGACCGGAAGATAGCGGAGCTGCTTATTCCGTATATTGTGGACGGTTCAACACTGCAGCTCGGTATTGGAGGAATGCCAAATGCGGTGGGGGAGATGCTGGCTCAGTCGGATCTCAAGGATCTCGCCATGCACACAGAGCTCTGCTCGGATGCATATCTAGCCCTGTACAAAGCGGGCAAGCTGACAAATAAATACAAGAACATAGATCGTGGAAAAGGCGTATTTGGCTGTGCCATCGGTTCAAATGAGCTGTATGAGTGGCTGGACGACAATCCGGGAATCGCCGCATATCCACTTGAGTATGTGAACAGGCCATATGTCATATCGCAGATAGACAACATGGTGTCCATAAACAGCTGTGTGGCTGTGGATCTGTACGGACAGGTTGCGGCAGAGAGCAGTGGTTCACGCCAGATCAGCGGAACCGGCGGACAGCTTGATTTCCTGATCGGAGCATCGGGCTCTCGTGGCGGCAAGGCGTTTATCTGCATGAGTTCCACCCACACCGACAGGAATGGAGTGAAGCATTCCAGGGTAAAGCCACAGTTCAACGGAGATATCATCACCTCGCCGAGAAGTCAGGTGTATTTTTTGGCGACAGAGTACGGCGTGATAAATCTTGAAGGGCGTTCCACATGGGAGAGAGCGGAGGCGCTGATATCCATAGCCCATCCTGATTTCCGTGACATGCTGATAAAGGAGGCCCAGGAGAGGAAAATCTGGCGGAGGTCGAATAAGAGATGATGAGGTTATGATAAAGAGGGAACTGCGTGTTCTTCAAATGGTGAAGAAACAGATGGAAAATTAAAAATTTTTTTCTCGGAAAGTGTAATTTGATAAAACAGAAAGGTAGTATATGTATGAGGGAGTTAAAAGACAAAAGATCTTTAAGCGATAACTTCGGGGATTCGATATATATATATGCGAGGGTAATTGACAAATGAACGATCAGCTGATAATTGAACTGTTTTTTAAAAGGTGTGAGGAGGCAATTACTGCTACTTCCGAGAAATATGGAAAATTATGCAAATCAATATCTGACAGGATTTTGAAGAACAATGAGGATGCGGAGGAGTGTGTCAGCGATACATATCTGACACTCTGGGAAACAATCCCACCGGAGGAACCGGATCCATTTGTGGCATACATCTGCAAGATAGTGAGGAATCTGTCGCTCAAGCGATACAGACATAATACCGCAGAGAAGCGAAATTCCTACTACGACGCATCTCTGGATGAGATATCAGAGTGCGTGGCGGCATGCGGAGAGGTGGACGAACGGATCACTGCCCAGGAACTTACAGACAGATTAAACAAATTTCTGGAAGGTCTTAAGGAAGTGGACAGGGTTATGTTTGTCAAGAAGTACTGGTTTTGCATGGAGATTCCGGAGATAGCGGAGGAAATGTCTCTGAGTACCAATTACGTAAATGTGCATTTGCACAGGATAAGGGAGAAACTGAAACAGTATCTTGTAAAGGAGAATTGGTATGAAGAAAGAATTGGTTGAGGAAGCGCTTACTAATATAGACGACAGGTACATAGAGGAAGCACTTACATATAAGAAGAGTAAGATAATAAATTTCCCGAGAACGACAAGCAAGCTGGTAAAGGCTGCCACAGTGACGCTGGCTGTGCTGGCGGTTGGATCGGCAACAGTGTATGCCGGGGCGGAAGTGTTAAAGAAGATATTCTACACGGAACACACAATGTCGACAGGAAATCCTGATTATGTGCGTGATGAGTGGTTTGAGACCGAGACACCTGAACCGGAGGTTGAGCAGATTGGCGGAGAAATAAGCGATGGTACAGAAAAGTGGATAACCAAGAGTACTGAGATACTAGGTTCATATACAAATGATATATACATCTATAGTACATACGAGGATGCAGTGGCAGATAAAGGTATGAAGCTGTGGTTTGATACTCTTCCAGGTGAAGTTACTGATGTTACATACACATATGCGTATTGTGATAATGATTACGCAAAATTCATAGATGTGGTAGCAGAGTATAATGGTAGCGAATATTACCTTACTGAGGAGATATGGGGCGGAAATGTTGCTGACGATGTGGGATACAGCCTGCAATTTGAAAACAAACAGAACGAGAGAGTATATACAAACGCTAATGGTATAGTTTTCAATATTGCCGACGATGTTGTGCAGGACGAGCAGTTCGATGAAAATGGTGAATCTGTATATGTGACGAGGGTGAGAAGTACAACCATGATATTGGATGGGGATTATTATGGCAATATGGTATTTGACGATATGTCAGAGGATGATATACATTACATATTGGATCAGATTAAGATTGGGAAATAAAAAAATTTTTATAACTGTAATTTTACATGAAAAAAGGGAAGTATATTGTTGAAGGGGCGCGTAAAATGTTCGCCTCTAGGAGAGGGAGAAATATTTACAATGAAAAAGACAAAGTTGGTGGCACTTCTGCTGGCGGCTTCCATGGCGCTGACCGCCTGTGGAAATGATGGGGGAACAAAGAAGATCGGAGTATTTGCAGGAATAAAGACAGCGAATAAGGCAGTGGGTACTCTCTCTGCCTCTCCTGCAAAGATGCGGGTTAAGGAATTGGCTAAACTTGTCAATGATATGGATTATGAGGAAATCGATATGGATGAGATACCAGAGGAAGTAATATCTAAATATTCTTTTATTGACAGTATTGAACATCCGGAATTATATGATAAATTTGTGGACTTGGAGTTTTATACAGCTGTTGAATGTGGTGATGCAAGCAAACACATAGTATATTATGACGATCAGTACTGTATGGATTACGATGAGGACAGATATTATAGGGTTTCCAGTTCTGACGAGAATACTTATAAGAGGCTGGCACAATTGGCGCTAAGACTTAATGGGATTGACTATCTGGACTATGAAAAAAAGATAAAAGAAGGAGGATCCACTGATGTTATAACTGCGGACAAGGTAAAGAATGATACTGGAAATCCCAACTATACAGAGTGGATCAAGGGAATCTGTAGTGATATTGCATCTGTACCTGACAGAGGTGAGGTTACTCTGTTGAACAATGATTATACAGGATTTGAGTGTGCGTACAGGGTGGATAACCTGACAGAGGGTGATTTAGAATATTTGGTTGATAAGTATAAAAAGGAAGGTTTCAACCAGGACATCGTGGAGTATGATCGCGGATTTATGGCATTTTCAGAAAATGCTGCAATGGACTATGTTGCTATAGGCGTCGGCAAAGGCAGCATAGTAATTACCGTGGGAGGAGACAGAAATCGTGCTGGTTCAGTTACTGCCGGCTGGGATGCCAGCACTATGAGCCAGTATGCGCCAAAACCAGAGAGTGGGGAGTGCTATCTGTCGCTTGACAAACCTGGTATTTACCCGGTTTCGAGTGATTCGGCTAAGTTTAGATGCGTAGTTTATAATATTGATACAACCAAGGTCAAAGAATACGTGGAGTTATGTGAGAGCAAAGGTTTCTCAGCTGAAGGGGCTTATAATGTTATTGATGATAAGCGGGTGGACTGGACTGGATGTTCGTCAGATGGAATGATCAGTATAACAAAAGCTGAAGATGACACGTTTATGATAGTTGAGTTTGTAAAAAGTGAATAATATCCATTAAATATTGGGGAGGAAATTAAAATGGAGTCAAATAATAGCAAGAATATAAAGGACATGCCTTATGTGGATCCTGAGTCAAAGAAAAAATATGGTATGAAGTGGCATCGTTTTCTCTGTGTAGTTCTGTGCATTACAGCTATTCTGGAAATTGTGGCCGGGGTGATGTGCATACTTGGAAAAGGAGAATATTCTGAACTGTATAGTATGGGCCTGGAGTCAGGCGTATTCACAAGCGTCAAACTGGTTGTATGTATTGTCGGAGCACTGAGAATCCTGTCTGGTCCGCTTGCATTTGTAGCGAGACAGAAACTGGCAAAATTTAAGAAGAACGGGCCGCTTTTCTTCTATATTTATCTGATTGTTAGTGGGGCAGCAAGTATCGTGTATGATAGTGTTGCCATAATTATATTCAGGAGAATTAATATGGAATTTCCTGCAGAATTCTTTTCTGTCAAAGAGGGCGTTGTAGGGATAATCGCAGGAGTTGTATACATTCTTCTCAATATGCTCTATTACCACAACAGAAAGGTGTACTTTGTGAATGGACGACCAGAAGATAATTGAATTATTTTTTAAAAGGTGTGAGGAGGCAATAGCGGCTACTTCCGAGAAATATGGGAAAATGTGCAGATCGATATCTGATAGGATCCTAAAGAATAACGAGGATGTGGAGGAATGTGTCAATGATACATATCTGACGCTTTGGGACACTATACCACCTGAAGAACCAAATCCATTTGTGGCATATATATGCAGGATCGTGAGGAATCTGTCACTTAAGAGATACAGACATAATACTGCAGATAAGAGAAATAAAGTAATGGTAAGGAATTTGTTATACACTTTTATATACTTTTAGGGAGGAATATTTAATATGAAAAAGGTAAAATTATTGGCACTTATGTTAGCAGCATCTATTTCGCTGACAGCATGTGGTACAGATGGGGGAACCAAGAAGGCAGGTGTGTTTGCCGGGGTAAAGACAGCAGACAGGATATCAACGAACAAATATTATACCATTGATAAGGTGCGTGTCAGGGAAATCGCAAATCTTGTAAATGAGATGGATTATGAGGAGATCGAAGGGGATATTCCAGACGTTTTTTTCGAAGATTCGAATGAGGAGATTGAAGAAGATATTTCGTTTGATACTTTCGGACGTTCGTATGAGGTGTCATTGGGGTTCTCGACATCAGTCAAAGGTTATATGGGAGACAAGAGGTTGTGCTATGTAAATGGACAGTATTGTACGGATTGGACAAGGGGAAAATATTATAAAATTTCCAGTTCTGATGAAAATACATACGAGAAGCTGAAACAGATGTATCTCAAACTTGAAGGAATAGGAATTTTAGACTATGAAAAAATGATAAAAGAAGGTGGCTCTTCAGATGCTGTTATGGCAGACAAAGTTCAGCTTGATACCGAAAATCCGAATTACGCTGAGTGGGCTAAGGGAATCTGCTGTGATATTGCCTCTGTACCTGATAGAGGTGAGGTCACTCTGTTTAATAATAATTATATGGAATTTGAGTGTGCATACAAAATAGACAATGTGACAAAGGATGATTTTACATATTTGGTTGACAAATATAAAAAGGAAGGCTTTAACCAGGATGTGAGTGAGTACGATTGCGGTTTTATGGCATATTCAGATAAGGCAGCATTTGATTATATGGCTATAGATTATAGAGAAGACTGTATCGTACTGACTGTAGGTGGAGATATAAACCGGGCAGGCTCAGTTACTGGCGGCTGGGAAGATGGAAAACTTGGCAAATATGCACCAAAGCCAGAAAATGGTGATTGTTATATAATGCGAGACAGAGCTGATTTTTATCCAGCGCCAGGTGAAAATGTTCATTCAGAGTATGTAGTTTATAATGTTGATGAAGAGCAGGTTGGAGAATATGTAGAGTTGTGCAAGAGCAATGGCTATACAGACGATGAGTACTACAACGATATTACAGACGATGATTATCAGGTGTACTGGGCAGGCGTTTCTGAGGATTGCAGAATATTTGTAGAACAGGGAAAAGATGACACATTCATGACAGTGACGCTTTACCTGCTGCAGAAGGATGACAGTGATGCAGTAAATTAATCAGCTGTTGTGACAGATTTTTTAGATGAATTGATGAAATAAAGTTCGGAATATTGGGTGGAGGTACATAATATGGAGTCAAATAATATAGAGTCAAATGTAGGATATGGTATGAAATGGCACAGATTCTTTTGTATAGCGCTGTTTATAACAGCAGCAGCTTCTATTGCACATGGCGTGTTATATTTCATAGGAAAAGGAGAGTATCAGTGGCTATATGATCTTGGTATTGAGTCCGGCGTGTTTCCTGATGGTAAGATAGTAACTTATATTGTGGGAATTATTACTTTTATTTGCGCGCCGCTTGCCCTGATAGCAAGACACAAACTGGCAAAACGGCAGAAGAGAGGACCATTGTTTTTCAATATTTACCTGGCGGTTTTAGGCATAAGAAATATCGTGTATGCATGTATCGCTATAGTGATATTTAAGAAAATTGATCTGGATTTTGGTGGAAAACTTTTTTCTGTGAAGGCAAATATTGCAGGAATGGTAGGATTAATTGTTATTTTCCTTATCTGTATGTGCTATTACCATAACAGGAAAGAGTATTTTGTGAATTAGGTTGTTATGTAGAGCTGACCGGGCAGAGAGATCTGTCCGGTTTTCCTTTTTGAAAGAATGGAAAAATGATATTCAAAAACATGACCTGGTATTGTAATATACAATAAAAAGAAAATGTGGGAATTTTATCAGGTATGAATAGTGAATATATAAGATCAAACAGAAAAAAATATATAAAGTCAGCGATTGTTTTACTTATCGTTATTACGCTGCTTTTGTTCTGCAATTTTCAGAACAAACACCTTGAAACTACACATTATACATATGAGGCAGAGCAGCTTGGCGTGGATCTTGACGGCTATCGGATAGTCCAGATATCGGATCTGCACAATGCTAAGTTTGGCAAGAATAACCAGAAACTGGTGGACAGGATAAGAGAATGTGCCCCTGATATGATCGTCCTGACCGGAGACTTGGTGGATTCAAACCATACAAATGTAGACCGTGCAGTCCAGTTTGTAAATGAGATCGTGAAAATATGTCCAGTATACTATGTCACAGGCAATCATGAGTACTGGCTGGATACTTCTGAATATGAGAAACTTATGGATGGGCTTGTCAGTGCCGGGGTGGTTATCCTGGACAATCAGGTTGTGGAGATATCCAGGGGGGATGCGAAGTTCAGGCTGGTCGGGCTGGACGATAAAAGTCTTGCGGATGGGACACTGGAGGCGTTGCTTAGTGATGAAAAAGAGCTCACGGTCGTTCTTGCACATGAGCCCCAATACTTTGCCAGGTATGCCGGCACCGGTGTTGATCTCGTGCTTTCCGGACATGCCCACGGTGGACAGTTCAGACTTCCATTTGTCGGCGGGATAGTGGCGCCGGATCAGGGATTTCTTCCAGAATATACAGCAGGTGAATATTATATGAATGGCACCGAGATGATAGTCAGCCGCGGCCTTGGCAACAGTGTGATTCCGGTGAGGCTGTTTAACTATCCAGAGATAGTATGCGTGGATCTGGTGGGGAAGCATTAGTTATTGTGAGAAAGCTAATGCAGATAAGAAAATGATGTACATAAAAGGTCGTGGGAAGATTTGCGTAGGGATCTTCTCACGACCTTTTAATATACTAGGATTTATTTATATCACAGTCGTCTATTCACAGCCGTCTATTCATAGTCGCCTAGCTCAGCTTTTCATCACAGCCGTTCATCTATTTCAGCCTTTCGTCCACTTCCACCTTGAAAGGAAGCTTGCTTAGAATGTCATGTTCAAGATCAATTCCCGGGTACACCTCAATGAGCTTAAGTCCCTTTTCAGTGAGCTCAAATACGCATCGTTCTGTGACGTATATAACCCTCTGCCCGTTTGCCAGCGCACGTTTTCCTGAGAAACTGATGCTTCTGACATCGTTTACGAACTTAGGAATGCTTCCCTCGTTTTTGATGGTCACGATGCCGTCATTGTCCTCTACGGCAAGTCCCTTCGTGTCAAATGTGAGACAGAACACAACGGTTGCTGTTTTGGCGGTGATATTTGCAAATCCGCCTACACCGGCAAATGCGCCAGGGCCCTTGTGGGCATTTACATTCCCGAACCTGTCAACCTCGATTCCGCCCATGAAACAGATATCAAGACCGCCGTTGTTGTAGAGGTCAAACTGGTTTGCCATATCGTATATGGAGTCTGCGCCGATAACAGCGCCGAACACCTTGCCCGATGCAGGAAATCCGCCTACACCTCCAGATTCTACGGTCAGGGTTATCTTGTCCAGAATACCGTTCTCTCTGGCATACTTGGATACAGTCTCCGGAATTCCAACACCTATGTTGACTATATCGTCCGGTTTCAATTCCAGAGCGGCCCTTCTTCCAATGATCTCTGCGCTTGTATTGACGGCATTCTTTGTCTTGGTACGACCGGAAAGCATCTCAGCCCAGTCCTGCCACTGCGAATATGGAATCTCAAAACTTCCTGTCAGGGATTCGTATGATGCGTGTCTTGGCTCCGGCGGTATCTCAACGATAGCGTCAACCAGACATCCCGGAATGATGGTATTGTGAGGTCTTGATGGCCTTGCCACAAGTCTGTCAACCTGCACGATGACCTTTCCGCCATTTGCCTTTACAGCCTGACAGATGGACAGCGCATCTCCTGCGGTAAACAGATCCTCAAATGAGATGTTGCCCTTGCGGTCGGCAGCAGTTCCCTTAATGATAGCCACGTTGATAAGCGGCAGCTTGTAGTAGAGGAATTCCTCACCGTCCAGCTCGACGTATTTAACAAGTGAGTCATCCTTTGATATGTTGTTGATTCCCGGTCCCTCAAGTCTCGGATCGACAAATATATCCAGCCCGACCTTGGAGAGTGCTCCCGGAAGTCCGCCGGCCTGCGCACGTATTGCGTGTGAGATACAGCCGAGTGGGAGATTGTATGCCTCAAATCTGTCCTCAAGGACAAGCTTCTTGGTGCTGTACATGGCACCAAAATGTCCGCAGATGATCTTGTCAACTGCGCCGTCTCTTATGTATCCCTCTGCCGCCTTATTCTCATCCCACGCACCAAAGCCCGCGCTTGATATAGCGGTGAGGTGCTTCGGCGAACCTGTCCTCTGGTATCTTTTATATAATGCCTCGTGAAGCTCGATTGGAATATCTATGCCGAGAAATGAGTTGAGTGCGATCACATCTCCGTCATTTATAAGATCCATTGCCTCGTCGGCTGTCATTATCTGGTACATTTGTTCTATCCTTTCATTTATATAAAAAATCAATCAAAATCTGCTATGAATTTATTAGCAGGTTACAATATGCTAACATTCTTTGTAAGAGTTCTGTATCCTTGTTCTGACATAAATCAACAAGGGCAAAGAGCTCAGGATTCTTGTTTTTGTCAATTACGATTTGTGTCGCGGCTGGAGAATCCGAAAGACCGGTCAAATATTCAACAGATGTGTTAAAACATTGAGCAATAATTTCCAGCGTTTGCTGAGATGGGACTCTCTCTCCGTACTCATATCTGCAATATCCTATTTTGGAAAGATTGAGTCTCCTGGATGCTTCAGCCATAGTAATTCCCATATTTTCTCTCACAAATTTTAATCGTTCTGGAATTAATTTAGCAGACATTATTATTCCTCCTAGACTAAATATTGACAGTAACCATTGGATGATATAATATAAATATATCCAATGGTATCATCATTGTATACATTTGACAAGCAGGAAAGGCACCCTGCGCTCCCACGGGAACCTGATATGATGGATACGCCGCCCATCCAAATGTAAACATTAAATACTTAAAAATGTCAGATAAATATGAGCAATGATTTGGAGCTTATATCTATCTGACATTTTTAATTTGCGTCAGCAACGAGCTAAAGCGTGCTGCTCCTTGTTTCCTAATCAGGATACTTGATCAGATCGTACATTTTGCCATAAGCGCCCATATCGCGCACACCCTCAAGCTCCATGCCGAGATGCATGTATTTGTCGCACTTTGACTTGGCATCCGTCTCAAGGATGACTGGAACGTGCAATCTGTTTCCCTCAGAGAAAGCCATGTCCAGAACTTTTCTCATGTATCCCTGTCCCTGGTATTGTTCGCGGACGCAGACCATGCCGACGAATATAAAATCTTTCTTCTCTTTCTTCATTCGATCCTGAAGGGATCTGCCTCCCTTGGACAGAGCTTTTCCCATGCAGATCATCTCTTTAAGGCTCATATTGCGAAACAGAGCTTTGAGGATAGCCATGCCAGCTTTGAAATTCATTTTCTGTCCCGGCAGGGTGTAGGCGATATATCCCTCGCCCCGCTCGCTGGTCGCGTAGAGCATTTGTCCCTCAAATGCCATACGGACGTAGCCGGCTATGTAATTTGCCACTGCCTTTTTGCTGCTGTAGAACACTCCCATACCTGTTTCTTGCCCGTAGTCGTAATATCCAAACGCATGGCCGATATCCTCGGCTGCCTGTTCATCCCATTTTGTTATCTTCATTGTATTTTCTCCGTTCGATAATTATATTGTAATTTCTAATTCTATCCACATGGTTAGATGCATCTAACCGTAATCATATTATCATATATAGAGTGAAAATGAAACTATGATCTCATTTGGGATGACATGATAGAAATATATGAATATATGAAGATGTGAAGGATGTCGATGTTATAGTGTTTGCATATGGAACGCTATGGTTAAAATTAGATGCTATTTTTATTGTGCAACTCACCTTACCTGCAACTCACCTTACTTAATTAACGTTATTACTAAAACAATACATTTGTAATGAATTAGCATAAATCAAGTATTATGATTTATAAAGAAGCGATGAAGTTGCATATTATTGAGGCATATTATTAATACTAGGAGGTGCATGATAATGGCAAGCACAATACAGGTAAGGGTAGACAAGGATCTTAAGCCAAAGGGGGAAGAAGTATGACTTATGAGGTGGTTTTGACAAAAGATGCAGAGAATGATTTGGATAATTTTATTCAATATCTCTTATTTGAAAGACATAGATACTTTATGTTATATCGGATAGATGGAGAACGAGTGATAGTAGATAATATATTTCACGAATTACAGAATTTTGAGGGAAAAATGATATAGAACAATCTGTAGAGAGATGAACATTAAAGATTGGGAAGCGATACAATACGCTTCCCATTTTTTACATACATTGGGTTATGTTATCTATGATTTTGAAGTGCGATATCTAAGAATTGAGATGTGATTTGAGATATACCAGATTGTTCAAAACGCATTTCTATGATATGATGAAAAATACAGTGTGAACAAATAATTTAAACAAATAAGACTGAGGTGAAAAAATGGCAATTAGTTACAAGAAATTGTGGAAATTGTTGATTGATAAAGACATGATGAAGAAAGATCTGCGTGCAATGACAGGGGTCAGTACAACAACTATGTCTCGATTATCAAAAGATGAAAATGTTAGTACAGATATTGTGTCGAAAATTTGTTCTGTGTTAAATTGCGATGTTGGAGACATCATGGAATTTGTTCCTGATAAAAAAGAGGAACAGTAAGGAGGTACGGTAGTATGGATCATTTTTATCCTTATATTGCATCTTTGACCAGAGAGCCGTTCCTTTTCTACGAAATGCGTTCTACCGCAAAGCTAATGGTAGAAGGAAATTCCGATGATGAGATTGTAAAAGAAATTGTAGAGCAAAATCTCTTCCAGTATCCAACGGAAAAATCTATCACACGCATGGCAAAAGCCTGTATAAAACGGCTTCATGCACTGGAAGATGATTCTCTGGTTGATGCAATTGCGTCACAGCCAACGGATGTAGCAAAACAGATTTGTCTTTATGCCTTGATGAAGCAGAGCCGACTGGTTTGGGAATTTATGCTGACAGTCATTGGTGAGAAGTACAGATTAAGGGACACGTCTTTTGGTAAGATAGATTTGAATACATTTTTTATGCGTTTACAGGAACAAAATGATACCGTAGCTTCCTGGAGCGATAGTACGATAACAAAGTTAAAACAGATTATTGCCAGAGTGCTTGTCGAAACAGAATATCTCGATAATCTCAAGGCAGATCATTTGAATCCAGTATGGCTGCATCCTGTTTTGGAGAATGCTATCAGAAGCAATGGCGATATGGCAATACTGCCGGCGTTTAATTGCTTTGTGTAGGAGGTATAACCCGATGAGTGAAATAAAAGAACGCCTGGACAAAGTTCGGGCATTGATCCAGGAATCAGAGTTTCTGGAAGGCAAAGGACTCAGCAATGAGGTGAATATCAGAATCTTCTGTTATGAACCGGAGAATGAAATGGTTGTTCGTCATTTTGTAAATCAGTTGGAAATAGATCAGTCCTTAGATTGCCATTTGATTGTTTGTAATTTATATAAAACATTTCTTTCTATCTGCGATGATATGGACATCACAGATGCGATTCCCGATATGGAAGAAGCTGACGGAAGTGCTTATCTTCTGGAGCAGCTCAACTCCGCAATCGGCAATGGAGAGTTCATTGATAAAATCCAGTATGAGCCACACGAATCGGGTGATGTGCTGATGCTGACAGGTGTGGGCGAGGTGTTCCCATTTATGAGAATCCATACGTTACTGGAAGCCTTGCAACCGTATTTTTCGGATGTTCCGATTTTGGTTATGTATCCGGGTGAGTTTGATGGTCGTCATGTAAAACTGTTCAGCCGTTTGACACCAAATGATTATTACCGGGCATTCAATGTCATAGATTAAGGGGGGAAAAGCCATGATGATTCGAGATATGTTTGCGGATGACATCAACCGCAAAATCAATGGTGTAATTAAAGTAGATCAGGCTGCTGATGATGTAATCGAGCAGGAGTTAAATGAATATGTCATTACCAGAGAATTGAAGAAACACTTCATCACTTTCTTCAACTATTATGGAGATGCCTTTGACCAGCCTACGGCTGATATGGGTGTTTGGATTTCCGGTTTCTTTGGAAGTGGTAAATCTCACTTTCTGAAAATGCTTTCCTACCTTCTGGAAAATAAAGAGGTAAAAGGTATTCGGAGTGTAGAACGTTTTCGTAAAAAGTTTGAGGACGATCCGGCAACTTTTATGCTGATCGACCGTGCCACGAAGGGACAGACGGAAACCATTCTTTTCAACATTGATATTGAAGGCTTCAGCAATAAAGACAAGACGGCTGTACTTCGTGTATTTGCAAAGATGTTCTACAACCATCTGGGATTTTACGGTGAAAATCTGAAAGTTGCCATGATGGAGCGTTATATTGACCAACAGGGAAAAACCGAGGAGTTCCGCAGAGTTTTTGAAGAAAAGAAAGGCAAACCTTGGCTTGAAATGCGCCGTGCTTTTGCTTTCAATGGCAAGTTCATCATCCCGACATTGATGGAAGTTCTGGATATGAGTGAGGACGATGCCAAGGCATGGTTCAATGATAAAACCGCAACAGAAATTTCTATCGCACAACTTGTGGAAGATATGAAAGCCTATGTAGATACTAAACCGGCAAACTTCCGTCTGCTGTTTATGATTGACGAGGTTGGTCAGTATGTTGGCACAGATACTGATATGCTGTTGAATCTCCAGTCTCTGACTGAAAAAATAGGAAGTGAGTGCGAAGGCAAGATTTGGGTGATCTGCACTGGACAGGAAGCGATTGATGAAATCATCAAAGTTCGTGCTGATGAGTTCTCCCGTATCCAGGCTCGTTTCAAGACAAGACTGAGTTTATCTTCTTCCTCTGTGGACGAAGTTATCCAGAAGCGTATTCTGAAAAAGAAACCGGAAGCAGCCAAAGACCTGGAAGGTGTTTATGAGCAGAATGATTCGGTTCTGCGTAATCTGTTCAGCTTCAGCGGCTCTATTCTGGATATTAAAGGCTATTCCGGTCCGAGGGAATTTACAGAGAACTTTCCATTCGTACCGTATCAGTTCATCATCATGCAGAAAGTATTTGCTGAAATCCGCAAGCACGGAAATTCTGGTAAGCATCTGTCTGGTGGTGAGCGTTCCATGCTTTCCGGTTTCCAGGAAGCTGCACAGAAAATTCAGGAGAAGGATGAATACGCACTTGTTCCATTCTTCCGTTTTTACGATACCGTACATACTTTTCTGGATGGTTCAATTCGTCGTGTAATTGAGCGTTGCCAAAAAGCTGCCGACAACGGTGATGGCATCGAACAGCAGGATGTAGATGTACTGAAACTTCTGTATCTGATTCGGTATATTGATGATATTCCTTCCAATCTGGACAATATCGTTATCCTTATGGCAGATGATATTCGTGTGGATAAGATTATCATGCGTGAAGCTGTCCGTGGATGCCTTGACCGTCTGATGAGCCAGAACTATATCGGCAGAATCGGAGACACTTATAACTTCCTGACGGATGAAGAACAGGATATTCAGCGTGAAATCCGGGATACCAATGTAGATACCGCTTCTATCGTAGAGCGTATCGCTCAGATGATTTACGGTGATATTTTCACAACTAAGAAGTTCCGTTATGGAAAATATGACTTTGCTTTCGACCAGATGGTAGATGGCATTACTGTCGGTGTGGCAACAGGAGGTATGCGTCTACGCTTCCTGACCGTTGCTACTGATGCCATTGAAAAAACAGATTACCGTCTGATGGCAGAATCCAAAGGCAACGAAGCAATCGTGGTTCTGGCTGATACGCTTTACTATGAATCTCTGGAATCTGCCATGAAGATTCGTAAGTATGTAAAACAGAGAAATGTAAGCCAGCTTCCAAAAACTGTGCAGAAAATCATCAGTGACCAGCAGGACGAAGCCGGAAAATATGAGCTGAGTGCCTTGAGCGAATTGCAAAATGCTATCGAGGGGGCACAGTTCTATGTAGACGGCGAGCATCTGGAAATCAAAGCTGGAAATGCCAAGAGCAAGATTGACCAGTCGCTTGAATATCTGGTTGCTCATGTATATAGCAAGCTCGACCTAATTACAGATAATGCAGGCAGTGATGCAGATATTATTGCGATTCTGACAGGTGTGGTAATGGCACTTCCTGGCATGGAACCGAACCGTGATGCTGCTTCTGCCATGGAAGAATATCTGGAAATGCAGGATGCGAAAAAACTGCCGACTTCTATGGCAGATGTGCAAAGCAAATACAGTGCGATTCCGTATGGCTGGAAAGAAATCGACATTGCTGCGGTTGCGGCACAGCTGATTTATTCCCAGAAAGTAACCATCAAGTATGCAGGCAATACCATTCAGCCGGACGACCCGAAATTGCCGGATATGCTTCGTAAAAAGAGTGAGATCGGTAAGACTTCTATCAGCAAGCGTAAAACCATTTCCGCAACGATGATGCGTGATGTGAAATCAATGCTCCGGGATTATTTCGATGTTATGGATGTACCGGATGATGAAGATGGTCTGATTCGCTTTGTGACTGAGAAATTCAGTGAACAGCGTGATTACTATGTTTCTCTGGATGCCCGTTATGACGGACATAAATACCCGGATCGTGTGTTGGTACAGACTGCTATTCAGCTGATGGATGATGTACTTTCCCAGAAGAAAGACAACATTGCCCTGATTGAGCGTGTGTTGAACAAAGAAGATGCTCTCTTTGATAACAAAGAAGCCATGAGCAACGGCATTGAAAACTTCTTCAAGACCCAGGTAATGATATTTGACAAGGCAGTACAGTTTGAAAAATCTCTGCACGATGACCTTGACCGAATTGCAGAAAATGAAGAAGCACATAAGGCATTGAACACTATTCGTTTGATTACTATGGTTCAGACCGGAAGCAAGTTCAATTATAACCGGATTCGTGAACTGAATCCGTTGATGGATACGGTTCGCACCGCCCATGACAAGATGCTGGAAGAAAAACGTGCCGAGGTTCTGGAAACGGTTCGTCAGTGTATGGAAGCCACCCACACTGTCGCAAACGGAGATCCCAAAGCAACCCATTTGATTGAGAAATCAGACCGGTATTTCAGCCAGTGCAAGGAGAAAATTGCAGAATTAAAGAGTCTTGCTCTTTTGGATGCCATGTTTTTGCCGATGTGTCAGTACAAGGATGATACTGTCAGCAATATCGAGTTTGTTCTGGCTCCGCCTGAACCGAAGCAGCAGGTACAGTCAACACAGTCAGGAAAAGAAAATGCTCCAGCAAAGAAGAAGGTGGTTCGTACCTATAATCGTCAGGTCGTATTCCAGGCAAAGACCTTGCAGACGGATGCGGACATTGATGATTATGTAGAGAAGATTCGTTCTCAGCTGAAACAGTTGTTGAAGAATTGTGACGAGATCAAGCTGAATTAAGGAGGGCTTATGAAAAATACGATAGAACATCCAAAAGTATTTATTTCTTATGCATGGGGATCGGAAGACTATAGATTGAAAGTGCGTTCTTTAGCAACAGACTTAATGGGGGATGGTATTGATGTTTTATTAGATCAATGGTCTTTGAAAGAAGGAAATGATACATATGCATTTATGGAGCAGAGTGTAACAGACTCAACAATAACAAATGTATTAATACTGCTTGATCCGATTTATGAGAAAAAAGCGAATGGAAGGCATGGCGGAGTAGGAACGGAAACACAGATTATCTCGCCGGAAATTTACAACAAAGTTAAACAAGAAAAATTTTTACCTGTAATTTTTGAGCGGGGAGAAAACGGTGAGATTCCAAAACCTCAGTACTTAAAAACGATGTTACACTTTGATTTAACTCAGGAAGAAAAGTATGATTCAGAATATCAGAGATTAGTAAAACGCTTATATGGAATTGAAATAGTAGAAAAACCAGAATTAGGAGAGAAACCATCATGGTTAGAAGAAAGAACTGTGATTCCAACAAAAATGCGTACAGGATATGAATGTTTAAAGCAACGGAAATCAGATAATATTAAGAAAAATGAATATAGAAATTTTTTATTTGCCGTAAAAGAGAAGATAGTAAATTTTAGTAAGGATGAACTTGGAGATAGAATATCGGCAGATGAGTATATAGAGTTGTATGCTGATACAAAATTATATCGGGATGATTTCTTGCATTTATTAAAATATTCATTTTATGTTCCAGAGGCATATAAAATTATAGCATCGGTTATGGAAGAAATATGTGTGGAAATAAAAGGTAAAGGCGGATATGAAGGCGAAGTCATGAGAACTTTGCTGCATGAGATATTCATTTATGTGGTGGCATTTTATTTGAAAAATAAAAATTCTGATGCAGTATCGTATATTTTGTCAAAAACATATTTTGTAGGTAAATATGGATATAATGAAGCTCAGAGTTTTGATGTCTTTTATGAGTATAATGAGCATTTAAATAACGCTGTGTCTGAAAAAGATGATAAAAATTATTATTCTGGAACAGCTAATTATTGGATTAATAATATCAATGTAGAAATATGCAATAAGAATGAATTTGTTTTTGCTGATATCTTTTGCTATAGTGCGTCTATGTTTATTGAAAATTATACAAAAGAGTGGCTTTGGTTCCCAATAACATATATATATGATAGAGTGGAATATGGAAATAGTCTTTTCAGACAATTTGCGATTCGTTTGAAGTCAAAGGAATATTTACAAGAAGTTGTTAAAATAATGGGATTTTCAGATGCAGAAGCATTTAGGAAGAAATATATTGAGATTGAGAAAAAAATGGAAGAAGGAAATTTTAGAGAATATCGATATAACAGTGTGTTTGAAACGGCACCGGTTATATGTCAATATGTTAAATCAGAAGAATTGGGAATTAGGAACTAGTAAAAAATTTTGGTAAAGGAAATTTAACAGAGAATAAATGGATAAGAATGCGATTAAAAAGTTTGCTGTCTGGGCAAGAACAGAGCTGATCGCCCGTGTTTCCCTGAAAGGTGTGGAATACGGTATCACAGAGGACAACATTGAGAATGCTAATGTGGACAGCGTTGGCGGAAAAGTCCTTACTGTCAATGAAAAGAAACAGCGTCAGGCTCTGATTGCCGAGATTAACGATAAAGGATATAAGCAGGTCATGGAAGAGGTTGCCTATACTTGGTTCAATCGCTTCTCTGCTCTGCGATTCATGGAAGTAAACGGCTACCTTCCTTCCCATGTGCGTGTATTCACGGACGAGGAAAACAACTTTAAGCCGCAAATTATAACTGAAGCCATTCATCTGGATTTGGATGGACTCAATATGGAAAAGGTTTATGAGCTGAAAGATGCAGAAAAGACCGAAGAATTGTATAAATATCTGCTGATCGTGCAGTGTAACGCTCTGAATAAGATTCTGCCGGGAATGTTTCAAAGACTCTCGGACTACACGGAGCTTCTTCTGCCGGACAATCTGCTTCGTGAAGGCAGTGTGATTCAGCAGATGATCGAGCTGATACCGGAGGATGACTGGAAGGATGCTGTCCAGATCATCGGCTGGTTGTATCAGTATTATAACAGTGAGAAAAAGGATGATGTTTTCGCAGCACTGAAAAAGAATGTAAAAATCACAAAAGAAAACATCCCTGCAGCAACCCAGCTTTTCACACCGGACTGGATTGTTCGCTACATGGTAGAGAACAGCCTTGGTCGCCTGTGGCTGGAGGGACACCCGGATGTTAAGAGTCAGCTTCTTCCGACTGAGGAAGAACAGTCTGCTTATGCTGCCGGAAACCGTGACCCGGAAGATACCAAATGGCATTATTATCTGGAAGAAGCCGAGCAGGAGCCGGAAGTGCAGGCACAGCTTGTCGAGATTCGCAAAGAATACGCCGCACTGACACCGGATCAGCTGAAGGTCATTGACCCATGCTCCGGTTCCGGTCATATCTTAGCGTATATGTTTGATGTGCTGATGAAAATTTATGAATCCTACGGCTATACCACCCGTGAAGCGGTGGCAAGCATTGTGGAGAACAATCTTTATGGTCTGGATATTGATGACCGTGCAGCACAGCTGGCTTACTTTGCAGTAATGATGAAAGCCCGTCAGTATGACCGCCGCTTCTTCAGCCGTGGCATTCAGCCCCATGTATATGCTATTGTGGAGAGTAATCATGTAGATAAATTTGCGGTGGACTATTTCTGCAATGGTGATATGAAGCTGACAGAGGCTATGGATACCATTATCAGCGAACTGCATGATGCAAAAGAATATGGCTCAATTTTGACAGTAACACCGCAGGATTGGTCTACTCTGTATGATCGTTTTGCAGAGATTATAGAAGATATAAATATGTCCCGTGATACAGCATTGAGAGAATTACTTCCGTTGGTGCAGGTAGCGGAAGCACTGGCACAGAAGTATGATACGGTTGTGACGAATCCGCCGTATATGAGTAGTTCTAATATGGGGGCTATTTTACTGAAATATGTAAAAAAGCAGTATGCCGATGGTAAAAATGATATGTTTTCTGTATTTATGCAGAAAAACATGGAATTAACAAAAAAGAATGGATTTATCGGTATGATAACGATGCATTCTTGGATGTTCCTTTCACGTTATCAATCCTTACGATTACAATTATTAAACTATACATTGGAAAATGTGTTGCATTTAGGCGCAAGGGCATTTGAAGATATTGGTGGAGAAGTTGTACAGACGGCTTCATTTGTAATTAGGAAGTCCCATCTGTTTGATTATATTGGAAAATTTGAAAAATTAACTGAGTTATCGGATTCGCAAGAGAAGATAAAAAATTATAACAATAAAGAGTTGATATATTGCTGCCATCAAAATAATTATTTGCACATGGTTGATAATATTATTGCATATTGGATAAGTGAGAAAATTGGCTATCATTTTTCAAATACACATTTACTTGGAAGTGCTGCTGACTGTCGCCAGGGAATCGCAACGGGAAATAATGATTTGTTTTTGCGTTTTTGGCATGAAGTTGAGTATGGAAAAATTGGATTTAGTATTGAAAGCCAAGAACAATTTTTTGAAAGTAAAAAATTGTTTGTACCATATAATAAAGGGGGATCATTTAGAAGATGGTTTGGAAATAGAGAGTATGTTATAAAAATGGATTATACAAATTATAATTTACTCTTAACAATGGGAAATCATCTACCATCAAGGCAATACTATTTTCAAAGTGGAATTACATGGAACGATTTATCAACAGCGTTATATTGTGCGAGATATGTGGATAAAGGATTTGTGTTTGATGCTGCTGGTCCAACCTGCTTTTATACAGGAGATGAGAAGTATTTGCTTGGACTTTTAAATTCAAATGTGGCGCAAACCTTTTTGAATGTAATATGTCAAGGACTTCATTATAGTACCGGACATATACCTAATATCCCGTTTATATTGAATAGAGAAAGCGAAGTAAATATTATAGTATCAGCAAATTTACAAATGTCAAAGAATGATTGGGATTCCTTTGAAACTTCATGGGATTTCCAGCACCATCCATTACTTCGTAAAGTTTCTACCATTGCCGAAGCCTTTGACCAGTGGCAGACTGAATGTGATGACCGCTTTAATCAGCTGAAAGCCAATGAGGAAGAACTGAACCGTATTTTCATTGACATTTATGGCTTACAGGATGAACTGACACCGGAGGTTGAGGATAAGGACGTTACTGTTCGTAAGGCTGACCTTGGTAGAGATATTCGCTCTTTCATTTCCTATGCGGTTGGTTGTATGTTTGGGCGTTACTCCATTTATAGAGATGGGCTTGTTTATGCAGGTGGAAAATGGAACTATAATACTTATGAAGATGTAGCGTGGTTGTTTGATGGCAAACCAGATGTGATTGAATTTCATAAGCAAACGCATTTTATGCCGGATGAAGATAATATTATCCCTATCTGTGACGATGAATATTTTACGGATGATATTGTTGGACGATTTGTAGAATTTGTGGAAGCAGTTTATGGTACAGATACCTTAGACGAAAACTTGAAATTCATTGCCGATGCCCTCGGCGGCAAGGGTCAGCCGAAGGATGTGATTCGGAATTACTTCCTGAGCGACTTCTACTCTGACCATTGCAAGATTTATCAGAAACGCCCGATTTATTGGTTGTTTGACAGTGGCAAAAAGAACGGCTTTAAGGCTCTGATTTATATGCATCGTTATCAGCCGGACACCATTGCCCGTATTCGTACCGACTATGTGCATGAACAGCAGGCTCGTTATCGCACTGCCATTGCCGATCTGGAACAGCGGATTGCCAATGCTTCTACTGGTGAGCGAGTGAAACTGAACAGAAAGCTGACCACCTTGCAGGCACAGGATACTGAGATCAGAACTTACGAGGAAAAGATTCATCACCTTGCCGATCAGATGATTTCGATTGATCTGGACGATGGCGTGAAGAAGAATTATGCAATTTTCCAGGATGTTTTGGCTAAAATAAAGTAAGGAGGGCTTGCGTATGATGATGGCAAACCCGATTTTACTTCAGAAAAAATATACCCGTGTCATTGAGTGCTTTGCCAAACAACAGGGACTTTCACTGGATGAGGCATTGGGATTATTTTATCATTCCGAAGTCTATCAGCTAATGCGAGACGGTGTTTCTGATATGCACTGTATGAGCGATCTGTATCTTGCAGAGGAATTAAGGCTGGAATATACAGAGAAGGTTCTGGGAAATTGCCAATAACTGAAGTTTGAGTTTGGTATTTATTCGTGATGAGGTGCTACAAAATGATTGATTTTGACAATCCCAAAACGTTCCCCAAAAAATTGAAAAATTGGGGAACTGAATTTGAAAAGATGGTTTTGAGAAGAGTAAATACGGCTAATATTGAGGAGCGGTGGCAAATTGAACATCTGTTGCAAGATATTAGAATCGGTGAATCGCAGTTAGTTACTGATTTTGTTAAAGAAAATATGGATACAGAAATCGCAGTATGTCATTGTGCACGTATTTTAGATGAGAATGAATATTGGAAACATGGTCTTGTGACTGCGGGAGGGGAAAATAATGCTGGCGAGAAACGATTACGAAAACTCCTTGTAGACATAGGTTTAGATGATGACAAAATAGAAGAAGTTTTTTCACATGCGCATTATTTGTGGAATCGAGATAAACAATCCAGAACAAAGTCGGTACATTTCTTTGTTGATAAAAGTCAAGTATATAAGGACGATCAATTAAACCATTTTGCTATCAATTTAGGGGGCGAAATTTTGCGATGGTCTTTGGATGCGATTGACAGAGAACTGTATAAAGAAGAACCTTATAAGCGTTTATGGATTATGGGAACTCCATCTGTAATAACATTTAAGGTAAAATTAGGTGATATTCATGAGATATATCGCAATAGTTTAATTGCTGAAATAGTCAAATATAACATAACGAAAGATCTCTTTGGTTTTGATTATGAATTTGAATTTACAGGAATGACAGTTGGAGATGTTCCGCCGCAAAATATTTTAAGTATCGAAGAAATAAAAAATTACATACAAATGCAAGAAAAATATCCTGATTATGAAGGGTTCTATGATGAATTGAAAAGTTGAATTGTTTTGATAAGTCAAATAACTCATGTAGGCAGAAAATATATCAATTAACAACGAAGGGAGGAATTCGATGCAAGAAAAATTTCATTTTCAAGCAAAAGGAATGCCGCTAATAAAATTTCAAGATGCAGACAAGATTAAAAGTTTTCAATCGGGGAAGATTTATGCGAAAACTCTTGGATATTATCGTAAAAGAGAAGAAGAAACCGGTGATTGCGAAGTTGGGGACAAGTATGAAGCTATGATTCATATTAACGAAGCTACGATCTATTTCCCTGATACTGGAGAAACAGTTGCGGTTAATGATGATTTGTTAAAAACATCTGAATCAAACGATTTCGTTTTCTGCATGTTTGGAGTAAATCCAACAGAAGAAAAATTTAGATTTACAGATAAACAAAAAGAAAAAATGCTTTCATTTGGCGATACGGCATTGATCGTTTTAGACCATGATGAATTTATTCATAGGGTAAAAGTTGCGGCTGAACAAGCAGGTTATAAAGTTTATTTCAAGCCAGTTCAATACTATGATCCAACTATTGATGGTGGGAATATGTTAATTTCATTGCTTGCAGGAATGTGGAATATTGCTTTTTGGAAACGTGATTCGTATACCTATCAGCAGGAAGTAAGATTTGTATTTACGCCAGGTGATGAAAATATAGATCATATCGAATTGAATATTGGTGATATTAGTGATATTACAGCAATCATTTCTGCTAAATCAGCGTTATCAGCAATAGTAGAAAAAGCGGATTCTTCGGAAACAGAAAGTGACTTAAAATAATCGGGTGGCGAATGCTACCAAAGAGAGCGAGGTGTTATGATGACCATAGAAGAAATTCTTGCAGGAGAATCGAAAAATGTGGAGTTCAAAGAGAGCCTGCCGGAGAAAAGCATTAAATATATGAAGTCTGTGGTTGCCTTTGCAAATGGAACCGGAGGAAAAATTATTTTCGGAATTGCCGATAAAACCAGAGTGGTTGTTGGCTTTGACAAGGAAGATGTGTTCAAAAAAATGGATGCCATTGCCAATGCCGTATCAGACAGCTGTGAACCGGCAATTATCC
>ERZ772876.1051-NODE-1051-length-31029-cov-22.368470_pt1 | contig 31029 bp, 23 predicted proteins | sample MGYA00580584_ERZ772876 | MGnify/ENA primary metagenome ERZ772876 (study PRJEB29015, sample SAMEA2737728) | human gut metagenome | biome: human gut; feature: human-associated habitat; material: faeces | place: China | collected 2012 ... | reverse complement strand
CAGCTTTGTTCTTTTCTTACCACAGCTGTGGTAAGAAAAGAACAAAGCTGTGGTATGCATAAAACACAACTGTGGTAAGATTAGCTTTTAGCAAATACGACCTTAGCCGATAGAGATTCTGAAAATAGATACTTGCAGATATGGCAATAAAAATCGTTTGCACTATCTTTGCACCACTCTATAGTTGAATATGCAGAAGGTAGTACAATACATCGAGCGCCACAAGCTCTTCTCGCTGGACGACAAGATACTTGTGGCACTGAGCGGCGGGGCGGACTCCGTGGCGTTGCTGCGCCTGCTCCTCAGCCTGGGATACACATGCGAAGCCGCCCATTGCAACTTCCATCTGCGCGGAGCGGAATCCGACCGCGACGAGCACTTTGTACGCCAGCTCTGCCTGGAGCACCGGGTGACGCTGCACACCGTCCACTTCAACACGGAGCAGGAAGCAAAGGAACGGCATATCTCCATCGAAATGGCTGCAAGGGAATTGCGCTACGCGTGGTTCGAAAAAACAAGGGAAGCATGCAGTGCAGCCGTCATTGCCGTCGCCCACCATCAGGATGACAGTGTGGAGACATTGCTGCTCAATCTGATTCGCGGTACCGGCATCAACGGGTTGCGGGGCATACGCCCCCGAAACGGACATATAGTCCGCCCCTTGCTCTGCCTGGACAGAAAGGAAATCGTCGGTTATCTGGAAAGTATCGGGCAATCCTACGTGACGGACAGCACCAATCTGCAGGACGAATATACCCGCAACAAAATACGCTTGAACCTGCTTCCCATGATGCAGGAGATAAACTCCTCCGTCAAGGAAAGCATCCTCAAAACGGCAGAGCATCTGGACGATGCCGCCTCTATATATAATATAGGTATAGAAGAAGCCAAACTGCGAGTCAAGACACCGGAAGGCATAAGTATCGGCGCCCTGAGGCAAGAAGCGGCACCGGAAACGGTCTTATTTGAAATTCTGCATCCGCTTGGATTCAACGCCGCACAAGTAAGGGACATCTGCCGGACATTGGACGGACAGCCCGGCAAAGTCTTTGCCACCCCCGGCTGGCGTGTCATCAAAGACCGCGGCTCGTTGTTGATAGAGCCCGTACAGGAAGCCGTAAAGCCCTTATTGGAAATAAAAGAACATCCTTATACACCGGATTTCATGATTCCACGCAACAAAGCCACCGCCTGCTTTGATGCCGACAAACTCCAGCATCCCCTCTCGCTACGCCTTTGCAGGCAGGGAGACAGCTTCGTGCCCTTCGGCATGAAAGGCCGGAAGAAGGTAAGCGACTACCTGACCGACCGCAAGTTCTCCCTTCTGCGCAAAGAACGGCAATGGGTGCTTTGCTGCGGAGATGACATCATCTGGCTGGTGGGAGAACGGGTGGACAACCGTTTCAGAATAGACGAAAAAACCCGGAAAGTGCTGGTCGTATCAACCATCGACCAGTAGCCATCACAGAATAATTCTGTCCTCCTTCTGTTTCTTGAAGCAATCGGAAAGCAATACGGCAAACGGCGTGTCATACGTGCGCGCCTTCTGCGGACAGCCTTTCACACAAGCACAACATTTGATGCATTTCTCTGCAACCGTATTGCACTCGTCTCCTTTTATAATGGCTCCTGCAGGACAATGCTTCACGCAATATCCGCAATGCGTACAACGTTCCGCATCCACTTGCGGAGTACGGGGCATAGGCACCCCACTCTTACGCAACTTGACGACTCTGCGCAAAAAGCGGAGCAACGGGAAGAAAGGCTGGCGCGGACGCTGGATACGGGTCACATCCACCCCATACAGTTTCTCCATATCTTCGGCCGCCGCAATTTTAGCACGTATTTTTTCACCAAAAAGCTTTGCATACTCCAAGTCGTCCGCATCCGGACGTCCGGATGCCACCGGATATTTCTCACTGCTATAAGAGTGCTCTCCTACAAACGTAGCACCTGCAATTACCTTGAAGCCCAACTTCGTGACAAAAGCATCCAATTCCACCAAAGCCTTCTCATAGGCCCGGTTGCCGTACACCACCACAACCACGGCAGGTGCACCGTCAGCATGAAGCTCCTTCATCCGCTCCAATGCCAAAGGAGCCACATGACCGCCATATACGGGCACCGTGATGACCGCCAAAGCATGGGAAGGCACCTCCCTTTTACCCGCCGCCTCCAAGGTGAGGTCCACTTTGGAGACAGACGAAATTCCCGTTCCGTGAACAATTGCCTCTCCCACTTGTTTAGAGGTACAAGTAGGTGAAAAAGTTATCAACTGTACTTCATCTATATTCATAAACCAATCCTTCATGTTGTTGTTAATACAGCAAAGATAAAGTTTTAAATTTAAAAAAAAGATGATTTGTTTATGAAACCAAAAATATTTATTACCTTTGCACCGTTGAAACATTCTGCGACTTCTTGCTGTGGCGAGAATTGTTTATCAGATTTCCGGTTCAATAATAAATATCCCATATAAATCATATATCACAAGGTAAACTTGCCCAAGTTGCTTCCTACAACAACTGCAACTGTGCACTTATGCCTTTCAATAAAAGTAAATTTTAAACCATTCACATATATACTGTATGTATAACATCATTCAACTGAACGACAAAAATTTGTCGGAACTACAAACTATTGCCCAAGAACTGGGTATAAAAAAAACAGACTCACTCAAAAAAGAAGAACTTGTTTACAAGATACTTGACGAACAAGCTATCGCAGGCGCTACCAAGAAAGTTGCCGCCGACAAGCTGAAGGAAGAGCGTAAAGGGGAAAAGCAAAAACGCTCGCGCGTCACTGTCAAGACCGTAAAAAAGGAAGGTGCCGACAAAGTGTTCTCAGCCAATAAAAACGGAGACCTCACCAAAGCCAAAACAGAGGAAGCACCGGCTGCGAAAGAACAACCCAAAACTGTGGAAGCACCCCAAGAACCGACCATAGAAGCTGCAACGCCGGCGCCAGCCAAAGAAGCCGCCGCACCCAAACGCAAACCGGGACGCCCCCGCAAGGTAAAGGAAGAGACTGCCGCACCCCAAGCAACGGAAACCCCGAAGGTTGCCGAACCGGAATTGAACTTCGAGGCTAAAGCTCCGAAAACGGAACCCCAAGCGGAAGCTAAAAAAGTGGAAGCTAAAAAAGCCGTGAAGAATATCGTACCGGACGAAAGCCCTATTCTGGCCGAGGCGGCAGATGACTTCATCCCCATTGAAGACCTCCCTACGGAAAAAATAGAATTGCCATCCGAACTTATCGGCAAATTCGAAGCGACCAAAGCGGAAACTCCCGCCACTCCCACTCCTGCCGCTGCCCCAGCCGAACCGCAACAGCCACAACGCCCGCGCCTCCGCGCCCGCGACAACAACAACCCATACAATAACAACAACAATAACAACCGCAACGGTGGCTATAACCAACAGCGCCCCGTGCAGCAGCGCCCTGCACAACCGTATAACAACGGAGAGAACTATCCCGCCGCTCCGGAACGCAAACCCGTAATAGAACGCGAGAAGACGTACGAATTCGATGACATCCTCACCGGAACCGGTGTACTGGAAATCATGCAGGATGGCTACGGCTTCCTCCGTTCCTCCGATTACAACTATTTGTCCTCACCGGACGATATTTACGTATCACAATCACAAATCAAATTGTTCGGCCTGAAAACCGGTGATGTGGTAGAAGGCGTAATCCGTCCCCCGAAAGAAGGCGAAAAGTACTTCCCGCTGGTAAAAGTATCCAAAATAAACGGACGTGACCCGGCTTTCGTACGCGACCGCGTACCGTTCGAGCACCTCACCCCCCTCTTCCCGGACGAGAAGTTCAAGCTTTGCAAAGGCGGATACTCCGACTCTATGTCGGCCCGTGTCGTAGACTTGTTTGCCCCCATCGGCAAAGGTCAGCGTGCCTTGATTGTAGCACAGCCCAAAACCGGTAAGACCATCTTGATGAAAGACATAGCCAACGCCATTGCCGCCAATCATCCGGAAGTCTACATGATTATGCTGCTCATCGACGAACGCCCGGAGGAAGTTACCGACATGGCGCGTACCGTCAATGCGGAAGTAATCGCCTCTACCTTCGACGAACCGGCAGAACGCCACGTGAAGATTGCCGGCATCGTCCTTGAAAAAGCAAAACGCATGGTGGAATGCGGACACGATGTTGTCATCTTCCTCGACTCCATCACCCGCCTGGCACGTGCCTACAACACCGTATCCCCGGCTTCCGGCAAAGTGCTTTCCGGTGGTGTGGATGCCAACGCATTGCATAAGCCCAAACGCTTCTTCGGTGCAGCACGTAACATCGAGGGCGGCGGTTCACTGACCATCCTTGCCACTGCCTTGATTGACACTGGCTCAAAGATGGACGAGGTTATCTTCGAAGAATTCAAGGGTACGGGTAATATGGAGTTGCAGCTCGACCGCAACTTGTCCAACAAGCGTATCTTCCCGGCTGTCAACATCGTTGCCTCCAGCACTCGCCGCGATGACCTGCTGCAAGACAAGCAGACACTGGACCGCATGTGGATTCTCCGCAAGTACCTTGCCGACATGAATCCGATAGAAGCCATGGACTTCGTAAAAGACCGTCTGGAGAAGACCAAAGACAACGACGAATTCCTGATGAGCATGAACAGTTAACAACAACTGCATACAGATATTGTACAAAAGCTTCCATTTACGTTCATAAACGTAGGTGGAAGCTTTTTTTATATCCGTTTTTTCATACATTTGCCACCATACAATAACCTTGAACAAATAAAATCCAAATCTGATGAAAACGATTCACTCTTTTATGGGAATGGCATTGTGCAGCTTTCCGGTAATGGCACAGCAATCGCCCAATTTTCTTATTATCCAATGCGACCATCTGACCCAGCGGGTAGTAGGCGCATACGGTGCCGACCCCAGCTGCACTCCACCTATAGACCGAATTGCCTCCCAAGGTGTAACATTTGCCAACGCATACGTGGGATGCCCCCTCAGCCAACCGTCACGCGCTGCCTTATGGAGCGGACTGATGCCGCATCAAACCAATGTACGTTCCAACTCGGCCGAACACATCAATCCTCCGCTGCCCGACAGCATTCCGACCCTGGGAAGCCTCTTCACCGCCAACGGTTATGAGGCCGTCCACTTTGGCAAAACCCATGACATGGGTTCCCTAAGGGGATTCCGCCACAAGGAACCGGTTGCCAAGCCCTTCACCGACCCCGAATTTCCCGTCAACAATGACAGCTTTCTGGATGTAGGAACCTGCGAGGATGCCGTGGCCTATCTCAGCAATCCACCGCAAGAACCTTTCATCTGCATAGCCGATTTCCAAAACCCGCACAATATCTGCGGATATGTAGGCGAAAATAAAGGGGAGCACATAGATAGCCCCATCAGTACCCCACTCCCGCTACTACCCGAAAACTTTGAAGTGGAAGACTGGGAAAAACTTCCGTTGCCCATTCAGTACATCTGCTGCAGCCACCGGAGGATGATGCAAGCCGCCCACTGGAACGAGGACAATTACCGGCACTACGTCGCCGCCTTCCAGCATTACACGCGGATAGTGGCCAGACAGATAGAGAGTGTACTGGAAGCCCTCTACTCCACTCCCGCCGGAAAAAATACAATTGTCATTGTACTGGCAGACCACGGAGACGGAATGGGGTCACACCGCATGGTAACCAAGCAGGTCAGCTTTTACGAAGAAATGACAAATGTGCCCTTCATCATAGCCGGTCCCGGTATTCATCCCCGTCAAAAACCGGTGGAAGATTTACTGACCCAACCCACTATCGACCTGCTGCCCACTCTCTGTGAACTGGCAGGCATTCCGGTGCCTTCCTCCAAGCCCGGCATCAGCCTTGCCCCTTTTCTGAAAGGCGAGAAGCAAAAGAGACAGCACCCCTATGCAGCCTCCGAATGGCACAGTGAATACGAAGTGACCGTCAGCCCGGGACGGATGATACGCAGTCCCAGATACAAATACACACACTATCTGGAAGGCAACGGGGAAGAACTGTATGATATGCTGAAGGATAAAGGAGAAAGACGAAACCTTGCCCATGACCCCAAATACTCAAAGATTCTGGCCGAGCACCGGGCACTGCTGGACGACTACATCCACCGCACACAGGACGACTACCGAAGCCTGAAAGTTGAAGCCGACAAGAGATGGCGCAGCCACGTACCGGGATATCCCAACCACGAGGGACCCTGCGCCAGAGACATTATCAATAGAAGGTAAGCAAAAAGAACTAAAAAAAACAGAATAATATAGATGATTATCAGTGCCTTGACCGGCACTTCCATTCTTTTCGCCCATCCCGCTGCAAGTCTTCAATAATATTCTGCTTCAAAAGAAGGCAGTTAAAGGGATTTTTTGTACTTTTGCGCCTCAATAAGAGTAATTTGTAATTTAGTAATTGTAATTAGATACTATGTTCGATAATTTAAGCGAGAGACTTGAAAGGTCGTTTAAAATTTTGAAAGGTGAGGGCAAAATCACCGAAATCAATGTTGCGGAAACCCTGAAAGACGTACGTAAGGCACTTTTGGATGCCGACGTGAACTATAAGGTAGCCAAAAACTTCACCGATACCGTTAAGGAAAAAGCCTTGGGACAAAACGTGCTGACAGCCGTTAAGCCCAGCCAGCTGATGGTAAAAATCGTACACGATGAACTGACCCAGCTCATGGGCGGCGAGACTTCTGAAATAAACCTCGACTCCAAGCCTGCCATTATCCTAATGTCCGGTTTGCAAGGCTCCGGTAAAACAACTTTCTCCGGAAAGCTGGCCCGCATGCTGAAGAGCAAGAAGAACAAAAAGCCGTTATTGGTAGCCTGTGACGTGTACCGTCCTGCCGCTATCGAGCAGTTGCGTGTACTGGCTGAACAGATTGATGTACCGATGTACTCGGAACCGGACAGCAAAAATCCGGTAGCCATTGCCCAAAATGCCATCCAAGAAGCCAAAGCCAAAGGTTACGACCTTGTAATTGTCGATACAGCCGGTCGTCTGGCAGTGGATGAGGAGATGATGAACGAGATTGCCGCCATCAAGAAGGCCATCAATCCGGACGAGATTCTGTTCGTAGTGGATTCAATGACCGGTCAGGATGCAGTGAACACCGCTAAGGAATTCAACGAACGGCTCGACTTCAATGGTGTAGTATTGACCAAACTGGATGGTGATACCCGCGGTGGTGCCGCCCTTTCTATCCGTTCGGTGGTAAACAAGCCCATCAAGTTTGTAGGTACCGGTGAAAAGCTGGATGCCATCGACCAGTTCCATCCCTCACGTATGGCCGACCGTATTCTCGGTATGGGTGACATCGTATCTTTGGTGGAACGTGCACAGGAACAATATGACGAGGAAGAAGCCAAACGCCTGCAAAAGAAGATTGCCAAGAACCAGTTCGACTTCAACGACTTCCTGAGCCAGATTGCACAAATCAAGAAAATGGGTAACTTGAAGGAACTTGCCTCCATGATACCGGGCGTAGGCAAAGCCATCAAGGATATAGACATTGACGACAATGCCTTCAAGAGCATTGAAGCCATCATCTACTCCATGACTCCGGAAGAACGCAGCAATCCGGCCATTCTGAACGGTTCACGCCGCCAGCGCATTGCCAAAGGTAGCGGTACGAATATTCAGGAAGTAAACCGCCTGCTGAAACAGTTTGACCAGACCCGCAAGATGATGAAGATGGTCACTGGCAGCAAGATGGGTAAGATGATGCCGAAACTTAAAAGATAAGATAACAGCCTATGACACTGATTGATGGAAAAGCAATTTCAGAGCAAGTAAAGCAAGAGATTGCAGCAGAAGTAGCCGAGATAGTGGCTCGTGGGGGTAAACGCCCGCATCTGGCCGCTATTCTTGTAGGACACGATGGAGGTAGCGAAACCTACGTTGCCGCCAAAGTAAAGGCATGCGAAGTTTGCGGATTCAAGTCCTCACTTATCCGTTACGAGGCAGACGTTACCGAAAAGGAACTGCTCGCCAAGGTACGCGAATTGAACGAGGATGCGGATGTGGACGGTTTCATCGTACAGCTTCCCTTGCCCAAGCACATCTCCGAGCAGAAAGTGATTGAAACCATCGACTACCGTAAGGATGTGGACGGTTTCCATCCCATCAATGTGGGACGGATGTCCATTGGTCTTCCCTGCTATGTATCCGCTACCCCCAACGGTATCCTTGAACTGCTGAAGCGCTATCAGATAGAGACTTCAGGCAAGAAATGCGTGGTATTGGGACGCAGCAACATTGTAGGCAAACCCATGGCTGCCCTGATGATGCAGAAAGCCTATCCCGGTGATGCCACAGTAACCGTATGCCACAGCCGCAGCAAAGACCTGGTAAAGGAATGCCAGGAAGCGGACATCATCATTGCTGCGTTGGGACAACCGAACTTCGTTAAGGCGGAAATGGTCAAGGAAGGTGCTGTCGTTATCGATGTAGGTACTACCCGTGTGCCCGATGCCTCCAAGAAATCCGGATTCAAGTTGACCGGTGATGTGAAATTCGACGAAGTAGCTCCCAAATGTTCATTCATTACCCCCGTACCGGGAGGCGTAGGTCCCATGACCATCGTTTCCCTTATGAAGAATACATTGCTCGCCGGCAAGAAAGCAATCTACCAATAACAAGGCGATGAAAACGCTCGCCGTCTTCATTGTTGTCCTACTGTATAGCGTAACCCTTTCCTCGCAGGAAAGGATTACGCTATTATTTGTCGGCGACCTGATGCAGCACCAGGCACAAATAGACGCTGCACATGTATCTGAAGGAAAATATGACTACTCCTCCTGCTTCTCCCTCATAAAAGAGCAAATATCCCAGGCAGACCTCGCCATAGGAAATCTGGAAGTCACATTGGGGGGCAGGCCCTATCGGGGCTATCCTATGTTCAGCGCCCCCGATGAATATCTTCAGGCCATAAAGGACGCCGGATTCGATATTTTACTGACAGCCAACAACCACTGTCTGGACCGTGGAAAAAAGGGAATGGAGCGTACCATACAATTGCTTGACTCCTCCGGTATTCGTTACGCAGGCACCTACAAGAATCTGTCGGAGCGCAGGCAACGCTATCCCCTGTTCATCAACAGAAACGGCTTTCGCATTGCCCTACTCAACTATACTTACGGCACCAATGGTATCAAGGCTACCTCTCCCAATATCGTAAACTATATTGATAAGAATACCATCCTGCAAGATATCCAAAGTGCCAAGGCACGCCAACCGGATGCCATTATTGCCTGCATGCATTGGGGAGAGGAATATCAGTCCCTTCCCAACCGTGAGCAACGCGAACTGGCCAACTGGTTGCTCCAACAAGGCGTAACACATATTATCGGTTCACACCCTCACGTCATTCAACCGATGGAACTACGTACCAACGGTACCGAACAGCACATCATAGTCTACTCCTTGGGAAACTTCATTTCCAATATGAGCAAGGCCAACACTGACGGCGGCCTCATCTTCACTTTGCAGTTGGAGAAACATCCTCTCCCCCAACCCATCCGTCCCTCTTACACCGGTCAGAGTCAGACGCCCCTGCCAGACTCCAATCCTCTGCCTTTTCCATACTGTCGTGTTTCCTATTGTGGATATAATCTGGTCTGGACCGGCCGGCCGGAACTTACTAAAGAAAAAAATTACATTCTTTATCCTGCCAGTTTTCCTACAGAACATTTAACGCCGGAAGCTCGTAAACACCTGGAAATCTTTGTCAAAAGCTCTCGAAAGCTGCTCCAGCAGCACAATATAGGTATCTACGAGAAGAAAAAATAATGCAGAAATCTCAAAAATTTTCGTCTCATTCTTTGCAATATTAAAGATTATCCCTATCTTTGCACCGCATTTAAGAAATGCACTAACATGGTGGCTGTAGTTCAGTTGGTTAGAGCGTCAGATTGTGGTTCTGAATGTCGTGGGTTCGAGTCCCATCTGCCACCCGCAAAAAAGAGGAAATTCGAAAGAATATTCCTCTTTTTTTGTTATTGTCCAAACAATCCCCCAAAGGGAGGCAACGTGGAATCAATGTAAAAAATTGTAGGGATACTCCTCACAGAGTATCCCTACATCATAGGAAGGAATCAATTACCTAAACCAGTCCTTGTACAAAAGAGTTTACTTTCTCAAAATGTTCAAAATAGCTGGAAACTTATTCCGATATTTTGCATTCTGTATCAATCACACTTAATAGTACTTCCTTCCTTACTTTATCAAGCCAGTGATAAGACAACCCCTTATCACCTTATAGAAATAAGAATACAAAAAGAATATTTCATCTTTCAAAAAACATTCTATACCAATAACTCTACTATTTTCGATTTCCGACATGCAAATATAACCCTTTTTGTTTATACGAAAAGCAAAATCAGTTATCTTTGCAAAGATGAAATTCAATCAAATATGAAAATTCTCTGGATAGACCTCAATAGCTCGTATGCACACTCTTCGTTGGCACTCCCTGCACTGCACGCACAAATAGCAAAGAACAATTCCGTAAAATGGGAAATCGTATCTGCCACCATCAATGAAAACGTAGGAATGATTGTCGACGAAATATACCGGCACCAACCCGACATCATTGCCGCAACGACATGGTTGTTCAACCACGAACAACTGTTGCACATCACAGCGAGATTAAAAGCATTGCTTCCCAATAGCTGCTTCATCTTGGGTGGACCTGAATTCTTAGGAAACAATGAAGACTTTCTGCATAAAAACCCTTTCATCGACTGTGTATTCAGGGGAGAGGGAGAAGAAGCATTCCCCCAATGGCTGTCTTGCTGGAACCAGCCGGAAAAATGGAACAGTATTCCGGGACTCTGCTATATGAATCCTCAAAAGCAATATATAGACAACGGCATAGCCCGTGTACTTAACTTTTCACGGCTCGTACCACCGGAAAACAGCTGTTTTTTCAACTGGAGCAAACCATTCGTACAACTGGAGACTACCCGAGGCTGTTTCAACACATGTGCATTCTGCGTCAGCGGTGAAGAAAAACCGGTGCGCACACTGTCCATTGAAAGTATCCGTGAACGCCTTCAAATTATCCACAGTCATGGAATAAAAAACGTACGCGTCCTCGACCGGACCTTTAATTATAATCCGCGCCGTGCTAAAGAATTACTGCAACTTTTCCTGGAATTCAACCCGGACATATGCTTTCACTTAGAAATACACCCTGCACTATTATCCGAAGAGCTGAAAAATGAATTGAAAAAGCTACCTAAAGGATTGCTCCATCTCGAGGCCGGTATTCAAAGCCTGCGCGAACCGGTCCTCCAGAAAAGCCGTCGGATGGGAAGCCTGGAGGACTCACTGCAAGGTCTTCGTTTCCTATGTTCCCTACCCAATATGGAAACACACGCCGACCTCATTGCCGGCTTGCCTCTATACCGCCTATCCGAAATATTTGAAGATGTGCGTACACTTGCCGGATACAATGCCGGCGAGATACAGCTTGAATCCCTGAAGTTACTTCCCGGCACAGAAATGAGAAGAAGAGCGGAAGAACTAGGCATCCGATATTCTCCTCTCCCCCCTTATGAAGTGCTTCAAACAAATGAAATCAGTGTCAACGAGCTTCAAACAGCCCGGCAACTGTCACGTCTTCTGGATGGATTCTATAACACAACTGCTTGGCAAGCCATCACCCGCAAGCTGATTCTGGACGACAACGACTTCCTACGTCGCTTTCTGGAATTTTTAATCGATAAAAATCTTATAGACCAGCCCATGAGCCTGGAAAAGCGAGGCCTCGTACTCTATGAATTCTGCAGTATGCATTATCCGGCCTATAAAATCATGGTCACCATTGCCTGGATAGAGGCAGGCATGTCATTAAAGAAAAAACCAGCAGAGAAAGTCAAGACCAAGCGCCAGATGCCACCGGAATATTGGGAAGTCATCTATGGAAACTACAAAGAAAGCCTCCGCTTATGTTTTCTACCCATTGACGACAATACCCAAAATGGTTATTGGTTCGGCTTCGAATCGGAAATACAAAAAGCAGAACCAGTATTCAAAGCCAAAGGAATAATGGAGAGGTGTCAAAATACACAATCACCGCAGATTAACACAGATAAAAGTTCTTGATTATCAGAAATTCTATAGCAATCTGTGTAACCTGCGGCGAGTTATGCCCTCATTTCTTCTCCTATCCGCAGTGGAAATACTTTTCGACCAGTTTCAGCATCTCCTCCGGACTGTCTTGTATCTCTGCACGCAAGGTTCTATCCTCGTAAGAACGCAGTTTGGAAATAACCCCATCAACCATTGCAGGACTGAACACATGATATTGCTCAAAGACAGCACGCTGTCTTTCCAAACAATCGGCAGAAGCGGCACAACTGTCAGGAAGCTGTTCCAGTTGTTTCAACTTATCTTCATTTTCTTTCTTGTGGATATTTACATTGACATATGTTTTTTCTGCAATTCCTAAAGCATCGTCTATCTCAAATCCATAACGGCAAGCTACAGCAAGTCCGGCAATCAATTGATACAAATCGGCCGAACCGTCAGGCGAACGCATTTCCACCGTCTGTTTCTGTGTAGTATCATAATGACTTGGGGTCTCCAACGGATTTGCCAACATGCACATATCCGTTTTTGCCGACCAGCCCAACGGAACGCGTACCAATACCGAACGGTTGCGGTCGCCCCAGCAAATGTTGGTCGGTGCTTCCTGATGAGGAACCAGACGAAAATAGGAAGTAGGATTTGTATTACCGAAAGCCGTAATGGAAGAAGCCAGCTTCATCATGCCCGCAATGGCCTTACGGGCTGTTTCAGAAAGTGCCCCATCTTTCAGCATCTGGTTCTGCCCGTCCTTCATGATACGCATATGTATATGTAATCCGGAACCGGCTTTTCCTGCCGTGATTTTCGGTGCAAAAGTAATGTTATATCCATACTGGCTAGCCAGATTACGAATAACCCATTTTGCTATCACCAGTTGGTCAGCAGCCTCCTCGGCACGCACCGGCAGGAACTCTATTTCATTCTGCTCATAAATCTTATCGTCCAGCGTAAAATTACCGACTTCAGAATGCCCATACTTTATCTGTCCGCCTGCCTGCGCAATATATGACATACATTCCGTACGGAAATCATTGAACTTGGCATAAGGGGCCGATTCGTGATAACCACGCTGGTCGGTAGCCGGGAACAATCCGTCATTTTCAGAAATGACATAATATTCCAATTCTCCCATAGCCTGAAATTCCATCCCCGTAACCGTAGTGAATGCCTGACATGCCTTACGCAGGGTATATTCCGGAGAACTTTCCAGCGGTTCACCATCCTTATTGAAATAAGAACAGAGCATTGACAGTGTGGGCAATTCAGAAAAAGGGTCTATAAAAGCGGTCCGGAAACGCGGCACTACATACAAATCACTGCTACCGGCCTCTATAAACGGAAACAAGCTGGAACCATCTACGCGTTCACCACATGTAAGTATGGCATCAAGGTATGCTTCATTATTGATGACAAAGTTCAGTGTCTTCAGTCTCCCGTCTGCCGCAGGATACATGAAGTTCACCATACGAATGTCGTTCTCCTTTATATAGGAAACAATGTCTGCTTTCGTAAATTCGGAAGCCGGTTTTTGAAGGGCAGCCACCAATAGATTGGGGCTCATGGATAATTCCTGGTTCATAATACGCTGATTGTTTTTAGTTTTCTATATGGTTAACAAAACACATGCAATTTTCTGTCACAATAAAAAACTGCTGTTTCGCAAAGATACTAAAAGTTGTATCAGAAAAAAAACAAACAACCTAAATCTTATCAGAGAGCCTCAACCTTTTCCGTCGTATCCCCACTTCACGTAAATAGCCCCCCAAGCAAATCCTGCTCCGAATGCTGTAAAAATCAGTTTATCCCCCTTTTTCAGCTTATCCTCGAAATCCCATACACACAATGGAAGCGTGCCGGCACTTGTATTTCCATACCGTTCTATATTGACCATTACCTTTTCGGGAGATACTCCCAAGCGTTGCGAAACAGCAGTAATTATACGCATGTTTGCTTGATGGGGAATCACCCAGTCAATGTCCTCCTTCGCCAAGTGATTCCTCTCCATGACCGCCTCACAAGCATCCGCCATATTGGCCACAGCATATTTAAAGACTGTACGTCCTTCCTGATAAATATAATGCATCCGATTGTCCAGTGTATAGTAAGATGGAGCACATACGGAGCCTCCCGCTTTGATATGTAAGAAGGGCAGACCTTTCCCGTCTGTTCTCAATACGGCATCCATTACTCCCATATCCTCCCGGGTGGGTTCCAGCATGAAAGCGGCAGCACCGTCACCAAAAATAGGACAGGTAGCGCGGTCTGTATAATCAATCACCGATGACATCTTATCAGCTCCTACTATGACAACCTTCTTATATTTTCCGGAACGTATAAAATTCGCCCCCGCCTCCATTGCATACAGAAATCCACTGCAAACAGCCTGCATATCAAAAGCAAAAGCATTGTTCAGGCCCAATTTGTCACATAAGATGGATGCGGTAGAAGGAAAGTGATAATCGGGAGTAGTAGTAGCTACGATAACCAAGTCAATGTCATTCGGGCTGGTCTTTGTGCGCTGCATCAGTTGTTTCACAGCCTTACGAGCCATATATGAAGTTCCAAGCCCCTCCTCATGCAAAATGCGTCTTTCCTTTATACCAATGCGCCCCATAATCCATTCATCATTGGTATCCACCATTTTAGATATTTCATCATTAGTCAAGACATAGTCCGGAACATATCCTCCAACTCCCGTAATCACTGCATTCAAATTCTCCATTAATCCTATCCAGTTTAGTGTAAAATCAGGAATAACCCTATTTAAATATGTTATCAGAATATCACACTTTTTTCAGAACAGTCGTGTGACAATCTTTAATTAATGGGCGCAAATATACGAAAAGAGAATAGAAATCAATGAATCTGACAACAAAAAGACATTAACTGTCTACAAATAATAACACTTTAAAACACAACGGGATTCACTACTATCCGAACCCTGCAGGAGTACTTCCGTATAACCTTTCTGCAAACAAGAAGAATGAATACGTCTTTCCTTATTCTTTGATGCATATACAATAAACAAAGCTATAAAGAACAAAAAATCCGCTGCCTGCAACGATGGCGCACGATTAGCCGCACAACCGGCCACATTTCCTTTTCCAGCGAATGGAGCATCGCAGATGGCTGGATGGAAGGGAGTTTTGATTACTCACATACCCATAACCGCCATACGTCCAATGCATGTCTACATTCCCATTATCCGGATCTGGCATATCCCACAAAGAAACAGCCAAACCGTGTATACCGGCAGGGAATGGGGAAGAGGAGATAGCCTTTCTTCAGCATCTCCGTTGTCATGGGTCTCATTTCTTTTTCCATTTTTGTCTATTCTTAATTCGATAATGCGACAAAGGTAAGGGACCAGCCAGGGGGATACAAATAAGCAGTTAGAATCGGCTAAAAATTAATGAAATACATAAGGTGGCGAGAGAGGGGTTCACCTCATCCTCCACCACCCTATATAATAATATACTAAAATAATCAGAATGTATTAGAAATACATTCTCTATTTTGCATGTTTTTATTAATAAAACATGTTGCAAAGTTAGAATGGGAGGGACGTTGGTGGCTGCCATAGCTACCATGCCATGAAAGATAGAGCTTCAAAGTCACTTTTCAATTCACTAATGGTTTCACCTTCATAGGTAATACAATCCTTTTTAAGACCAAGAACTTTGCCAAACAAGCAACTATCTTCTTCACTGTATTCCACGCTACCGGAATATCCTTTGTACTTTAACTGTCCCATACCATTTTGTTATTCTTTGTTCTTTACTTTATTAATATTTTTCAATCAGTCTGTTCTCACGAATATAGGTTAGTAACTGTTTCATCACATAGCCTTTCATTATATTCGACGGATGCGGTTTATGCATTATATACAATTTCTTTTTCATCTGAACTAACAAACTCACCCCCTACCCCAATTCCTCCCTCTCCCTCTTGAAGTAGCCCAGCACCGTGGCTAGCGTGAGACGGCAGCGTTCCACGCTTGAACCAAGTAATATAAGTTAACACTCTGAATATCAATTTTAATTATCGGAAATTATATAGTAATGATACCATATAGTTCCCGATAATTGTAAGAGTTAACTTATTATTTTCTGTGCAACTTCGATTGCGTTATGCTTTAATTCGTCTTCGTCCTTTACGGCATCCAATACTTTGTCTGCTAACCATAGAGTGAGCAATTCATTCTTATCTATCTTGAAATATTCAGCTAATTGTATTACTTGTGTTCGTTTGGCACGTCTATCGCCACGCTCGATTTTGCTGAACATCGGAGTGTCGATCTCAAGTAATGCAGCCAACTGCCTTTGCAGTACTCCGTGTTTATCTCTCAATTCTTTTATCTTTTCACCTAATAACATAATGCCTCCTTTCTATTTATCTATTATTTCCCAATAACCTGTTTTATCAGAACCAACTCGCTTTATGATATTCTGTTCTTGAAGCCGTTTCATCGTTTTAGCAACCCAACTACGAGAATATCCTGTAACACAAACGACATCTGCATAAGTGACTTTAGGATTATTTCTTATTTGCTCTATTATTTCGAGTACACTTTTGGGTGTACTTTCGAGTATATTTTGCAGTCCACTTTTGAGTGTACCTCGACGTGAAGCTTTTAATGAACCATCTTTATGAGCAATGTCAGCAATGATATTACCGGCTTCTTTATGGCAAGGAATGGTGATGCGGAAGAATGTACGCTCTTCATCAGTAATAACTGTGGCACGTGGAGAACCATTATTCTCTAATACATTCTGTATGGTTGGTATGCCTGTACTTCGTCCCTCGGTCATGTCCAACTCTTTGAGATATTCTCCTAAACGGCGGTTACGATAACGTTTTGACACAAGAATCTCACATCGGGAAATATCGGCAGCAGATATACTTCTGTCAGGGCCTCCTACATTCTGAATGGTTATACCGCCAGGTTCGACTGTTATCACCACCGGTTCCCACTCTCTATAATCGCGATGATAAAGCGAATTTGTAACACTTTCTTCTAATGCCTGATAAGGATATGTGTAGAACTTTATGCTACGGTAGTCATCTTTAGGCTTGATTATACTTTGCATCACCAACATACGCTTCAAGTACTCCAATGTGCGATCTATGATTTGAGGTACCGAACCTGTGATAATGGCACCCTCATAAAGATTACCCGGATTTTTCAATCGTCCTTCAGGGAAATACACAATCTCAACCTGTGTACGCTTGAAGAACTTGCCGGGATTTTCGCAAAACATCATAGCAGCTACGTTTCTAAGCATCCGGTTCTCCTTTGGCCCGACATACAAGTCCATCTGTTCAAGGATTTCTTGTAAAGGCTTGGTATTAATGTCGTTTGCCAATTTACTCTTAACCTTCACCAAGTATTCGCGTAAAAGCAAGGTGGATATATCCTCTAAACGAATGTCGGAATTGCCTTTTTCATCAAAAGGCACACGGCTTGCTAATTCACGAAGTTCATCCAGCACTTCGCCTTTGGCTATAATACTACTCGTACCACTACGTATATAAAAATACTCCTTAGTGAAATTTTTTGATGTCACATTTTCGGGTACAGAATATGGACGATTAATGCCGGAAGGGCACCATATCACTAATACCGATTTACCATCAACTTCTTCTACACTGGTGCGAGGCATATAATAAGGTGCAATTTTGTTGTTGAAACCTATAATATCCTTAAGAATATCATCAATCTTCTCTTCCGGAATCCCCTCAACCGGGCGAATGGCAACGCCTGTATTCTTGTCTGAATCAACACCAACCACAATGTAGCCGCCACCAAGGTCATCAAAATCATTAGCGAAAGCACATACGCTATGATATATACTCGCCGGATTCCAACCTTTCTTAAACTCTATTCGGTTGGATTCTATCTTCTGCTTATTTAGCAGGTCGTTTATGTTTATTGCAAGTGCCATTTTCTATATGATTACTCATTCAATATTTCTAAAAATACGTATGGCAGATTTGTCTGCCATACGGGTTTATCAGTTTTCCTTCTTAGGCAAAGAATCTATGCCACCCTATTTATGCGTCGTAACTTTAATAGCTTTGTTTAACTTAAATAATGTATAAGTAAGCATTATTATGTCCAACACGACTGAAGCCATTCCTATCATAAAAGCCAATTGCGGAGGAAACAATAGGCTAGAAATTGATAGACTAATAGACAATACACTCACTGCAGACTACCACTATATAATATGATGCTATTTTCTAGCGTCGTTAAGACAGTACACATCCAAAGCTATGCAAGCATAGGCAATGTCCCCCAAATGTGGGATTACTGACAAAGTTGTTAATAGTAACGATAAAGCACAAATCTTCAATGATTTGTCTGCAATCATCTTTCTAAGTGTAGGGAGAATTCTTTTAGAAAAGAACTCTCTAATCTACACGCAAAATGTTTTTTCCATTTTACTTATATTTTAAATAGTTATTATCTATGAGGCTCAATCTCATCGCACAGTCTGTGAGTCTCAGCCGCAGACTTCTGGCAGTACTTACTCTCCCACTAATCAGCAGTACCATCAGCGCACATAGCCTTAACTTCTCTGTTCGGAAAGGGAAGAGGTGATTTCTATATGCTATAAAACTACCGTTGCTAAATTCTATTTATTGTCAAATGAACGTTCCAAGTCCAATTCTGGTCTTGTTAAATATATTGGTGTTGAAACTTCGTGCTGTTTATATTCAGTTGAAGCATTCTGTGCCCTTGTTTTTGCCCACATTCTTAAAGCAGTTATTTGCTCCTTCATTGTCACAGAAAGCGGAACAGTTCTTTTTATTGTATCAATCAAGAACTTGGTGGTTAGTTGAGGATTATCCGGATTTGAAACATACGCATCAAACATAGCCTCTTTCACACATTCCTCTATTTCAGCACCATTAAAACCATCACTCTCCCTTGCTAAAGCCTCCAATGCCAATGCTTCATACTTCTGGCTTCGCTTGTTCAAATGAATTTTGAATATGTTCTTTCTCTCCTCTTGACTTGGAAGGTCAACAAAGAATATCTCATCAAAACGACCTTTTCTGAGCAATTCAGGAGGAAGCAAGTTGATGTTATTAGCTGTGGCCACCACAAACACTGGAGAGGTTTTCTCCTGCATCCAAGTCAGGATAGTAGAGAATATTCTTGAAGTAACACCTCCATCTGTAGTTCCACTGGACTGCACCCCATTCAATCCTTTCTCTATCTCATCAATCCACAACACACAAGGTGCAACAGCTTCTGCGGTTGCAATCGCCTTTCGTATATTATCTTCACTGCTACCAACTAAACCTTGAAATACCTTACCTATGTCTAATCTTAAAAGCGGCATTTCCCAACAAGAAGCTATACTTTTTGCTGTTAAGCTTTTACCACATCCAGGTACGCCTAATAACAACAATCCTTTAGGCTCCTGAAGCCCCCATTCACGAGCCTTCTTGTCATAAGCCTTTTGCCTTTTAAGAAGCCAATCCTTAAGATTTTCCATACCACCAACATCTTTCAAGTTCTCATTTTTTTGGAAAAAGTCTAATATCCCTGATTTGCGAATAATCTGTTCTTTTTCTTCGGACACTGTTCTAACAGAAGATTCTTTCAAGTTATCTTTTACAACCGCCAAACAAAAAGCCAAATCCGCTTCCATTGTAGTCATGCCTAAAGCTGCATCTATTAAGCGATTACGCAAAGAAGGAGTAATTGATACTCCACTTTCTTTCTCTACATGAGCAAGAGTTTTGCTCAAGTCAATTCGATCAGGAAGTGGAATGTTAACAACTGTTACATATTTTTCAAGCTCTAAAGGCAATCTGTACACAGCAGATATGATAATGATGTATGTGTTGGTATATCTTGCCTTCTCAGACAATGTTCTGATATAGAATTTGATATTCTCCTCTTCAATATGCTCATGAAAGTCACTTAAAATAAAAACATCTTTCTTTGTTTTATCTTTAAAAAGGGCATATTTCATTACCATTTCAGCCTCAATGATAGGTTCATCGTCTATAGTTATTGGTATTATCTTTCCTTGTTCTTCCATCAACATAAGACCATTCACACAATCCCATTCATACTTACACACCTCGCCCTTTAAAGAGTCCAAAAGGCCACAGATTTTTTGTTTGGTTCTACCATACTCAAAAGTGGTCAAATATAAGATTGGATAATGTGCTTTAATCATATTAAGCACTTTGCTAAAGACAATGTTCTCTTCCATAATCATTGATTTTTAACCGTTTGTATATTGACTCTTCTCGGCTTCATTTTACTGAGATACTTTGACGGAACTTCCTTTTTTGTCATCACACGCTTGTTGCCCATCAGTTGCTCCAAAACATCCATTGCATCATGAGCTCGCTCATTGACATCATTAGGCAGATAATCAGAATCCGTCACAATAGTACCATCTTTCAAAATATCGAACTTAATCTGTGCTACAGGCTCATCTTCATTCTTATCTTTTGACCGCCCTACCATAAAGAAGGAATAAAGCGTTTCAGAAGTCGGTACGAACCTGTCGTTTGTCTTGTAGGTAAATCCCTTTTTCTTAAACTCTTGTATTAAGGATTTTTTTGCATACTCTGCATTTATCAAATAGAATTGTTCCTGCAACTCTTTTACTTTCTGTGGAGCATCCGGCAGGTAGTATGTATTATACACAACTTCATTAGTCTTCACATTAAGCCGAAGGGCAAACTCTCCATAGAGAGTGCATTTCTGTTTTACATCCGATACGGTTAGTATATTTTCTTTCAGCGTATAAGTCCATCCAAGGCTGTCGCAAGCACTCTTCAAGACCTCCATGTTCATAATTTTGTTATTACGGACAAAACGAGACGATTCAAATCTTGACATAGATTTTAATTGCTATTTTACTAGTTCCAACAACTCACAAGTGTTCATGAACGACAACATTCTGTTCCTCTTTGTGACTTTATTATCTTTTGTTTTGATGTATGCAATCTGATCAGACGAAAGGCTTACATCCTCAAAGCTGAACTGTACACCATGAAGGTCGAATATCAGAGAGCTTCTCCCCTTATACTCATTTGTGAATATGCTAAGTTCAGGGAAGTTATTACCTCTTTTAACAATGCGCTTCAAGGAATTATGCACATCTGTGATTTGCATTTTCTTTTCTACATTCATGCGAACAGCTGTACCCAACAAATTGAGAGCAACGAGCAGATTAAGCAAATCCTCCTCTGTTGCCAGCTTGTTTTGAGGTCCACTTAATCTCTTTGCCAAAGCTATATCTTCTGGCGTTATGAAACGCCCCTTTTCCCTTTTATTAAGGAGTTCAATCATTTTTGCGTACGCACCTGAAGGTTCAGATGACGATCGAGAAATGGTTTTCTCACTTTTACCGCCCTTATTTGTTATATTCTTACTTGCTGGCAAATTCTTGAACTTGTCATAAAGCAAGTCAAAGCTCTCTTTAACATCAATGGGTACAGTCAAGTTTACATAGCGCCTAGTAAGGTTTCCGAATTTCTTCTCCAGATTATACTTCTCCTTATTTGGAATTAAGCCATTCTCAAAGTAAAGAGACAAAGTTTGCTTCAACTCTTCTACATCATTAATCCACATTGCATTCTTGGCGAGTAATAATCTGTTTTCCACTTCATTAAAGAAGTCCACATAAACGTTCTTGCTGTTGCTCATCGCAACCAATGCCTCAAGAGATGTAAGCTTGTACTTTGTTATCTCTTCATCTTTATCCTCTTCCTCCAATGTCTTTAGTTCCAGACGAGTTTTATCAATGTATGAATTGATAAACTCTTTCAAGTATTCATCATACTTATTTACTGCCATCTGATGATGGGCAAGAGCCATCTCCTCTCGCCTGATCTGTGTCTGTTTTTCATTCACACTAAACGATAACACATTAAAGCTACCTGTGAACATGATGCACTGGTCACCTTTTTTTTCAATCACATTCTTAGTATGGAATGCAGGAAGCTGCGCACAGAAGAACTGTGAAGGATAATTCTCCAACAAATTATCAATAGCCTTTTGAGCAGATGGTGCTACCATTCCTCCATTTGAAGATGCAGACTTGACGCTTCCTTCATCTTTTGAATAGGCAATAAATATCTTCTTACCCGCATCCAAGAAGGTTTTGATGTAAGGCAAACGACATAGCACAAATGCTTTACCAATCCAAGGACTAATCATCCATATTTCATCAGCATTGTCATCTGTAAAAATATTATGGAGCTCAGCCTCAAAAGAAAGCGAGTCGTACAGGGCTTTTTTATGCAATCGACCATCTTTTGCTACACTGCCAACAGTAATCTTAGATTCCTCCTGCCTGTTTACATCATCTTCATCGGCAATCAGCTGCTGCTCTGCTTCTGTCTGCTCTTTTGTCTTTTCAGTTGAATCTGCAAGTATTTCAGTATCTTCATTTTCACACTCAAGGGTAATACATTTCTCCAACAACTGCTGCTTCAGTTCTTGGTCTTGCTCAATCACCTCTGAGAGTGTCGGCAACAATAATCCCTGATTTGCGTCATACACAAAAGTGGTTATTACATTATCTCTTACGCTCTGAAGGAAGCAGACATAAATTTTGTATTGTTTTGCTGCATGTGATTCGTATTCAGCACCACTCAACACATAACGAAGTTTCGCTGTTTGGAAGTTTGAAGCTTGTTGTTCGGCAAAATCTTTGATTGAATCCAAAGAGAGTTCAATCTTATCACTATCTTCTGTCAAGTCCTCAACACATTCTGCTTTGAAACAATTCTTAAGACCAGTGAAATTGGGGTGTTTCGGGTCAATCCACAAGTCAAATGAGCCCTTATAGGTTTCAGGCCTTTCGCCTGTAGAGGCGAAAATATTTCCTTTATCGGTCAGTGTCAGATAACTGTCGTCCCCTTCTATAACGCCATAAGTTCTCATGCTCTCTATGGCACGATTCAATATCTCCTTCTCAGCAGTATCATGAAGAACATCAAGACCAAGAATATTGCCAATAGCCACCAAGTCTTGATTTCCATCAATCTTCAATATCCCAACAACAGCACGTTCCAATGGAGTAATCTTTGCTGGACGATTAGATGTTGCTTTAAATTTCTGGCATACAAAAGAGTAGTTATACGGAAGGTAGCCAATGATACGCTCCGAAATCTTCTTTACGCCTGCCATTGTCCGAGCAATCTGCAACGAAACAGAATTCATATTGTCCTGTCCCTGTATTATTTCTTCGTTCATTTCAATGCGTCTCTTAATTGTTTAACATCAACGACTTCCATAGCAGCTATTGACTTACGGTAGTTCTCATTAGTTTCAAAGAACTGTTTGTCTCCTACAACAATCAGCAATCTCTTGGCACGAGAGAAAGCAACATTAATACGTTCAATCCTATCAGCAAAACCCATCTTGTTTTTTTTGTTGCTTCGTACAGTTGAGACAATGACAATGTTCCTTTCCATACCTTGAAACTTATCCACCACATCAATGCGGAATGCGTTATCACCCAACTTACCCTTCTTCTGCATATCCTTTATACCTCTCTTTTGCGAAGAATAGAAGGTAATCAGACCTATCTCCTTGTCTTCTGGTTTCTGTTGTGAATCCATATATTGAGAATAACCTTCTGATTTTTGTAAAGCTTCAACCACGAGTTTGATGGCTTCAAGTTCAGCAGGATTAGTGTACGAAGTACCCTCTTTCTTCTCAGGGCTATGTACATTTATCCATATCGCGTGAATATTGGGACGGAAAATATTTTTGAAGTCCAATCCATGGTAACGGCTGCCTTTGTTTTTGAAGTCTGGATCGTTCATTGTCTCCTTAATGCCACATTGAAGACCGTTAACCAAATCATCTTTGTAGAAATGATTAATTGACTGCATAATCTGCTCATGCATACGGTATTGGGTATCAAGTGTGGCCACAAGTTTTGTCCGCACTTTTTGTGCAGCTTCAAATAATCTCTTAAATTGGCTCTCCTTGATATTTTCAAGTTTTTCGGCAAGCTCATTGCGCCCAATTTTTTTCAAAGCAGTATCAATACTGTTTTCATCCATCATTGGCGGCAATTGCTTGTGGTCGCCAATGACAATGATTTTTTTGCCCAACACCATTGGTACTGCCATTTCCAAAGGAGTGGCTTTGGAAGCCTCATCCATTATGACCACATCAAAATAAGGCTCAGTTTCACCATACAGAGCCTGATAGGTAGCAAGGAAATCGCGTGAACCACAGATACTGCAAGTAGCCGCAACCAAATTCACTTTGCTCTTGTAGCTTTGGACAAAAATTTGGCGGATATACTCATCCTTAGTTTCCAAATCTTTTTTCCATTGGGCAAGAATATCTGAATATTTGACATTGCTGCTAATGTTGTCATGTATCGTGTCTATCCACAAATTAACTGCATTATCAGCATCATCTTTCGAACCCTTATCTCGCCAATCCTCTATTAAAGGCAACAAGTATCTGCGACCTTCTCGCTCCAGCTTCTCAATTTTGCTTTGAGGAACGATACGGACAGGTCTTATACCTCTTTTGCCTTGTAAACGTTCAAGAGCATTATCAACAGCCAAGTTGGTTTGTGAAGTAAGCAAGATTCGGCAATCCTTATTTTTCAACACCTCTTGCCATATAATCTCGGCAATTACTGTGGTTTTACCAGTGCCAGGAGGCCCTTGAATAAAGGCCATATCGTTAGCAAGAATGGCTTTTGTAACAGCTTCCAATTGCTTGTCATTCAATCCTTTTTCGATTACTGTATTTGCAATTTTTGCTTTTTCCTCATCAATATCTGCTTCTGTGTCATCTGCGTATCTAGGATCAAATAAGAAATTTGGTAAATTACGGTTTGCAGGATAGCCTATATGTCTAAATCCAAACACTGCACCAGGATTTGTTATCATATCCATAGCATTTTTTTGCCTTGACAACTCCATAGAAGAGCCAATGACAGGGAATTGCAGATAACCCCCTAAAAGTTTAACCTCACCATCTTGGATTTGTTCTATAAAAGAATCTGAAACTTTTATTTTTACGGATTCTGGTGTCCTTAATAGGCAAGTACCTATGCTTGGGGCTTTGCGTTTGAACATATTCTGAGCAGATCTAACCTGACTTTCGAACTTCCGAACAGCATACCAATCATCTTCATCATCGTCCGCTATTATACTAGCATCCTCATCGCGCTCATTTTCAAGTTTATTGCGAATTTCATCGTACTCTGCACTAACATAATTCACTTGTTCGTTACTGAAATCGCGTTGCAGGCGTTTGTTCTTTTCGTCCAACAGTTTTTCATCAAGAACGAATGAAATGGTGGTTGAACCTTGCAATGAAGCAAAACTTACCTCTGCAAAATTTCCATGTTCCTGCATAGCCTGATTTATATCACGGATATATCGGTCACGCTCTTCCTCTGTTTTGAAAGATAAGTCAAAGATAACTTTTGTATTATCTTCCTTAGCAAAGGAATAATGGTCAAACTTAATGTTACTCAATGAATTACTTATGTCATTGAATGCTCTCTTGCACATAAATTCGTTATCTATGAGAAAGAGCAGTTTGCTTGAAATTGAGTAGTCGGGATAATCTACAATCAATCCTACGGGCAATACTTTTGCAACCTCTTGTTGCAACTCAACATACTCTGACGAGCTTATAGGCAATAACTCGATCTCTCCTTTTACAGAATTCACATTTATCTTTTCGTGATCCAAGAAATGTAATTGCAAAGGACGCAACATAGCTTTATCTACACCTATTCGGAATGCATAAAAATACTCCACGTTTACCCAAGTCTTGATGCCAGCTTTCTGGTATGCATTCACAACAGAGAATTTCCATCCATTTGGCTGCTTTGAGACCTTACGTATATCAGATATTGTTGAGTAGTACGCCCCATTCTTTGTCTCCAAGATTGCAAGCACCTGAATATTGGGGTCAAATTTCTGTGGCGTTACTTTTATACGGCAGCTTGAGAATTGAAGACAGGAGAAAGCTTTGTCCTCAAGGTCAAGTTCCTTCATAGCTTCTACAATAACAAAACCGCTTTGAAAAGAAGCTCTTTTTACCTCATTTCTTGAGTTGATATTAGCAAACACATCTTGTAAGCCACCTTCATCAGAAAAAGAAAATTTGCCTACCAAAGATGTATTACGCTCTATATTGATGTAATTACCATCGCTATTGGCAACCAATTTTTCAAAAAAGTTTTCGTCTTCATCATTCGTAAAAACATATTCATCCTCAATCTTTGTATATTCTGCCCCAAAAGATGTAAGGGCTGCATCCAGTTTCTTTACAGTATATTCATAATCCGAACGTTTGACCTTGAGACCAATAGAACCAGACAAGCGATAAACAGGTTGGTCTTCTACCAACACATAACAGCTCTCTCTTACTATATCTTCAAGGTCAGAAAGAAGATCTTCAGAGATTATTCGGTATGAATCGTATTCTATCTTGATTACTTTTTGTGTGATGCTCACCTTTGGAACCACCTCAAACTGACTACTAAACAAATCAATGATATCATCTTTCAGACTGTCGCTTTGATTTGCGCTATCCAGCTCAATCGTAATAGACTTTATCGGTTTGCCTCTATAGTCCTTGTCATTTCTAATCTTACCGATAGACTTGATCTTGAACAGTTCTTTCTTGGAATCATTCAAAGCATTTAAGCCATCAATATATGCTTGCCATATCTGACGGTCTTCCTCCATACGTATCTCCTTTAAAGGGCGTTGCAACGTACTGCAAGAATCAATAAACTCCTTAACTTCCTGCACACGATTCAGCCAACCAATTCTAGTCCAAAGATCAAAAATATCCTCATCGTCTTTTGAGAAGATTACATTGCAGACCTTAGATTTGTATTCGTTCTCATCTATTGGTAAGACAAACTTCTCCTCCTCAAAAAGGGGATTGTAGAAATAACGACCTTCTTTTGCCGGACATAGTTTGATGTTGTAATCAGACTCTACAATCATTATCTGTATCAACTGCTTACCTTTCTTATCGAGCCCCTTATTAATGAAGTAACACTCATGTTTCCCAGAGTATTCCTCTACCAATTGCTCGAAACTCGTGTTAGCAAGTTGCTTGTCATTCCATTCTACATTATTTTGCCTATAACGTATGATTATTGGTAGTGCTTCAACAGAATCGGCATACAATGCATTGCTTTCTATCCTTTCGAACTCTGCCATATTTTATTATTTAAGATATACAATACTTATGTTCCTGTCAAACATGTTCAGTTGGGCTTTTACAATCTTATCATTCTCAATCATGACAATTATACCATAATTCTCGAATGATGCATCCTGCAAGGATGCTCCTATAGCCAATGCATTCTCGTCATAACCATATCCTCTCAGCTCAACCAAATCGTCATTCACATTCACTATTCTCATTCTTTTCGGAGCCATTTGAACATTATCTTGCCAAAGTGGATGTATACCGTCAAGATTGTATATAGTTACAGTATAACCTTCATCGCTTTGAATGTTTTTCTCAATCACAAATCGACGATTGCAACCATAGTTGTGTCCAGAAACATTTTGCCCATTTTGAAAACGGACATGATCAGAAGAATCGAATACAACTTGTCCATTTGAAGGGTGGTTATTTCCTTCCAAAAGGTATGTTGTGAAAAACTTACTCATTGTTGAAATTGTTTTGAAAAGTCAGATTTTGGACACAAAGGTACGGAAAAATACCGTACTATTGCTGGAATAAGCAAAAAAATCCACCTAATTACGCCTAAAAGTTATTTCTGCACAAATATTTTAAGCTTATTTTCTACGATAGCCCTGTTTACTTCTCAGTACCACTTTTACGGCAGCTTTCATACATCTGCACCGATAGACCTCCTCCTCTTCGTCCGGTCTCCGACCATCCCAAGGCATATCGGAAGTAGAACCTCCGCCTCCGGAGGAAATCGGTACAGGTCGCCCGCCTATGAGTGCATCGGCAACGGCAAAAATCAGGTTACGGATTGATGGCATAGTCAATTGTTCAAGCAAAGTATTCAGTTCGGATTCCAATTCCTGATTGATGTCCGAAAGAGATCGGTTCTCCCTTTTCAATTGGTAAAACTCTCCGTAATCCGCCAGTACATTGCGCTGGACTGCTTCGACCTGCCGTGCGGCATCGTTTCTGTATAGGGATTCTATTTTGCGTACAATCTCGGTAAACTGCTTGGCGATATGTTGATTTTGACGTTCGACCCACTTATCCGTGCCGAACAAAGGCACTTTCTCGGTAATTTGGGGTGGCGTGAAATCTACCTTGTGGTTGCGGAACGGCTGGACAACAGAGCGAGCCATACTCGCATCTTTGGTGAGTTGTTCCAATTCCAGTTCTTTTGCATGGAGCTTGTCAGCCTTTTCTTCAAGTTTGACCTGATACTCGGCAATGAGTTTCTGTATATCCGCTTTCTGTTCTTCATACCTGTCAAGTGTAATCCTGCCGGAAGCCAACTCCTTTTCCGCCTTTTCAAGTTGCAGCCTATAACTGAAAACCTTTGATTCCAGATTCCGTATCATGGATTGAAGCCCCTTGACGGCTCTCTCAGCCTGCTTTGCCTCTTTGGTCAGTTTGCGGATATAATCACGTTTGTGCAAGTGCTGCACATTACGCCCGTCAATACTGTCTCCGCGTTCAAGACCGTATTTGCTGCCGACATCTTCATAAAGTGAAGTGTGCATCTCTTTCAATATCCGGCCGTATTCAAAACGGTCTTTCCCGAATTTTGCCGACCACATCACACACTCCCGTCCGCTTTTGGGGCGGATGCCGACCGGAACAATCAAGGCATGGATGTGTGGGCTGCTTTCGTCAAGATGTATCTGAAACCCGACAATATTCTCCAGTCCGTACCTGTTGGCACACCAGTCATAGACATCTTTCGCCCAATGTTCTATTGTTTCACAACGATGCAGGTGACTGTTATCCGCTCCTTTCTCCAGATTAACGGTTTGGTTTCCGAAAGCCATTTCAAGCGTCCGCTCATGGTTGCCTCCAAAGACAAATCTTGCGCAACAGTTCGGCTGGATCTTGCTGTCGGGCTTGAAGGGCTTCCATCCCAAAGCGGCCAACCGCTCCTGCAAACGGACTTCGAGCGGTTTCTTCTGATAACCCAACGGATGGATTTCCCCGTCAGGGCCAATCTCGAAATTCAGCTTCATTCTGGTTTTGTCATAATGGTTGGTCGGATCCTGATTCTTCCTGTCAATCTTGTCCTCGTTCCAACGCCGTTCGTTCTCGTTGGCCTCTGCCGAGCCGAATGACTTTGCGGCTTCGACATGCATAGCCTGTTTTATATCAGTATTCATATAGATGTTCTTTTGATAAATAATTAAGTTTGAGCTTGCTCGCCGGAAATCGGATTCTGACGAATAACGAAGGGACTTTATTGCCGTCAGGAAAAAAGTCCTTATTGTGTTATGGACTTTCCTGCAAACTCCCGAAGCAAGACTTCGGATTACTCGACCAATACCAAATCCAACTCGTCAATAAGCAACTGCAATGCAGGATTGCGCTGTATCATCTTTTGGAGAATCATCTGCGGCGTATATTCCATCAGGAGGAAGTCGGCGATGTCCAATCCCGCCTCACGTTGTTCATCTGTCGCCATCTTCTCCAACAGGTCGGAACATGTGGCACGCCTGCAAATGGGTTGTAACATTTTAGTCATATGCCGCCATTCATCCGTCGCCTTGAGGTCAGGGAAAAGAATAACCTCACGCCCATGCAATACTTGCATGGCTTCACTATTGAAGCTGCCATGCATTCCTCCGGTAGCAAGCCAGATAAAATCCGGTATGAAAAGGGAGGCAATCAGTGCGGTCTTCTCGCTTTCGACAATGGCAACTGTTTTTGCACCGGATGAAGCATCAGACAGCAGATGTTCACCGAACAGGCACTGCTTCATATGGAAATCCGGTACCCTTTTTACCGAATGTACCCAGCTTACCTGATTGAAAGGTTCTTTGATTCGATGACCGGTTTCTGCATCATAGCCCATAATCTTGCCTGCCCGCACATTACCGTTGATGTCTATCTGCCAAAAGACGGTCGCCCCGCTCCACATCCTGGATGTACCGACCTTATAGAGATTGAACAACCGATCCGTCTTTTCCTTGCCTGCCACTGTGGAAAGGTATCGGTATAGGGGGTTGATGTCAAATCTCTTCATGGACTGCTCCACCCAATCGTAGGGAAGATAAGAAACCGCTGGTGCAGGATTAGGCAATGTCTTTGCCTGTGGTTGGGCAATCGTTGATATACTGTTGCCATTCCGTTCTTGTTCAATCAAATCCTCCTTGATAGCCGGGTTGTCCCGAAAATACTCTTTTGGAGTATAATGGTAGCCGCAACTGTTGATATGGTCACATTTGCCCACGTTGTCAGGAAACGGGATGCGCGCTTTCTCGTCAATATACCGGGTAAAACAGGACTTCCTGCCGCACTTGGGACAAACAGCCTTGCTGCCTGTCCTATATCTTTGAAGATGGAATCTGTATTCACTCATGCTTTGTCTTTTCAATTTCTGCAAAACGGAACCCCATTTGCAGCCTGCAGTCCTTGCAGTCTTGCAGGAAATGCTTGTTTCCTGTCTCCCGAAACTGCAAGGTTGAAGAAACTGCAAGCTGCAACACAAGGTCATTCATTGCAGTGTCGGGTTGATGATTCTGTTGCATCTATGGAAGAATTACCGGATCTGTAGATGATTTTCTCGTAATGTCCGGCTGAGGCTTTCCGCAGAAGTCGGCTGTGGCATAACTCCTTGAGATAGTTCATCACCGTGCGTTCACTGACGTTCTGCCGTTCCTTCCCTATCGCTATGGCCGTTTTTGTAGCTAACACTTGAAAAGGGACCCGGGTAGCATTTAAAAAGTGCCCCACCCAT